>Ga0307515_10002546_pt1 | contig 39377 bp, 13 predicted proteins | sample 17_EM_MG_FD_194513 | JGI IMG/M metagenome (GOLD analysis project Ga0307515, IMG submission 194513) | Populus trichocarpa ectomycorrhiza microbial communities from riparian zone in the Pacific Northwest, United States - 17_EM | ecosystem: Host-associated > Plants > Roots > Unclassified | place... | reverse complement strand
CTAGAGAAACATTAAATTATAGATAAAAGATAATTTCTTTAGCCAAAAGGCTTTTCAATGCTATAAATATTAAATAGGGAATTAAGAAAATCCTAATGCTTCTTAACTTGAAAAAAAAATATATATATTATAGGATTAAGGCTGCTTAAAGTATCGGCCTAAAATTCTAAAAATCAAAGTCAAGTAAACCTTCTAAAAAAAAATAATCTAAATCTGCAATATATGAAATCTCTAGTGAAGAGTGCACATTTTTGTGTCCCCCGGCCCGACCATGCTTTTACCTCACAATGGGCATACGTGGAAAAGTGATACAGCCCACTGAAGGGATCAAAAGTGAGGCCATATAACTATTTAGATGGTGGTTCAGTGGTAAGAGTTTGGGATCAAGAGGTTTGCTTATTCTGCTGTCTCAGGTTCAAGCCCTGTGGTTGTTCATATGATGGCCACTGGAGGCTTACATGGTCGTTAACTTCAGGGCCCGTGGGATTAGTCGAGGTGCGCGCAAGCTGACCCGGACACCCACGTTAAACTAAAAAAAAAAAAGTGAGGCCATATAACCATCTAGGTGGTGGCCCAGTGGTAAGAGTTTGGGACCAAGAGGTTTGCTCTCTCTGTGGTCTCAGGTTCGAGCCCTGTGGTTGCTCATATGATGGCCACTGGAAGCTTACATGGTCGTTAACTTCAGGACCCGTGGGATTAGTCGAGGTGCACGTAAACTAGCCCGGACACCCACGTTAAAAAAAAAAAAAAGTGAGGCCATATCTCAGTCACCAGCTCTGAAATAGGATAGGCCATATCACTGGGAAGGTGCTTAGGGCTTTGAATTGGTTTTGGACAGACTAGTTCAGAAGTGACGAGGCTTTCATGTGCCAACATGTAATCGCATATTGTTGTTTTTGGCATCTTTTATGCCGAAGGAGACTGCTTAAACTTGGAAGTGGCGTGAAATGGGAAGAAAAAAAAGACCACATGCTGTGTCTGTCGAAGTGCAGATACATAAAGCTGAGACTTTGACATTGATTTCCATGTCTCTGTGTTAGCCCTAGCAGACAGCAGGTAATTTTGCTGACTGGTTATGTGTTTTATGATGAGAAAAATATAACCCCCCACCTTTTGAATACAAGTCAAATAAACATCAAACAGACTCGATTAGTGTTCCATGAAAATAGAGAAGAGAGGTTCTTCCATGTTGTGGAAAGCGAGATTTGAACCATAATTTCACTAGTTCTTGCCCCTCAAACCCATCTAGTGATCCAATTATAATGTGATCTTATATTATATTAAAAGCTATATTCGTTAAACAATCCAAAAAAATAAAAAGAAATACAAAAATAAAACAGAAAGAAATTAAGGTTTCATTGATACGGTATAATGCAATTAAAATAATCAAAATGAATAATTTTAATCTAAATATAAAGAGACTATATATAAATTATACAAAGAAAACTAAAAAGAAAATATAAAAACTATTCTACCCTTAATAAATAATAAAACAAAATAACTCTATACTTCTTAACATCTAGTATTTATTTATTATATTTATATTAAAAACATGTTTGTTTTTATTTTTATTTTTTCATGTTTAGAAATTTAAAATTATATGCACTCTAGGCTTTTTTTAAATAATTTTTTATATTCGTATGCTCTTGTTATGATAAACTAAGTATGCTATGTGGTCTATTATATTTACAATATTAAATAACATTTGAAGAATTGAAATATTTATATTTGTTTTTAATGATTTTTTTCTGATAAAATCAAACTAATAATTAATACGAGGAGTGACTGTACAAAAACATATTTTAAGCAGTAAGAACACATTTGAATATAGTAATTTTTTAAATTCCCGTACCATGCCATCTGAAATACAGATAATATTTGTGTTTATTTTGCTAAGAAATATTTAATGTCATAGAATTTACCATTTTTATAGGTCATCTTTTTTTTTTTTTCAAAACTAAAGATTGTGATATCTTCTGCAATGTAAGAATTTCTTTGATATTTGCTGTCATCAATTATATCATGAAGCCATTTTGCATGGTACATGTCATTGTCATCCTCATGCAGTGATTCTGTTCTCCATACACTCTTCAGGTAATGCTCTGCAGATTCACCATCCAAATTCTGTCTCAGTGGCTCAAAGCAATTCCATATATATAATCTTTTTATCCACACTCATACAAAGACAAGTTTTTTCCTGTGCATCATGCTTGATCTTGTTTCTCAAACCTCACAATTCTCACCACTCCTTTCTACAGTGGCATTATTCAGGAAGAGCAGAATTCGTGCCGTGTTTGCATTCAAGATTCCACTTACTTTCCCCCCTTCCACTTATATCTTGTTTGGTAGCTGAGAAACGGATTGGAGAGAGCTAAAAAGTGAAAGTCGGACAATTATAACTTGTTTGGTAGCGGAGAAATGGACTGGAGAGAGTTAAAAAGTGAAAGTTGGACTCTTGATTCAGGGCTATTTCGTCGACATATTGGCTGATGTCAGATTCCACAAGCATCACAAAACGATTTCAATATAGTGAGTTTCCTCTTCACAAAGCATTCTCCTTTCTCAACAATCTTCTGCTGCCCAATTCAAGAGCAGCTACCCCAGCCCAAAAAGGAACAAGGGCAAACAAAAAGTGATATAAAAAGATGTAATTAACCTAATTTACTAAATCATGTTTTGGCGACTTGTTATCTACTTTGTGTTTCAGAAAAATTAAAATTGGCCCTTGTTTACATAATCCTGTTTTGTGCAGCAATGCATCCACGTTTATTAAAAATTTATAACCATATAGAAAGTGGTTCAGTGATAAGAGTTTAAGATCAAGAAATTTATTTTTTCTGTGGTCTTAAGTTCGAGTCCTGTAATTTCTTAATATAATAGCAACTGGAGGCTTACATGGTTGTTAACTTCAGAGCCCGTGAGATTAGTTGAGGTGCACACAAGCTGACTTGTACATCCACGTTAATTAAAAAAAATTAAATAAATAAAATTTGTCATTTCTAAAACAAATTTTGGTATCAGATGGAGAAAGTATTTATGGTGGGGTATCTCTTGTAATTCAAGAATCTTTATCTTTAGGGATTAATAGTTGCAATTTTGTTTTTCTCGAAAAAGGAACATCTAAGACGAAGAACAAAATAAATTTTTTATTTGTTTCAATATTTTTAGTAATTGTCTGGCATATATTTAAAGTATAATCTTGTAAAAATTCACATCATGTACCTTTGTATTTGTGTTAGGGTTAAGGACTCAATTTATTTTTACATCATAGGGTATTTCTCTAATTTGTCATGTTATCCATAATTGAGTAAATTTTATTGCTAAGTATACGCTAAATGGATGAGACTTTCAAGTCAATCCACCAAAATTAGTTATCCCGAGTGATAATAAATTTATATTTTAATATTAGTTAAGTTCTAAGTCAAATACTTCTACATGCAAATCACATGAATAATTCTAATGGATTGGCCTCTAAAGGTACCCTCTAAAATAAAATTATTTTTAATAAATAAAAATATTTTAAATTAAAATAGGCTCCTTCATCCAGACTTACAAAACATCTTCTTTTTGAAGAACATAAAAACATTGTAATTATGTACTAAATATATAATTTCACTAGTTATTTAACCCGTGATTCCTTACATATTGTAAATTTTTTTTTTCAAAAAATTATCGGGTATGCAAACTATTTTGATATATTTTTTTTACATACAATAACTCAAAGTATAAATCAAAAAGCCTATACAAGCATCTAATTAAATAAATCGATAACCATCTATGTAAATAAACCAAAAAAAAAATTAACAATAAGCAAAAGAAAAATTGAAAAAACATTTGAAAGATGAATGTAGATCAATAAATTCAATCACACAAAATGAGATATTTATTTGATTGTGTTTGCTCAACTTATTTATTTAAATCAATAAAAAATAATAAAAATAAAAACATAAATGAAACTAATTGAATAAACCCACATCTTAAAAAAATATTACGCAAGGTCGAATATATAAGAAATATTATTTAAAAATAAATATTTTTTATTTTTAAAAATAAATTTCATTTGTATAAAAAAGATTATTGATTAATTAGAATAATATCTTCAAAAATCAAACATAAACAAAACAATTTAAGAAAAAAAATTCTATCCAAAAAAGGCATGCAAAAACTAATATTTAAAATAAAATGATAAAAAAAAAGATGTCGAACGACATTAACTTTTCAAACTTGTGACCCGGATCATTAGATTTGAAGTGCTACAAATGAAAAAAATATAAATCTGAATTCCCAACAAATCAAATGTAGAAAAATGAAACAAAAACAAAATCAATTACACAAAAGGATCTAAGAAAATATTTTAATTAAAAGAATAAAGGTGAAAATAAAAATAATAATAATTAGAGGGCACGCAAGATTTTTCAATTAAAGGGTTAAATTGAATTGAAAAATAGATTTAACGAAAGGAAAAACAAATCAAAAGAATAAGGGTCAAATTAAAAAAAATAAACAATATAAACTTTGATTAAATGATAAAATTAAAAGTCAATAAAACTTTAATGAAAGGGCCAAGGAAATAAATTAAAAATCAAAAGAATAAGGTCCAAAATGAAATATATATATATATATATATATATATATATATATATATATGAGAAAGTGTAAATGAAGGACTAAAATCAAAACAAACAAAAAGTTTACAAAAGGAATAATAATAAAAAAAGAAATCAAAAGAATGAGGAATAAAATTGAAAAAAACAAAAAGAAAGAGAACAATCATGCACTTTATCCGGTAGGAGAGAGAAAAAAAGAAAAAAAAAAACAATCACCGACGACAATCTGACCACCATACGCTATCACGCGTCACACCATGAGGAAAAGGACACGATGACATTTCCAAAGACACGGTGTAAGGTTATGTTTGACCATCGAGTGGTGTTGCACACGCTGCCAAAACAGTATGAATGTCACACACTCGCTGGCGTATAATGAGCACACGTTAGTAGGATTTTTGAATTAAAAAAATAAAAAGTCAACATGAAAATACCAAATCACACTCCATGTCCCTATTAATTACCAAAAAAACAGGTGTGAAAGTATAAAAGTACCCAAAAATGCAAACCTTTTTTTTTTAATTTATTCTAAGGTCAATAATGTATTTTAATTGTATTCGAAGAAAGGAAATACAAAAAAAAAAACCCTTGGCTAATAGCCCAAATGTTTTTGTGATCATGTAGATAAAGAAGTATTTTTACTATTTAAAAGTTTATGAAAAGTTGAAAGAACTCTTGGTCAACAACTCTTAATTTTGTTGACATTGAGAGTAAAAACATATTTTTACTGTACAAGAAATTTAAAAAAAACTAACATACCCCCTAATAATCTTTTGATTATCAATGAGTGAGTAGAAAAGACCAAAGTACTCACACCCTCAAGGCTTCTTTTGTTTTATCCATGGACAAAAAAGTAATTTCATTATAACAATTCAAAGTAAATTAAGTCTAGTGTTAAAATAAAAAGCTCATGCCCTATATATTTTTGGTAAATATACTATAATATAATACTGAATAATTGCACTATCAGTTCATTAATTTTACACCCCTTTCAATTAAGGACATGGACTTCCATCATTTTTTTTTGTTATTAGATGGCGTTTTATTTGCTTTTAAATTGCTATTGCTGCTCTAACTTTCATATTTTATGTCAATCGAGTTTATGAATTTTAATCTTTTTTGTTTGGATAAACCAACCTTTTTATATATTTTTTTAAAATCAAGTGCTTTCATTAAATTTTCATTTTATAATATGACTCTTTTTATATCTATAAAAGTACCATCTGAAATAAAAATATTTTTAATTAAAAGAGTAATTTTATAAAAAATAAAATAAATAATTTCAAGATGCAAACTTTTTTCTTCAATGGTAATTCATCTACATAAAGACTAAAAACTCTTTTATAATTAATTAAAAGTGACAATAAATTATTGATACAATTAAAAATAAGCCCTTCTACCAAGATTATTTTTGTCCGTGCTATTTCTTTGGTTGTGTTATTTCAAATCACATGTTTTCATGATACTTGTTATGTTTTTAGACTATAAAAAAAAAATTTCTAGGTAAAACAAAATCATAATTAAGGAGATAAGTTTATTTTGTCCCTGAGTTCAAGGTAGTTTTAGGTTATTTAGCCAAAAAATTTACTGGAATGCTTGAATGGAATAATAAAAAATAGTTGGTGTATTAAAATATATTTTTTTAAGTATGTACTTTATGGACATGAAATGAAAGTTACTTTAATAGCAAATGACACATCATTAAATAATAAAGAAATTGGCAGAAGGTGGATGAGAGTACTTATTTAAATTTTTTAAAAAGGTTTACAAACTAAAAAAATATGAAGTTCATATATCTGACTTGAGATTAAGTGAAAATTTGGTGTGCTAATAGTAATTTTATATTAGATGTCATAACCCGATTTCAAGTTACCTCCACATTAGTAATTTAGTAAGAGCAGACTCAGAAGGGTTTCAAATGCATAGAGGATCCAAGTTGAAATTTTGGATAAATTTGGAAGTCCAAAGGTATCCCATTGAACCTAAGATTAAAAGATAATGCAAGTTGAAGGTTAAATCAAATGATTATTGGACGAATTTGTATAAAAATTAAGTATGAGGACTTAATTTGGCTTTTAATAAGCTAATTTGATTTAATTATGGGCTCAATTAAAGTTTTAATTAAGTTTTAAAATTAATTTGGGTCAAATTAAAAGAATTAATTAAGTGCAATGATTTAATTAGGCTTTTAATCGAACAAATTAATTTTATTAGGGATTTAATTTGTAAAAATATTAAGTTTGAAAGCTTAATTTGAGCTTAATTGAGAAGATTGAAATTTTAAAAGACCAAATTTAATTTTTTTCAAACTCAATGAAGTGAAATCAGAGATGAAATTGCAAGAAAATAAAAGTTTGGGAGTCAATTAAGGGCTAAATTAAAGAAATACAAGACTAAGAACCTTTTTGCAAAAAGCGCGTGAATTTAGGGGACCTAATTGAGTGAAATCATGGATGAAATTGAAGAAATTAGAAGTTTGAAGGTCAATTATGGATGAAATTAAAAATATCCAAGACCAAAGACCAAATTGAAAAGACACAAAACATATAGGATCATTTTAAGATTTGACAAGAGTGAAATTGAATTGATTCTTATAATCAAAATTCAATTGAGAACTTAATTGGATAAATCAGAAGATTAAGAGTTGAAATTAACCATAAACACCAAAACAACGCCATTTCATTTAAATGGTGCGTTTTGGTGTTGTTTTGACTAAAATGGTGTTTTGAACAAAAAATGTGTGGTTTTGGTCAACAAAGGTAAAAAAACATTATGCTTGATGATGCGTCATTTAGCACTGTTCATCATCTTCAACCTTTGTACTTAAAAAGCTGCCTAAGTGGTTACTTTTCAAAGGCATTTAATGTCTCATCTCTCCACCAAACATAACAAACAAGCTATCACTCTCATGGCTCGACACTGTACTTCAAAACAAAGCTTACTTAGGTGCCCAAGGATACAACAAAGAGGAAGGAATTGACAATGATGAAACTTATTCTCATGTAGTAAGAATGAAATTCATTCATATGTTGCTTGCATTTTCATGCTTCAAGATTTGTATCCCTTGTTGCATACATACATTATTGCATTATTGCATTTATATGTAAAACTATTACATTGTTGCACATCCATGCCTAATACACTAAATGGTGAAAGGAAGAAATAAAAGGAAGGTCATTTTGGTGGATCATTTGAAAAAGCTATATGTTTAAAACAAAAGGCTAAGACATGGGGTCCTATGAGATATTTAATGCACACTTTGATAAGTGGACTTGAGTTGACCTCTTTTGCAATCAATTTAATTAAGAGAAATGTGCATAAACCACTACAACTTGAATTTATCATGAAAGAAGAAATCCATATACAACAAAGAAAGTACTCATACATTGATTGAAATCATTTATGGTATATTTTTTACATGGAGTAAGAGAGAAAAATTAGCCATCCAAACTATTGCTTCCTCCTTCTTCTTTCTCTCTTCCTCCACACTCTTTACATTCTGTTTTCTATAAATCAATATTTATGTCATTTTTTATCTAGAAAGTTAAAGCATCCTGTCAAAACTTTGCATACTTGTGTTTGATGTCATGTAGGATAGCTTGACCATTATATTAAATGCCTTTCACTTTTATAAACTTGGTCAATTACTTTCCTATTTCAAATTTTTTCATGGTGTGTGCCTTTGTTAAAGACACTCTAAAGAAGCTATTTATGACTTAATTTCATGACTTGATTATTTCATACTCCTTTTATTTTCTCAAATTTTGAATTCTAAATTTTGTTCAAAACCGAACCTACCTGGTTAGCTTGTTCAAATGTTTTTTGTCTTATATTTACCTTTTGTCATTCCTTTTCATCCCTTCAAGTCTTTGGGATCATTTGACATTGCGGTCCAATCGTGTTTTTAAAAACTTTTGAATTTTTTAGCTTCAAATTAGTATATTTTTAGTGTTTTTTTTATCGTTTTAATATGCTGATGTAAAAAAAAATATTTTAAAGTATTTCCAAGTAAAAAATATTTTGAAAAGCAATCTTTATCACATTCTTTAAGTTAAGCCTTTCCTTATTCATCATCATGTCTTCAAGAAACCATAGTCATGCAAGTAGGATGATTTTTTTATAACTTCAAACAATAAGGTAGGTTCCAACTCATCATCTCACAACACCAATCCCTTTATTGGACAAATTTCTCCTACTTCTAACCCATCCAATATTCATGAAACTTCTCTTGATGATAGCCCTATTACCTAGAGAGTTTTGTGTAAATTTCAACTCTTATGGAATGAATTACACCCATAAGTACTATAAAAAAACTTGTTCTTAGAGGATGTTGTGCCATCCTTAGTGAATTGGACGCTTTGAACTCAAATATTTTTAATAACCTATAAAAAATTAACTAAGAATTCAATTTATTATTTGATAAATTTTGATGTAATCTAATTACTTTTGGATTTTCATAGTTCATATTTCTTATTGGCTTACTTTAGGCCTTTAGAAATGTTTTAATTAACTTGTTTTATATTGTTTAAGGTCTTATATTGTTTATTAATAAAAGGATAAAAAAAAATAAGAACTATATTTTAGGATACATTCTAAGAATAACCACATCTTTTCAAGTTAAGAATTTTGTTTTTATGAATTTAATCAATACTAATCTTTTTCTTAATTAGAGGTGGAGTTGAATTTACAATATGTTTAGGAGGAGGGTAAAGGGGTGAGAAGTTTACCTTTTTAATTCTTTATCCCTTTTACTCATGTTTGGTACAATTTTTAAAGAACAAAAAGATTTAAAGGAAGGGTTAAATGTTATCTTTGATAAGGATGTAAAAGATTTTTCTAGAGGAGGAAACTTTGAATATTAAGCCCCCCCCCTTTTTTTTTCTATTTTCAATATTTTTTTAATTACATCTTAAATTTCAGATTACAAATAAATAATTTAATATTTTTCTTAAATATATTTAATTTGACATTTGATTTAATTTAAGTGGGACCTATTATTACCCATATTGTTTTTTAACCTTTACCAAACATCCTTAAAAAAATTTATACCCTGATGCTTGACTATGAAATCTTACCCTCTTAATATTTTCTCTTTAAATTTTCTAACTCCATACCAAAAACAATCTTATTATTAGGTTATGTTTGGTATAAGATGACACATTTGAAGGATAAATGTTAAGGAGTAAGATATAAGGGTGTAAAAAATGTTTAGGAATGTATTAAGGATGTTTAAGTACGAGATAGAAAAATTATGGATAATAGTGGATTCTAATAATAATAATAAAAAAATTAAATTAAATATAATTGAAAACATTTATATAACATATATTCCTAAAATGAAAGGAAAAAAAAAGAACCATAATTTTTCCATTCATGTTTTTTTTTTAATTAAAAGATTATATAATTTAGCAGTTTTATACTTGATAATGTTTTATAGTTAAATCAATTGGAGTCTTAGTTACTGCAGTTTATTTAGTTATTACTATTTTTTTGGCATGCGCTACGTTGCAGGTTGGATTAAGATTTTTTGAACCTAAAAAATATTTATGCCCTAAAGAACTATTTCATATTTTTATTAAACTCAACCTAGCATATCAACCATGAATTCTTTCAACCTGACTCTTTGCCTAGCCCTAATATAAAATTAATTATGTGATTGTTGCCCTGACATAACCTAGTTGGCTTGATAAGTCCAAAGACAACTAGGATTACTGGTAAAAAGCATGGTTTAGCTATAATAAAAAATTCAAGATGAAATCTTTTTTTTTAATATTTGGACAGTAACATATTAGATCAACCTGAGCTTTGCGGCTGAACCTACCAAACTCATGACCAAGATCATGAACGCCACTAGATTTAATGATTTTATTTTTTAAACTATCATTTACTTAATGATATGATAACAAAAATAGTCGCTCATAAAATTAAGCACAAACCAAATACCAACATGTTTGTTTGAGATTGCAATAACCTCATAATAAGCAAACAAAATAAATTATGAAGACCAATTCAATCAAAAGAAAAAATTGAAAGATGGATTTTTTTATATAAAAAAACTATCTGGCATTGTTATTAAATCGGACCCAAAATTTCAACCTTGAAACCTTCCGACCCAACTCTTTACTTAGCCTAGGTTTAAAATTAACTTACATGCTAGTTGACTCTACATGACTCAATTGACTTGGCAGGTCCAAAGACAATTTGGACGACATGTAAAAGTATGGTTTGACTTAAAAAAATAATTCAAGATGATATATTTTTTTAATATTGAGACGATGACATATTGGATTAAGTCGAGCTTTATGGTTTAACTCGTGATACACGTGACCTGGATAAAAGACTCCACTAGGTTTAAAAGATTTTTTTAAAAAATTATTTTTTTATTTAATGATATGATAGCAAAAATAGATGCTTGCAAAAATTGAGTATCAACCAAATGTCAAAACGTTTGTTTTAGAGTGCGAAAATCTCATATAACAAAAACAGGAACAATTATGACGACTAATTCAAAATCAATAAAATATTGAAGGATGAAATTAAAAAAACTAATTTGAAAGGTAGATTTAAAAACGGGAAAAGATTGAAAAATTAGATAAACAATTAAGGTACGTCACTGTTCATATAAACAATGAAGCACTTGGATATTCTCTATTTGTTTTTGATAGAGAGAGTATATATGAATAGTGAAATTAGATTTGATAGTTCGTGCTATGTCATGGGTCAGGTTATTTTTAAACTAACATGAAAAAAGGTTGCTGAGGTGCTAGCATTTTTAAAGAAGCAGAAAAAAGATTTGAGATCTAGGTTATTGATTTGATAAGGTTTAATAAACTCGATTAATCTAATAATACGATTGAAAAAAATACATCAACACCATACTTGGGAGGAAAAAAAGAAATGCCGCCATAAAAGGCTTCATGACGACACCTAAAGAGGCCACATGCTCTATCAAAGCAATGACTTGGATGGTAAACCAAACAAACTATTATGAAGCTAAATCTTATGTTTGTATTAAATTAATTAATTTAATCTGATTTTTTTTAAATAGCTAAACTTAAAAAAAAAAAGATAAATAAAAAGATCTGAGATAACACAATTCAATGTCAAAATTAGTGGAAAACCCTATAGAAAGAAAATTATTATTATTATTATTATTATTATTATTGATGATGATGATGATGTAACAACCTCAATATTTGTGTTCAAAACAAAGAGCAAGGACATGATAATTCAATTAAGATTAAGGTAATTTTTTTTTGTAATCAATAAAAAATCCGGCAGAGTTTCCTCTATATTTTTAAGTATCAAATTATCGACTCTTCTTCCACAATCCCCAATTATTAAATTTCTTACTTGTCCTATCATCTAGGACTTCCTCCTCTCATTACATTACAACTTCTCAATAATCAAATCCACACATATCTAAACAATTCAATATCACACATTTACATGGATGCAATCCAAAGAACTATTCTACAAATTATAACTGAAGTACATAACACAATTCAAAGATTTACAAATAAGGACCATTAACAAAATTATAATCGAAATAAGAACATAATTAAAGAAGAAATTCATAATTAAAATTATACTACACAAAAGGGCTTTCGATAAACTGTTGACGTATTATATTATATAACAAAATGATAAATTCATTCATTACAAAATCATACCCAACAAAATATGAGGAAACTAATCTACTGTTCAGTCCGATAGGGGGATGTACCTAAAAATTGATTTAATACAATAATTCGATTAGATAGATGAAAAAAAAAGATATCCATAAAATTCTTTCTACTTTCTTTCTTTCTTTTTGAAAATTTAGTCAAAAGATCATTAAATTAACTTGCTCATCTAGTATTATATATATCAATTAAATTTCAGAATAATCTATGATTTTGTTTTTTTTTAACATCAACAAAAAATATAATTATTCCAATCGCCCAATTAACCCGGCATTACTTTCACTAATAGATGATTAATTTTCCACGAGTCCATTCAACAAGTATTAATTTCATCAATCGAAAAATTGGTTTAGCATTTCACCGATTCATCAGGGTACAAATCCCATTAACCAGGGAAATAAATCTTCATCTCGCCCATTTGGGCACTGATTCCATTAAATCAGGAATTAGTTTAACGATTTACCCATTCACCACGGTACTAATCCCATTAACCAGAGAATTAATTCCTCATCATGCCAATTTGCCAGGATATTAATCCTATTAATTCAGGAATTAGTTCAATGATTTGCCCATTCACTATGGTTCTAATCCCATTAACCAGAGAATTAATTCCTTATCACGTCCATTTACCAGGGTATTAATCCCATTAATTCAAGAATTAATTTATCACATCGCATATCTTATTTTCTCAAGTAAACAATATAATAATTACTAATTTATCAACCATAATTAATCAGATAAAAATACATATTGACCAATAATGAATTCGGGCATCGTGTAATTATCTGACGACTGAGCTCGAGCCGAAGTTCCCTGCTGTGGGACAACCTCTCCAAGCAATAGCCAAAGCTTTAACACTTTTAAATTGAGAAATTTTCTCTTGCTTGAATTTTTTCCTCTTTCCTTGCCGAGAGCTCCCTTTTCCTTTGAAAATCAAGTTTGTTCTTCTTTTTTTCTTTCTTCCTGCACGCGCGCGCGCGCGCACACACACACACTACACACACACACACACACACACACTCTTAACTTTTTTAAAAATAGCTTCTATGTCTCTCAATTCTTTCTTCCCCTGCGCGCGCGCGCACACACACTTGCACACATATGTTTACTTAACTTTTTAAAAATGCCTTTTATGTTCCTTAATAGTAACTTTTATGATTTTTGGGTAAAATTTCCCGAATCTTGACGCTTGTTTATACCAAATCTTACCCGAATTATTTCAAATTTCACTAAGTTACTCGTTAGTACTTTCAGTTTCGTGAAATTCATTTCCATAAAAATTTTATTCGCATTTCCGTGTTTATTTATGTATATTTATTTTTTTATATATTTTAACACCCGAACAAAACATTTCAATTCAGATTCTTGAATATATAATCATTCTTATAATTTAATTTATCACTTTCCTTTATATTTTGTAATCTTGACTTTTATTAATATCAATAATATTAACCGAGGTTTTACAATGATGGATCCTAATCTTCAATCGAATAAATATCGAGGGATGAAACAAACAAAAAATGAGCCTTAAAAAAGAAAAAAAACTAAACAAACTCAAGAAAATCTTCTAAACCTGAGTTAATATCTCAAATTTGCAGCCAGTGAAATCCCGACCTAGATTCTATTAAGAAGCTCAATTGTCAATAATTTCAATGCTGAAATATGAAATAAAAAATATCAATTTTTTAAAAATTTCTCAAGCAAAAAATAAAACAATCAAATCAAAAAAATAAGGATCAAAGTGTTTTTTTTTTTAAAAAGTATTTATATTGTTTTACTATGTTAGAAATTATAAAGAGACCATTTTAACTCATATTAATTTTATAATGTCAGTTGTATAGTAAGGAAAAGATTCTTTTATCCTTGAAAATTAGTCTTATGCCATATTGTATCTCTGATGTATTTTTTAAAAAGAAATTGAAGAAGAAAAGCTTTTTTCATGGGACAGCACAAAACCTAATAGACCTCTTTATAAAAAAAACAAAAACCTTTTATGCTCAATTTGATTTTCAAATAGATCAATTTAAGATAATTTAAAATCTTTTACGAAAATCTCTAATCCTAATCATATGGCCGCTCTATGGATCGGCAGAGAAGCCCACTTAAAAGCCTATGAACTTAGGAGAATTGTACTGAGCAGATTAGAATTAGTTAGTGTTATGGTTTATAGTAAATTATAAATTAGTCCCTATAGTATTGTAAATTAAATCAAATAGCCTCTCAAGTTTTAAAAATACTTAATTAATTCTTGTATTTCAATTTTTTTGTAACTTGATACTTTTCACCTATTTCATTATTTCTTAGTTTATTATTTTTTTGAAAATAAAAAATATAATATAAAAAGATCGATGAGGAAATAAGATATTTCTTGAAAAAACTAATTAGTCAATTAAGCATAGTCAATACTAGTCAAGAGATTCATTAATTATTTTAAAAACAAGAGATTATTTAATTTATTTTGTTATACTGGAAGGACTAATTTATAAGTTACTCTATCCTTTATGCTTCCCGCCCCTCTCAAATAAAAAAACAAAAGGAAAACATGTTCAAAACACAAAATTACTAAGAGTTAATTATCATTAGTACCTCTAATTTAATGAAACTAAATTTCATTACTAAAAGTTAATTATCATTCCTCTGACTTTACCTAGATTTTAGCCACTATAATACCTAGAAAATTAGGATTAACGAGTTTTTAAAACAAAAACTCATTTTCAATCCATTTTTGTCCAAAAAACCTATAAAACATCCTAGGCAACATAATAAATCCATTCATAGCCTCAAAAAAAAAAAAATAGTCATCCCGAAAACCGAAATCATCCTGAAACAAAAAAACTTTATAAGCTCAGATCTGTATATTTAGGCACTTTCAATGTTAAAAAAAACATCTAAGTTCAACCCCCCTCATCAAATGAAATTATTTGAAAAAAAAATCAACCATTTTTATGACCAAAATCGGTGTAAACGATATTTTTCTCTTTCTACCGTTAGAATTTGACGACCTCTCTTTCTTATCTCTCAAATTAAGGACTAAAAATAACAAACATGAATTATTATATCAAAATTAAATTGAAAAAATATTGAGGGACCGAATAGATATAACAAGTGAAGTTTGAGGATTAAAGTGAATTTTTTGGGAGAACATGAAACCATCACCCATTTAGGGTGCCTTTTCCACTTTGGTCCCCAATAACGTAATTTTACCCTTAGTCAACAAATTTGATTCAATTGTCTTTTAATTTGGCTTAAAAGGATGTAATTGTAGAAAAAACAAGTTTGAGGACCAAAATAAAAAAAATAAAATATTTTTGATAGTAATTCCACGGTAAAATGTAAAAGAGTGAACAATGTTGTCTACAATAAAAAAAACTCACATCTTTTAGTGTATTTTATAATAATCAAAGGTCTTCGCAACTAGCAAAGTGCCGAATCCACTTTCATATCAAAATTATTGAAGAAATTGGTAGAGAAATCAAAACCACTTACTTGCAAACCAATATTGCTTATTTGCTATAAAGTAATTTCTTTTTGGAAATTAAATTCTTAGAATATAGATTATTTTTTTATATTTGGTAATGTCAAGAGAAATAAATTGAATACACTTTTCAGTGTTTGACTATGTTATGGAAAATAAACTTGAGAAAAAATTATTAATATTTTTTTTTTTTAAAGTTTATTAAAAGATAGGGATCAAAAGTGACATATGAAACAGTTAAAAGATAATGAAATTAATAAAAAATCTAATTTCATATTTTTAAAAATAAATAAAGACTAAATATGATAAATAAAAAAAATTAAAAGAAAATGAAATTGAAAAAAAAATTTTAATTTCATAAATTATTTTAAATAAAATAATTAGTAATAAAAAAAATTAAATATGATAAATAAAAAATTTTCAATTAAAAATATGATAAAAAATAAATAATAAAAAAACCAATACTGATATAAAAATCATTAAATTTTTTTATAAAATGAATTTAGAAAATAGAAACATCAAGATTAAATATATAATTTCCTAAATTAAGATGTAACTAACTCAACCCATCTTCCTCATGCAATTTCACTTCCCAAAAAAGGAACAAACCTTGTTCTTCGACGCTTTCCCCTGAAACACCACCAAACAAAAACATAAATAAGAACGAAAAAAAATCCTTCCTCTTCAACCAATCATTCTCTCATTCAATTCATAAATCAAAACCCATCTCTAATTCTTCAATGGCATCTCCTTCTCTAATGGACACCCTTTTCCAGCGCAGTTTAGATGACATAATCAAAGGTCTTCGCCACCAACAAAGTACCGAATCCACTTTCATATCCAAAGTTATTGAAGAAATCCGTAGAGAAATCAAAACCACTGACTTGCAAACCAAATCCACTGCCCTTCAAAAACTCACTTACCTCAATTCAATCCACTCCATTGACATGTCATGGGCATCTTTTCACGCCATTGAATGCATCTCATCTCCCACTTTCGCTCACAAAAAGATTGGTTATCTTGCGATCTCTCAGTCCTTCAACGAATCCACACCTGTTATTTTGCTGATCACTAATCAATTAAGGAAGGATCTCAATAGTGGCAATGAGTTTGAGGTGAGTTTGGCTCTTGATTGCTTATCTAGAATTGGCACTGTTGATTTATGTAGAGATCTTACTTCTGAAGTTTTCACTTTGATGTCCACTTCTAAAGTTTTTGTTAGAAAGAAAGCTGTAAGTGTTGTTTTAAGGCTTTTTGAAAAATACCCAGATGCAGTTAGGGTGTGTTTTAAGAGACTTGTTGAGAGTTTAGAGAGTAGTGATTCGCAAATTGTGTCTGCAGTTGTTGGGGTGTTTTGTGAGCTTGCTTCCAAAGAACCCAGATCGTATCTTCCATTGGCACCTGAGTTTTATAGGATTTTGGTTGATTCGAGGAATAATTGGGTGTTGATTAAGGTCTTAAAGATTTTTGCAAACTTGGCTCCTTTAGAGCCTCGGTTGGCTAAAAGGGTGGTTGAGCCGATTTGTGATCATATGAGAAAGACTGGGGCGAAGTCGATGGTGTTTGAGTGTATTAGGACTGTAGTCACTAGCTTCACTGAGTATGAATCTGCAGTGAAGCTTGCAGCTGTCAAAATTCGTGAGTTTTTATTGGAGGATGATCCGAATCTTAAGTATCTTGGACTGCATGTGCTATCAATTATGGCGCCAAAGAATTTGTGGGCAGTTTTGGAGAATAAGGATGTTGTGATTCAGTCTTTGAGTGATGAAGATCCGAATATTAAACTCAAGTCTTTGTGTCTGGTTATGGCAATGGTTTCAGAGAGCAATGTGGTGGAAATTTGCAGGGTTTTGGTTAATTATGCGCTCAAATCTGACCCTGAGTTCTGCAATGAGATTCTTGGTTCAATTTTATCAACTTGTTGCCAGAACGTGTACGAGATTATAATTGACTTTGATTGGTATGTGTCGCTTCTTGGGGAAATGTCAAGGATTCCACATTGCCAGAAGGGGGAAGAAATTGAGAATCAGCTAATTGATATAGGTATGAGAGTCAAGGATGTTAGGCCAGAGCTTGTTCGTGTTGGCCGTCACTTACTGATTGATCCAGCATTACTTGGGAATCCTTTTCTGCACAGGATATTATCTGCTGCTGCTTGGGTGTGTGGGGAATATGTAGAATTCTCAAGGAACCCAGTTGAACTTATGGAGGCATTACTACAGCCTCGTACTGGTCTCCTGCCTTCATCAATCAGAACAGTTTACATGCAGTCTGCTTTTAAAGTCCTAATCTTTTGTGTATGTTCTTACCTTGTGCAAAAGGAAGATATGACATCAGAAGTTTCAGATTTGGCTTCTAAAAGGGAATGCTCAGAAAGTTCTGATTTAGCATCAGCTAAAGCTCCAGTTGAACGTGACCAAGATGAAGGATTCAATCCAAGGAATTCAAACCAATCTTATGAAGATCCTTCTGTTGTTAATGGTGGGCATGGACAGTTGTCTACATCTGCATTAATGGAGGAAAAGAGTTTCACGCATGAATCTATTTTTAAACTGTTAAACTTGATGGAATTGGCTATGTGTCCATTATTAGGCAGCTATGATGTTGAAATAGAGGAGAGAGCACGGAATGCACTTGGATTTATTGAGTTGGTAAAACGGGATATATTGAATCCTTCGCTGCGCGAGGCAAATTTGGAGACCGAAGAAGTGAGTGCTTCCAGAATTGTTGAATGGGTACATGATGCCTTCTCTGAGGAGCTTGGTCCAGTCTCAATAACTGCCCAGGAGAGAGTACTAATACCAGATGAGCTAGTGCTTAAGGAGAATCTTGCTGACTTGGAAGCAATATGTGGAAATGTAGAATTGCCTTCATCTTGTTCATTTTCTCTTAGAAGTCCATATTATGGAGAAAGTGCTGGCATTTCATTCTCTAACCTCCAAGATGAAGAAGATCCAGAACCATCAACCGAGGCCACTTCCTTGCTTACAGAACACCGGAAGCTGCATGAGTTGTATTACCTCCCTTCAGAGAAGAACGAAACTATAACTATAGCAAATGATTACCCACCTGCCAATTATCCAAGTTCTGGCATTAATACAAATGATGACACCCAAGATTTAGTTACGCTTACAAACCAATCACTAGTCTCAAAGAGAAAGCCAAACCATGCAAAGCCTAGGCCCGTGGTGGTGAAGTTGGATGAAGGAGATGCAGCACCTGTCACTGCCAAGAAACCAGAGGTGAAAGATGATTTACTTTCTGGTGCCATTCGTGATATACTCTTATTAGGTAATGAAGCTAAACCTGCGTCATCTCAAAGTAATCCATCTGATAAGTCATCTATTAAGAAAAAAGGGAAGGAGAAACTAAACGTTGATCTATCTGATTCAAAAGAAGATCTAGCTGTTAGAGAACAGCCCAATCCTGAAAATCCAAGTTCAAGGAGAAGTAAACACAGGGGTCATGGTAAAGAGAAAAGCAAAAAAAGTCAAGGGAAGAAGGATGGGGATGGAAGCGAAGATGGTGGGGAGAAAGAAAAACAGAAGAGTAGAAATCGTAATGGTAAACACAAAACTCGTCAAAGAGCTGATGCACCATTAAATGTGGTTACTCAAACACCACCTATTCCTGATTTTCTCTTATAACATTAAAACTTTGGATCAGTGCTGCTATTAGTGACTACCGAAGTGAAGATGGATGAATTCATCCCATGTATTCAACCACTTTGACTGCTAAGATTAGTTGGTTTTTATTTTTCGGCTGTAGACTAGATATATTCATTTTTTGTAAGATATTGTGCTTTTGTTAGAACTTTTTAACTCTGGGATTGCTTTCGAATGTAAGACACTGTAAAAAAGCAAAATTGAAATGTTGAAATTGAGGCTGGACAAGTGAACAAAAAAAGAAGAGATAGTGATTGCTTAGATCTCTTAGCTAAAAAGACTAACATTCAGTGTTAGCTTATCATCTGTCTCTTACTCTTGAATTCTGACTCTGAGCCTTACAGGATATTGTTACTGCAAGCATGATTTTACCATCTGAGTGGAGTTTGGTAATAATTGTCCTCCATGTATGTGTTTTTTCAGTGCCACCATGACCTTGGACCAAAAACAATCCACCTTTTTTTTTTAATTTTGTTTTTCCACAGATTCAATAACCACATAATAAATCTGTTTTTGTTCATCATTCCAACGCTGGTTAAGCTGGACAATTCCCGCCTTAATTGATCTTGACCATAATTCATCTCTTCTTCCAACCTGTTGAGCATTTCTGCAAACCATTGAAGCATTTCCACTAATCTGTTTTAAGGTTTCGTCACTCCTTTGCACAGTATTTTCAATCTCTGTCAATGCATAATTTTTGAATTGTGCATCCCTTAAGTGTAGCTCTCTGAACTTAATATTATTCTGGATTTTCTATAGGAAATCTTCGCTCAATATCTTTTACTAGTTTCCCCAAATCGTCGCGCGTCAGAAATCTCACAATTGGTCAAGATTGTCTCAAACAATTTTCAGTTCTGCTCAGGATGCCCAATCATAAGCCCCCAAAATGTATTGATTTCATTCCGTCATCTCTTAAAAGGCCACGTTCAAGGGAAGCTTTAAAAGTAGGTTACAGAATATTATCTATATTTGTAATCTGATCATAAGATCTTGGCAGACCATGATTAAGTTGAATGAGCATATAAACAAGATTTTTTAAAATATTTAAATTGCCATCCCTATACTCAATGGCCTTCATAGAGTCATTGACTCCGCATAAATCTATTCCCAATAAAATGAAATAAAGTATCCTAACACACTTGAAAATATCTAAACAAGCATTCTAGAAAAAACATATTTTTACAAAACAAACACCAAGACAATATTTACATGATATATTTTTCAAAAACAAAGAAATTTTGAAAGGGTAGGATATCAGTTCACTATATTATAAAGAAGTGAATTAAAAGGGTATTACAAAGAGCACCCATCAAGGAGGATTTTACAGATCATGAAACAACACACAATTAGCCTACAATCATCCTGTCATTCATTTGTAATTATTCTGTCATTCATTTGTAATTACACCAGATACAATGCTCATTAACCACAACTGTAATGGTAGCATAGATTCAGCATAAACGTTTGAACATTCCTTATATATACTCTCTGTCATTGTAAATATAAGGAACCATTCTCATCTATTCAAATAAGCTTTTGAAGCATTGTCTGTAATCTTTCTCTTTATGATATCAGAGCCTCAAATCTCTAACGAGACAACAATCCAAGCAACTACAATGTCTGCCTCTCCAAATCAGACCTCAACTTTCTCTCTTCAACCCCACCCCTCTTCCGCAACAGACAAGCCACTCATTGCTCTCAATATCACTGCACAAATCAATGAAAAGTTAACCCCCTCTACTTTTCTCCAATGGCGTGCTCAGTTTGAAGCACTTCTCATAGGGTATGATCTGCTCAATTATGTTGAAGGCACGTTCTCATGTCCTTCCTCCTCTAGTTCCACTGTTGATGAGTTGCACAAGAACCATTGGATCAGACAAGATAAACTCATCTTGAGTGCTATTCTCGCCTCCACTTCCTCCTCAATAACACCCCTCATTGCCACGGCTCCAACATCTCATGGAGCTTGGAAAAAACTCAAAACTCTATATGCTAGCAGATCCAGAACTCGTGCTATGCAGTTGAAGGAGGAGCTCACTTTAATTCAACGTGGACATCGATCAATCACAGACTATCTCCATGCTGTTAAGAAATTGGCTGATGAAATCGCCATTATTGATCATCCAATTTCGGATGATGACCTAACTCTGTATGTGCTAAATGGATTAGGTCCGAATTTTCAAGAGATTGCAGGACCTATCCGTGCTCGGGAGTCCTCTCTCAACTTTGAAGAACTTCATGATCTTTTAGTAGGTCATGAGGCGTATTTAAGACGCCTGGAAACTGCAACACAGACCATGGTTGCATCTGCCAATTACACGAAGACAAAGCAATATGTGCAAGGAGGATATAATCAGGGCTCCTCACGACACAACAGGCCACAATCTCAACGTGAACCTCACACTTTCAGTCCAGGACGAAATCCCAATGGGGCTCACCGTGACAGACGCAGCTCCAATTACAACACTGGCAGGCCCACTAATTTTAATCGGCGTTATCAGCCCAAATGCCAACTTTGTGATCAATTTGGCCACACTGCCAAGTTCTGCTCCCACTCAAATTCCTCAAATCTTTCTGCAAATTATGCCACATCATCCACAGGCAAAGACAAAAATTGGCTTCTTGATTCCGCAGCCTCTCACAATATCACAGGAGATCTCTCTAATCTTTCCATTCATTCTGAATATAATGGAACTGATGAAGTCCTATTTGGTGATGGTTCAGGTTTGGTAGTCTCACACGTTGGTTCTTTGGCTTTACACTCCCCTAACCAGACTTTTCTTTTACGTGACACCCTTTGTGTTCCAAATCTTTACAAAAATTTAATCTCTGTTCATCATTTTACAAAACAAAATAATGTGTTTGTTGAATTTCACCCCTTTCATTTTCTTGTGAAGGACATGATCACGGGGGCGACACTGCTAAGAGAAGCATGTAACGATGGCATCTATACCTTCCCCACATCAATGGTTCCTATCTCCTCCAAAAAGGTTGCAAATGTTCATGTACGAACATCACTTGATGGATGGCACAAGCGCCTTGGGCATCCTTCTAATAAAATTGTTCACAATCTTATCAACAGTTTTTCCCTTCCCATTACATCCAAACAAAAGTTGCCCTCATTATGTCATTCCTGCTCCATTAATAAAGCACATCAACAACCATTTCATGTCACAAGTCTTAAAAATCATGCACCATTTGATATTATTTACACTGATGTGTGGGGTCCTGCTAGTTATACTGGTCTTGATGGATCCAGATATTATCTTATTTTTATGGATCATTATACTAAATATACATGGTTTTATCCAATGGTCACAAAATCAGGTGTCTCTACCATTTTCCCACTTTTTAAAAAGGTTGTGGAAAATCGTTTTCAAAAAACTATCAAAACACTGTATTCTGATAATGGTGGAGAATTCATTGCTTTAAAATCATATCTCTCAACTCATGGCATATCCCACTATACCACTGCTCCCCACACACCTCAACAAAATGGTGTCTCTGAACGTCGCCACCGTCATCTAGTTGAAACAGGTCTTACTCTTCTTCATGATGCACATCTTGATTTCTCGTATTGGCCGTATGCCTTTCAAACTGCGTCTTATCTCATAAATCGGCAACCTACACCCCTTCTCCACGGCAAATCACCACTAGAAGTTCTTTTTGGTCAACCTCCAAATTATTTAAAACTAAAAAAATTTGGGTGTATTTGCTACCCGCTTACCCGGCCCTATAATTCAAATAAAATCCAGCCCAAATCTCAAACCTGCATTTTTCTTGGCTACTCTTGAACGCAAAATGCATACAAATGTTTTGAACCTAAAACAAAATTTTTTTTTACTTCACGACACGTGCTATTTGATGAACATCAATATTTCTTCCCTCCGTCCACTCCTGTGCCTTCTTCTTCACCTCCCACATCCTCAGAATCTCACACATGGCTTCCTCTCCCTCATGTTCCCTCGGTGCCTGTTCCTCCACCTTCAAACCAGAACTGCCAGCACCAGGAAGGTCCCCCTGCCATCGTTACATTCTCTTCAGGTAATCTCAACCCCTCTTCCTCTTCCCCTGAGCTTCACCCTGCTAATATGCCTAGCTCCTCCCCATCATCTTCTGCTCCCACTTCTAGTTTGCCTCCAGCCTCCTCTCACTCTTCTCACCCTATCCTTCCTGCAGCACCTGAACCTTTCCACCGCACCCATCACATGACCACCAGATCCATGAACCAAATCTTCAAGTCTAAGCACCTCAACACCATATCCAAATATCCCCTCCCTCAAACCATTAAGCCAACTAGTGTGAGTCAAGCCTTGTCCCAGCCTCACTAGCGTCTTGCCATGTCTCATGAACTTACTACTCTCATGAAACACGGCACCTGGGACTTGGTTCCACCTCCTTCAGATTGTCAGCCAGTGGGTTGTAAGTGGGTATTCCGCACCAAACGCAAAGCAGATGGATTAGTGGATCGTTTCAAAGCCCGATTAGTCGCCAAAGGCTATCATCAACGTCCTGGTGTTGATTACAACGAGACTTTCAGTCCCGTGGTTAAACCATCCACCATTAGGACTGTTCTTTCTATTGCTGTCATGCATGGATGAGAACTGAGGCAAATGGACGTTAACAATGCCTTTTTAAATGGTGCACTAACTGAAACTGTGTTTATGCAGCAGCCCCCCGGTTTCAAGAATTTGTCCAAGTCTTATTATGTTTGCAGATTAAACAAAGCACTCTATGGCCTCAAACAAGCCCCGAGGGCTTGGTATACTGCTCTTAAATCTATCATTCTTCAGCTGGGATTTCAGAACTCCAAGGCAGACTCCTCTCTTTTCATTTACAAGAACAACTCCACTATTTGCTATCTCTTGGTATATGTGGATGACCTTGTCATTACAGGGAATGCTCCATCATTTGTGCACTCTATTATTCAACAACTTGGTGCCCTGTTCTCCCTTAAAGACATGGGTTCCCTTCATTATTTCCTAGGCATTGAAGTTATTCCCACTCCAGTCGGTTTGCTTCTGTCTCAACATCAGTATGTGCGTGCTCTTCTAGCAACTACCAGTATGAGTGGTGTGAAAAATGTCTCCACTCCTCTGTCATCCACTCAGTCTCTTCAACTGGATGATGACACCGCTGTTGTGGATAGTTCCCATTTTCGTCGCATCATTGGCAGCCTCCAGTATCTTACGTTGACGCGTCCTGATATCTCGTTTGCTGTTAATAAACTATCTCAGTTTATGCACAGGCCTACAATAACACACTGGACTGCCGCTAAAAGACTCCTTCGCTACTTAAAACACACCATCTGTCATGGTCTTCAGCTCCGCAAGACTGGCAGCACAGCTCTACGGATGTATTCTGATGCTGACTGGGCTGACAACATTGATGATCGCACGTCTACATCTGCCTATATCAGTTTCCTAGGTTCTAATCCTATTTCATGGAGTTCCAAGAAGCAACGGGCAGTTGCACGATCCTTAACCGAGGCTGAATATCGGGCTCTTGCCACTACGGCCTCTGAAACTGTGTGGCTGTCCACTCTTCTAACAGAACTAGGCGTTCCTGCCCCACACTGTCCCCAATTGTTATGTGACAATCTCGGTGCAACCTATCTCAGTTTCAATCCTGTTAATCACTCGCGCATGAAACACATTCAGATCGATCTTCATTTTGTCCGTGACTTGGTACAGAAGGGCAGTCTTCAGGTCCACCATGTTCACACTCAAGACCAGTTAGCTGATCTCTTAACAAAGCCATTGTCCAGGCAGCGTACTGAGTTATTACGAAACAAGATTGGTCTTGCTGATGGAAGCTCAATCTTGCGGGGGCGTATCAAGGAGGATTCTACAGATCATGAAACATCACACAATTAGCCTACAATCCTCCTGTCATTCATTTGTAATTATTCTGTCATTCATTTGTAATTACACCAGATACAATGCTCATTAACCACAGCTGTAATGGTAGCATAGATTCAGCATAAATGTTTGAACATTCCTTATATAGACTCTCTGTCATTGTAAATATAAGGAACCGTTCTCATATATTCAAATAAGCTTTTGAAGCATTGTCTGTAATCTTTCTCTTTACACCCTTCAACTTAAAATCTTAATTAGCATTTTAGAAAACATAATAGTTAAGCCGTGCGCACAAACATACAATGAAGTGTTAACATCTAAGTAACATTATCTTAAATAATATGATTCTTAAACAGGTTAGTCATTCAAATATTAACACTTTGTTATGAGTGTATGTGTGTCTATATATATATATATATATATATATATATATATATATATATGAAAATAATCTTATTGTTTTTTAAAAAATCATTGAAGATTTTTAATGTAAATTTATTTCTAAAAATTAAATAAACATCAATACTTCAAATATAATCACATATAAAAATAAAACATTTACACAAAAAAAATTCACATGTGGAAATTAAACATCAGCACACAAAAATCATCCAAACATGAAAATCAAACACTTGCACACAAGGTCATGTTATTCTCCCAACCCAATTATAGAGTATTAATTTGACCTTATCACTTCCTAGATACAGATCTATCAACTTCATTACAGAAGGGTTACCACGTAAGGGTGCAGATCTTAACCCTTTGAATATTTGTAATATCCACAAAGAGTCAATAGTAATATATTACAAAGTATACAAAGCAAATATTTTTCTTTTCATTTAGGTCTGCAAGTTGATCATGTTTGCTGACATGAGAGACCTGTAGCATTCCTTTGGAAACCAGATCAAAAACAAAATGAAGATCAATTGCAATGTGTTTAATCCTTGAGTGCAGTATAGGATTAAGACTTAATTGAGTAGCACCAATATTCTCACAAAATAAACATGGTGGTTTTGTTACTGGAATACCCAAGTTCATGAAATAATGAACGAATCTAAATAATTTCTGAAGTGTAGAAGCAAGAGCACAATACTCTGCCATAATGGAAGAGCGTGCAACAACATGTTATTTTCATGTATTCCAAGAAATATGACAATCTCCTAGAAAAATAAGATAGGAAGAGGTGGAAGATCTGATATCCTTATCAACTACCTAATCTACATCAGAGAACCTTTAAAGAGTGAGATCAATAGTGCGCTTAAGAAAAATACCATGATTAAGAGTACCTTTTAGATGGCAAATAACACGTTTAACAGTAATCCAATGAAGTTGGGTTGGTTTATGCATAGGTTGAGCCAACTTGTTGACAAGAAAAGAAATGTCAGGCCGAGTCAAAAAAAGATATTGGAGAGCTCCTATAACTCAGCGATACTCAATAGGGTTAGCATAAGAAGATCCATTATTAAGTTGTAGAAAATCCTTAGTGGTAAGAAGAGTCTTTATTTTCTTGGCACCATCCATCTTGGTGCGTGTTAGTAGGTCACGAATATATTTTTGTTGGGACAAAAATAACCCATGTTGGATTGAAATCACTTCAACACCAAGAAAATAATGCAATGAGCCAAAGTCCTTAAAGAAAAAATGAATACTAAGATGCTTAATAACTTTAGAGATAGATGCACAATCACTACCATTGAGTACGAGATCATCCAAATAAATAAGAAAAAAAATATTGTAACCCCATCACATATATAAATAAATAAAGAGGAGTCAAATTTGGACTGCTAAAATCCCACTTAAAGAAGAGCAGTGCGCAGTTCCTGATAACAAGCACGTGGGGTTTGTTTTAAGCCATAAAGATACTTTTTTAACTTGCAAACATGAGAAGTTAGAGTAGAATAAACAAAACCTAGTAGTTCCTGATAACAAGCACACGAGGCTTGCCTGTCAATCAAATGATAGTGTTGCGACTTATTTGTTTAAACTAATCCTCGACATATAATTCAGAAATGGTAGACATATTTTGAGAGCTCTCATAATAAATCACATCATTGAAATCTTTAGCCGAGATCTTAAATAATGCATATCCTATTCATTGAAATCTTTAGGATAAAAATTATCAATAAACTTGCAAATAACATGAGCTTTAAATGATTTAAAGTTGTTCTTTGGTTTTAAAGTAGAACTAAGCACATGGAGTTTCAATGTCCCATCATTGAATCTAGAATTTAACTCTTCAAACTGAAAATCTATTGGTAAGTTAAATATATCATTATGATAGTATTGGTAAACTGTCACCTATCTTCGTTGATGACATGAACGACCTGTAGCCTTTTTATACGAAATATTCATATGTGGTATGTCAATCCTATATTGTGTGCAAATAGATTGCACATGTGCAAGGAGAAGATCAAATCTGATGTTTTTTAAAGTTTGAATCAGTGCTTTAGTAGTTGAATTTATGTGCTGGATAGCATCACACAATAAATAGAACAAGAAAATATGTTGCTTTTGTTAAATTTTATGAGCTGAATATATAAGGAAACAAGATGTGATCTAGCATAGGAAGGGATATAATTTTTGATTTTGGCTTTCTTAGCTCAGGAAGATAATAATTCTAATGAAAAAAGGGGTGGTTGAATTGATGGAGAAAGCATGCTTTTTTAGGCTAATTTAGTTAGTTGTAACTTGGACTGATGTAATATCAGTATAAAATTTTGACTTGGACTATTGCTGATCCAAGCCTTCAATATGGTTTAGCCCTTATTAGACATTATTGACCATCTTTTCCCTTTTATAAATCTACTATTTTTTCCCATTTTTTCACAGTAATCATAACTAATCCCTAAATTATTATGAATAAAAATTAAAACCCAACAATGAAGTTTTTTAATATAAAATCATAATTTTAATTTTGAAAATATCTGCCATGGTGATTTAACTAATATTAAAATAATCTAATAGAATATATATATCAACGCAATAGTTTTAAGCATTAAAGACAAACATCAGTAGATATTTTCTCTGTGCCAAAAAAAGAAAGGTATTCGTCATGGTTATTTCTTCGTTACCAGCTACTGAATTTGGGGCCCATCTCCTGTCTCCACCTACAAAAACAAGATGCTTCTCAGAAATGAAGCCGATGTCTGACCATTTTCATATTTTCACACGAGAATATTTAAATGATCAAACGGCAAAATTCTCCATCAAGAGCAACCCAATATATCTTCATAGACGCAAATATTTTACCGTATAATCCGTTGAATGATCACAGCCGCAGAATTCATCGATTTGGGAATCAATCTCCCCAAAGCCTATCAGTCACACTTGATTCGGGTTGACTTGGAGAGATGTTGCGTCAAAGTCGTGACATCTTATACCCGTAGTTCACTCCGCCTTTCCATTTACCAAGTTATTTCCTCCATGATTCCAAGAAAGTGCTTCTCTTCTTTTTTTAAAATAGTTTTTGTGCCCTTATATACCACTTGTAGATAAAAAAGCCCTAAGCACCACCGATCAACCCTGAACTCGAAACTCCTACGCCATTTCATCTTCTAGTTAACTCTTCTTCTTCTTCTTCTTTTCCATATATATCTTCAAATCACATGGCAGGTAAACGTTTTCTTGAAGAACCGGGTTCGGACTTGGATCAGCCCCACGATCAGAAAAGAATGAGAAGAAGACCTTCTTTTGCCTCGTACGTGCTTGAATTTTATGATTGAGATTCTTATTTTCCTTTCCATAGTTCTTTTGTTTCTATTTGTGAAAACTGAGTTTGATATTTGGAGAAACCAAAAGAGATTGCACTGCCATCAAGAAGGTGTATCTCATGTGGTGCAATGCTTTCTATTTATTTACAGGGTAATTGGAGAAGCAGTTATGGTGAATTCCTTAAAGAACTTCTGTTTGGCCTTAGAGCCAATGCTCAGGAGAGTTGTAAGTTAATTAAGCTCTACTAAGTGATGTTTTTTCCAATGAAGAAGAAACAACTTGAATACATGAGATGTTTGTAGTTCATGTTCATTCTTTCATAATAGCACTTGTTTAAGAAAAACCTCAAGTATACTTCGTTTTACTTGTAGATCCTCACACCATTTCTCTCCTTGATCGAACATAAATCTTATATGTCTTTCAATCTAGGGTTTGCACTAATTTTGTTTTTTGGACAACTTACATGCATGTAAAAACCCTACCAAAAATACATAAAGCATGCCACAAATTACAAAGAACAATTAATTTGATTCTATTAAATATGTTTTTTCTTAGGTGAATGAAGAAATGGAAACCAATCTAAGACGTTCGACATCCTTTTTGACTAGATCACCTTCGTTGCGAATCCAATCCCTTGAACCATCAAGTCTACAACTAATGTTCAGCAAAAATCTCTTGCTCCCTATATTTACAGGGAGCAAAATAGTTGATCTTGATAGTTCTCCGCTCCAAATCCTTCTTGTAGACACAAGGGGTGATCAAGTCGTTTCGACATATCTTCCTCACCCGATCAAAATTGAAGTTGTGGTTCTCGACGGAGACTTCCCTTCATATGATAACCGTACTTGGACTAGTGAAGAATTTAACAGCAATATTGTGAAGGAGAGAAAAGGCAAGCGACCTTTGCTTGCCGGAGATTGCTTATCGGTTACACTAAGGGATGGGTTTGCACCGATCGGAGAGATCGAGTTCACCGATAATTCGAGTTGGGTTAGGAGCAGGAAATTCAGGCTTGGTGCAAGAGTAGTTCCGGAGAGCTATCAAGGAGTCAGGATTCGTGAAGCAATCACTGAAGCTTTTGTTGTCAAAGATCATCGTGGAGAATGTAAGTTTCTTCTTCCTAATTATCTTTTAATTTCTTAATATTTCATTATGATGTCTCATCAATTGAAGCATGACTTCTAGCATGAGACATATATAACCTTAAATCTACAATTAGCTCATGGTATTTTATGTCTACCGAACGTACGTGAGTTGGTGATAGTAAAACTGATCGTATAATATTTCTCAATTATTATACTAATTATATTCTCAATAATATTTACAAACCCTTTTCAAGATAATCTTTGCTTAGTTTTCAATTTGTTGCCCCTCAATTATTTTATCTTCTGCTTATTTAACATTTCTAATGTTAGCGCCTAGCCTATTACTTCATGATGTGCATTTTTATATGATTTCAATTGGAATCTCTCTTAAACAAAGAATCACAGCTTGGAAGTGGGAAGGGATAATTCTTTTTTTTTTTCTAGAAGAAATTAAAAGGGAAATAGCTGTTCTTGTTCCTAGTATATAGCATAACTCTACGTACATGCTTCGCTATACAACAAATTTAAAAATAATTATCATACTTCACGTTTCAACACAAAACTCTTAGGGTGGAGGAATCGGATGCCATTAATATGTAAATTAATATTTACATATTTATTTGTTTATTTTCTATCAATTATTGTTATTATTAGATAGTGTGTTTTTGGTAATGAAATGTAGATATTTTTTATAAAACTATTTTTCAATTAAAGAAATACATCAATTTCATTATTTTTTTAAGTTTTTATAATGATTTTAATATTCACATCAAAACTATTGAAATCAATTTTAACTTTCATACTCTTATAAGGTTTTAGAGTAATCGCGTTACAAGCCATCATTCTTGTTAAATAACACTAATTTCATTGAAACATCTCTTTCAAAAATTTCAGCCATGGGATTTTGATTTGGAATTCACTGATGGGTTCATTTAACATCATCTATATCACAAAAATGATTATTTAGAGCATGTTTAAGAACGCGTTCTAACCCGCGTTTTAAAAAATTTTAAATTTTTTTGTTTAAAATTAACATTTTTCTAGTGTTTTTGGATAATTTTAATACACTGATATCATAAATTATTTTTTAAAAAAATAAAAAAAACATCATCTTGATGTATTTTTAAGTGAAATATACTTTAAAACCGTAACCGCTATCACAATTCTAAACAGACTATTAGTCTTGCTATGATTAATAATTTACAACGTTCTCACATTGAATTTTTTCTTTTATATATATATTAAGGCTTTCATTATGACTTTTGATCTAATTAACATAATAATATACTCTTTACTAAATAATTCTTCTTTTAAGAATAATTAGAAAAATTACATAACACGAAGACAAATTAATGGGCTAAACAGAATAAACAGCTAATTAACATGATTTCACTAGTCATAAACAATATTTCATAAATATATGGTTGAAAAAACATTATCAATTAAAATATACAAGAAAAACATTACGGTCGTTTCATTATTCGACTGGACATTAAAAAATTCAGAGGCAATGTATATATTCAACAGGTTAAACTCTAACTGAGATTGGCAACTGATCACGTACGTGTCCTACCATGAATAATCCCATGATCCTAACTCCTAGAATGAGTAGTCCCAATAAAATACAAACAGCTTGATTTTGTCCACTCATCAATGATAATTAATTACTCATTCCTTTTCTCTCATTGATTGAAAAAGAGAATTGTGTGAAATCTTCGTTTCCTATTCATCTTCTATAATAATCTTCCACATGTAGTGTACAAGAAGCATCATCCACCAATGCTACAAGACGAAGTTTGGCGACTTGAGAAGATAGGGAAAGATGGGGCTTTCCACAAGAAGCTAGCCACCGCGCGCATTCACACCGTGCAGGACTTCTTGAAGTTGTCCGTTGTTGACCCACGGAGACTTAGGGAGGTACGTATGGATTTACCTTTTCCCCTTTACAGCACGGCAATTCATACATTTTATAGTCTGTGCTTCCAAATATTTAGAAATTAACTTCGTTTCTATTACTTGAACAGATTTTAGGCAATGGGATGTCTGAGAAAATGTGGGAAGTTACAATAAAACATGCTAGGACTTGTGATCTGGGGAACAAACATTTTGTTTTTCGACGGCCCAATTGCACCATCACCTTCGACCCTATATGTCAAATTGTGCACGCAGTGATCGACGGGAATTCATACTCCTCTAAAGAGCTTCCAAGCAAGACGGTAAGGGATCATCTAGGCACACGTTTGCACAGGGTTTTTTTTTTTTTCCTTTTCTTGAGATAATTTATTTGTTTCATTCTTGACATTTGCACAGGGTTATATTGAGACTTTGGTAAGACACGCATATGTAGAATGGAACTCTTTAGAGGAGATTGTTGGGATTTCAAGTGGCATACCTCTGCTCACACAAGGTGTGTGTATATATATATATAGTTAATTCTTCTATTGATAAAAAATGCAAATAATAAGACTTTTCATTCTATATATTAACCATGGAATCGCTTTATAATAAATAAATAAACAGGCGAGCTGGTGGATCAATACCCCAATCACCATCAGTCGATTGTGAAATCATTTCAACCACTTGGGTATTCAATATTTGATCATGGAGACGTCGAGATGGGGAACCTACCAAGCAGTGCCCATCTTGGATACAACAATTAGCTAGGAAATAACTTCAACGTACGTACCTATCATGGTGAAGCAGCTCAAGTACCGGGGATCCGCCATCGGACGGTGAAATAACACCCAAGTCTTCCATCTATGGCAGTTGGTGGTGGATCGATGGAGCATCAGCTGATGTGTAGAAAACACTCAGAATCTACCCTGATGCCGCGGTTTGTGAACTAGTCAATGTTCGCCTACAATTGTGATTCCCCAGCAATTACACTATCCTGCGCTTTCCTTGCAAGTGCAATTATGCAAATAGTTAAGCAATAAAAGTGAGAGAAGCTACGTAGGAAATCCCTGAAGCTTGATAATTATGGTATGAAGATACCATGTATCCTAGTCGGTCAAGCAATATTAACATAATAATATTATCTTTTCGTTCAAACTTGTTTATTCATCGCTGCAGCTTGGATTAAAAATGTATTAAATGTAAAAAAATAATATTTAAATTACAAGAAAGTTTTTTATATTATTATAAAACTCAGTAAAATGGTTCAAATTTAAAAAATCAGTACCCAATTATTTTTTTAAGAGCCCGAGTTTTACATTAAATTATATAAGAGTTGTTCTAAAGTGATCTTGTTCACTAGGTAGGCTCAAAGAAAAAAAAATCAACTTATTATTGAAAGATAAAATCAAATAAAACCTCACATTAAATTATGAAATTGGAACTAAAAAAAACAAAGGATAAAAAAAGTGGTAAAAAAACCAAAAGGAATTAAAAACACAATATTAAATAATGGAATTAAAAAAAAAACCAAAGATAAAAAAAAGAGGCAAAAAACTTTTATTACATGATAAAAAATACGAAAATCAATTTACCATCAATCTAATACTAAAGACTAACATTAAATAAATACCTCACATTAAAGGATGAAATTAAAAAAAAAACATAAAAAAGGACGGCTAAAACAACCCAAATGATGGAATTAAAAAAAAGAGCTAATAAAAAATAGTTATGGACCTGTTACAAAATCTCTTTATTCTTAACACTTTCAGCATATATATTTTCAAAACCTATATCTCTAAAATATTTTTGCACTTTCTTTCTCTACAAAGTTACTGACTTAAACATCTGATAGTCCCCACATTCATCAAATGGTACCTTTTGCAGGTACAAGTTACCAGCTACCTTGGCTTACCAGACAACATGAGCTACTAACTACTAACCACTTAAGATTTTCGTATCCAACCACCAGATACCTTGGTTAAAAAGAATAAATCAAATTGTTTAAATTAAGAGATTAACCAATTATCCAACACATCATTTTTATTCCTAAATATCTTGGATTTTGGGACTCATCAAGAGTTTTTTTCATTTGATATAATATCATCCATCCTAGTAAGGAGACTTTTGAACTTTTCTTTTACATATAGTATATGATATGAGCTAGCCAATTGCAAACACAATTTGTGCATCCAACATTTGACCGTGATCATGACACAACCTCTCAATTTCTTTCTTCTCTCTCTCTTCTTCACCAATATTATTTCCTATGGATATGGAGATGACTCTGATTCATCTTCAACAAACTATCCTATAGCATATGTGATACGATCCAAGCAAGGTTAGATTCAGATTTTGGCGTAAAATTTATTACCGTCCAGTTTTACGCTATTGGGCATAACTCCAAATCCAACTGTTAGATCAAGCTAAAACTTCACCAGAAAATTATAGAGGTATTTGTCTATGTTGGGGTAAGCTTTTATGTGAATCGAGTTTGGGAAGGACTTGTGATATAGGTTAATTAGAACAAACTATATGACATTTGTTATTTACTTCCTTTTGACTTGTGGACTTTCTATTTGACAATGATCATTTTTCTACAAGGATGTGACAGCTTGTTTTGAAAATCTCTTAGTTCTACAAGGATCTTTAATGAGTTGCAACATAATTTCCAAATATGACAAGGATTCATTAATGTTTCAGAATCCTTTTCTTACAAGGATTTATTATGACTTATGAGCTTTATCTTTATTATTGTTAGTTACTACCCTAAGCTTGTTTGGGTGTAATTAATACTTTGTTTTTAGTTAGGATCCAAGGCTTATTTGGATCAGGTTATGAGCTTTTTAGTTTAAGGTTTTTATGCCACTTTTGTAAGTGGGTCAAATCAGTCCGTTAGGAAGATCCATTAGGGTTTATTTCAGTCTAGAGTCAGTATAAATAAAGTCATAATCAGACATGTTGGGTTACGCAATTCAGATTAATAAAACTTCTTTGCTGCACTTTATTGTGTGTGTTGATAAGATATTATCCCTTATTTGGTTCTCTAAAGAACTAAAAACGACTTATCGAAGAATAATTGACTTCGTGACATCATCCTTATACTTCTCGTTCGCAAATTAATATTTGTTGGGTGGGGGTTTTCGTTTCCAATAGTGCTGGTGCCTAGATACAAGTTATATTTGTATCACTCCTATCAAACCTGATTTACTTGGTTTTATGAGAATTGATGTCTTTGTGTGTAGGTTGCTTGATCGCGTGTTCAAAAGGTAATTCGTATCGATTGAATCATGTGGTGATAATATAACCATTAAATACCCTTTCTGACGAATGGATGTTGATAATACCTCCAACCTATATTGTGCTATCCATATTTTGGTCTTTCATGCGCAAATGGTGAAACAACACTTAGATTTTCTGGTAACCGCACTTTTCATGTCAAATATATAAACTACATCAACCGTTCTATCACCCTCGTAGACATTGATTATGGCACAAACGAAAACTGTATCAGAACCCCATCGCAATCTTACTTTGGAAACCTTACCCTTAAATTACTCAAATTTGGATTTGACCCTCAGTTTTTACTTTAATTGCACTACCAATCTATTTTCGGAGCCTCCCATATCTCCCATAGATTGCTTAAGGTTTAAGGAAAAGCAGTCTTATGTCATTGTGTTGACGGGGAATGAGACGGACCAAGTTAATTGGTTTGGAATATGCAAGGAAAATGTAAGGGTGATGGTGTTAAAGGCTCAAGTCGCAGGCTATGACTGGGTCATTGGGTTTGCTGGGGTGATAGGCCAAGGGTTCATGCTCGATTGCGAGACTGGTATGGGGTGCGGTGACTATGAGGATTCTCATGGGCACTGTGGGTATAACAATACTAGGAAGGATGTAAAAGTACAAAGCAACCATTGTCGAGGTATGCTAATTTTTTTTAATGTTAATTATAAGCATCAAGTCAATTTATTTACCTTAGTGAGGAGAGATTAGATGTTTGATCATTGCTTGATTACTGTGATGGTAGTTCTTTGCAAGCTTCATGCCTCGTGCCTTGGTAAAAGAATCCTCAAATCCTATTATCAAATTGTTCAAAATGTGATGTAGGATAAAGGAGGAAAGAATCACTAAAATAAAAGAATTAAAATAGAATAATAATAAAAAATCACCAGCAAAAAAGAAGTCACGAGATAAAAATTCAAATTTTAAAAGCAAAACAAAAAAAAGGCACACTGAATCATGAAAAAAAAAAACAAACTTTTAATTTTAATTAATTATTCAATAAAAAATAAATAAAATCCTTATTGAACAACTAAATAATAAAATCTAGAATAATCTTACAATATTAGAATTCCTAAATAAATAAAACATATCCTCATCATTCTACTTCAATATTCTTCGTCCAATTGTCTATAAAATATTTGATTAAATGGCAAGGGCACCTTATCCTTGACTTCAAAGACAGTGGGCATATTCATTTATTGTAGACATTGAATGGAAGAAAGATTGGACTTTGATGTTTGTGGTTTGAACCAATGTGAAATTCTTTCAGGGAGTGCTTTTTACGATCGGATGTCAGATTTTATAGAATAATGAGCCTAAAAAATCACCAAGACTTGGTCAAAATACTGTAGTTTTCACGAGTAGAAAACGAAAAACTCTGCTACATCTAATCTGAAGGTGGGAATTCGTTAGCAAATTAATGTGAAGAGCTTTTGATACCTCAATTGACCAGAAAGCGATCGTCGAATGAGAGCTCTGCTTGCTTGTCGAAGCCAAAGTACAAATATTTATAGAAACCGTGCAAAACCTGAGAATTGCCCGACGACCATAAGAGAAACCTAAAGCACTACTGTTTGTTTGTGGAGGGCCACTATATCTATGAATTTGTTTTTTGTCTGTGGACTGGTCATCTATGCGTATAGTTCTTTGCACCTGCTGTCCCTAATAGAATGAAACTTTTGACCTGGTTTCGGGTCATATTTAATATATACATATAAACTTGACAATGAGAGAGGCATGACAAAATTGCACTTATATTTCACCCCACCATGCATGCAGCCTCTAAAGATCCGCAGCCGCGAACCGTGTTATCATGACAGGGGCAAAGTCGAGGAACAATATTATTATTGCAATTTTAGAGTATATAACTTCGGTTTTTCTTCCCTTTTCCAACATTGAAGCGCTTAATTGAATATCATATAGTTTGTGAGCTACCTGCTACCTGCTACGCTGCATCTTCTAGTTGTCAAATTATGAGAAGGAGCTCATCCTCTTCAATAAATGATACAAATCTGGCCATCTTGTTTATGGATTTAAAAAAAAAAAATTAATATAGTAAGTTAAAAGTTTTGGCAGGATAACACTATTTATAAAAAATTTGGTAAATTAATATATTTTTACATAAAGCACGGTGCCATTTACTCAATGTTGCTATTTATAGCGACATTTAATTAAACAGGTTGCACTTCTGAAGCACGACAACTTAACATATAATTAACCTCACTACTAATCCTCTGACTCAGCTGGTAGACCGATCGATTGATCCAATTATATGAATCGGTCAATTATTTCACACAAAAATCATAATATACATATATTTTATGAGTCAAAATATACTTTTTTGTCCAATTTTTGGACTAAAAAATAGACTCCAATTAAAATCTTAAAAAGTTATTATTCACATAACAATTATCCTATGTTTTTTAATGTCAATGATGTAGTTGTGCTTGCGATAACGAGTGATTATGAGCAGTCAGGTGCAGGTCTGCCATGACTAGATGAAGATCTGCCATAGACAAATTACGTGGATGACCTAGCATATGCATTTATGGACTAGCGGAACAAGTCTAGGCTCAAGAGGAGGTCTGGTCGTGATAAACCAGAATGATGACTCCAATAGACCACAACTATTGATTCTACCGTTGGATTACCCTTAAATTTTTACAGAAGTTTTCGGAGGCAGTTTTTTTTTTATATAAAAAATCTAACCTCGAAGCTCTGGTTTTGATAGTTTTATGATTTTTCTTACTAACAAGTTAATCGGTGTAATTGATTATTACGATCCAGTCAACTGATTAGTCTTGAATTTAATTGATATCGTGGTTGTGAACTGTAATATTAATTAAAATTTTATTAAGATTTCTAACCGTAATTTTTAATTAATATCGTAGTTCAGATTGTGATATTTAATTAAATATTACAATTCATAAATGCAATATCTAAAAATATACTATTTTGCAAAAAAAAAAAACATTTACTGTTATGTTAATTAATATTTTATTTTTATTTTGATTAAATTGTAAAATTTATCCCTTGTTCACTACGTAACACCTAACGCCCGCCAGTGCCACCAAACACAGTCCACAATATTTTCTACTGCCACCCTGGAAGTCAATTGTCAACTTTGTTTTTTCTTTTTTCTTCATTCTCCATAATAATCTTTAACTAATATTTGGGCATCTGTACTTTTATTTTCTTTGTGAAAGCAAATAAGAGGCCCCTTGTTTACATTATTATAAGGTACACCTTAACATTTGCCCAAGCTTCCTCTCTTTCATTTCCTTGAAAATGATAGAATAATCTGTGTGTTGAGCCACCAGTTAAATCTCCTTCTCCTAGTTGAAGACTCTTCTCTTCACGTTCTGAAACAGAAAAATGGTTGCCCATCTTTTGTTATTACTCTATCAACACCACCCCATCATCACCATCTTCCTTGTCCTAATCCTTGCATCAACATCTTGTGGTGAGGATGATAATAAAGATTACAGAGACTGCAAAAAGCATTTTAATTGTGGAGTCTTATCAAACCTTTCTTATCCTTTCTGGGGAGGTGATCGACCTGAAGTTTGTGGACATAAAGGGTTCGAGCTCAAGTGTGAAGAAGGTCAGCTCCCTATAATACCGAGTGACACACTAGAATTCCGCCTATTTCGTTTAGATCAATCTTCGAGGTTGATGACTCTGCAGCTAGTGAATTCCCAATATTACATTTGTCCTTCTCAAACTTTAACCAATTCAAGTACTAAGAGTGACATCCATGTCTTCGGCTATGACCTCAACCTTATAAACCTGAACTTACTTTACTACTGCACGGTCTCGAGCTCGACAGTACTGGAGCATAAAAGAATTTCGAGTTCGGCTTGTAGAAAATATAGTGGCAGTTCATTCTATGGAAGTGATGATATCTTGGAGAGCAGTAGTGGGCTAAACCAAACGCAATGTAGCGTAAGGATCAAAATCCCCATTCCAGTTTCGTCGTTTCTTCGACTAACGGGTAACATATCAGAATTGGAGCAAGTTTTAGGAGAAGAGTTTAACGTGTCGTACAAGTATGATCAAGGTCCTTCAATTTGCGATGGATGCATGGCTTCGAAAGGAATATGTGGAACC
>Ga0307515_10002545_pt1 | contig 39378 bp, 38 predicted proteins | sample 17_EM_MG_FD_194513 | JGI IMG/M metagenome (GOLD analysis project Ga0307515, IMG submission 194513) | Populus trichocarpa ectomycorrhiza microbial communities from riparian zone in the Pacific Northwest, United States - 17_EM | ecosystem: Host-associated > Plants > Roots > Unclassified | place... | reverse complement strand
AAAGACAGAATGCAAGTCGTTGGACTTACCCTGGATGTCTTCGACGGACAGGTGATTCTTAGTTCCAGGTACGTGTGCTTTCGAAAAATTCCTGAGATAAAAGACTCTTAATATCCCCCTTAGAGCACTGCTGTGAAATTACTCTGCGCTTTGCGACTGCTTGAAATTTTCTAATCGCTGCCAATGCAATAGAAGTGGCATTGGGGAACTTCCACCTAGCCCACATTCTATTGCCACAAATTATGATATAGTCCCGTCTATGATGTTCGTTGGACCGACTTAAAGGGGATCTAAAAAATTCCCCCTAAAAGGAGCTTCTAGATCACGCAGAGAAATCAAACATGCTAATAATAAGGGGGGCTAAGAGGGGGTGTAAACCCGACGGGTAGCTGCCGCAGGCGCGCGGGTCGCCGGGGGGCGTGGTCTGACGGCTAGTCCGCGCCTATTTAGTTCAATAGTATATTAATATGGCGTTATTGAAAAGTACTGAATCCCTATCGGTAAGTATTGAATATTGATAACAGCACTGGCACCCGCAGACGTAATCGTGCATCGTAGCACTAGATTTGGCTTCTTCTAGGAACCGGATATAGATGGGCCTAAGGAACATTTTTATTTGAAACGCAGGAGAGCTTTCGATTGTTGCTTTCCATTGCCTTATGACGCGTTAGCAGGCGAAAATATTGCGAGTTGGAAGTTGAAAGGATGCTTCGAGGAACCCAACAGTGTCAAATACATCGTATCTTGAAGGGGTGATGAACATCTTGAGCAAGATGTAGCTGGACGAAACCGGTGTTCGTAGGTGTTTAAGGTTGAACCTAGCTGCTCAGGAGGTATTTTTGTGGCTGAATAATTTTAGATAAGAGGAATATTAAAAGAAGAGTCCATGCAAGAGAAAGCTTGACGCGTCAGATTTTCACAGCGAAAAGTGCATATTTAACTTCCAAAGCCAGACGCGCAATAGCGTAGTGTAGATTGTGATTTTGTGGCTTTTTAGAAAATGTAAGCGAATAACTTCAAGCCTATCGATAATGTAGAGAAGTCAATGAGTTCATTCTAGCTCTAGTACGCCTTGCAGTATTACGGTGGATGCGACGCAACGCGCTAAGGAGGTTATTTCCAGTACATTCCTGCGAGAAGTTGAACAGAAAGAAAACTATGGAACTTTCAAGAATAACCACTGAAATTGGACTTCCGTATTCACGATGGACAATGCTCATTCTTAAGAGCACGGCGCTTTGTAAGTGGAATGTATCCGAAAAGTTACCTTGCGTTGACACCACTGGTAGTGATATGACAGGCCAGTTCCTTAAGCGTGAAAAGCTTGTCGTTCTGGAATCACCTCCGATCGGGCCGTCAAGGTTGCATGCTAGCTTGCTCGGCTGGTTCAACCAAGGATGCCCTTCTCTTCGACAACCTTTGAGTTTAGACCAATTACACTAATCGCATTACCAACCTTGGCCTTGACTACGCTGAACTCGATTGTCATTTCTCCAACTTCTTTTTCCATGAATTCCACAACTTCAGCATTTTGGAGCAAAGCCTGGGAATCGGAACCAGGCTCGTTCAGGACCCAGGCTATGCTTATATGGAACGCCTCTGAGCGATCCCGTAGTACGGATTCCGAATCTGCCTGAGCAGTGCCTGAATGTTGATCTCGCGTTCTTTGCGGACTGCCCTTCTTTCGTCCTGTATGTATGCCTTCTACCTCTTTCCCCTTGTTCATAGTGTACAAAGATGGTAGTCCGAAAACCGCGGCGGCTTGATTGGATGCATTCAAGAGGCGGTTTAGCTCATCCCGGTCCGGTTTTGCGATGCCAAGCACTAAGAACCACCTCGTGCGCTCGAAATTCGAAACCCATTTCAGGGATGTGAACTTCAATGAGAACGGTCGTACCGAAGACTTGCGGATGTACGATGTCAGAGTCGCCAGAAATGGCTCTCTTTGCGGCGATTGTAGTACCAAGGACCTCGATAGGGAGATATGGAGAGGCAAGGGTGCGCCAAGCGGAGACTGCAGGAGAGGCTGGATCACCGGAGTTGAGGAATTATTGGGCTGGGAAGTTTGAAGGAGTGATATAAGACTGCTCAAGGTATTGGATTCTGTTTGAGAAGGGTACCCTCGGGGTATGGGTTAGTCTAACTTCCAAAACGGCGCAGGAGATATGGGAGAGAGGTGGTGATTAGTGATGAGAGTAGAGTTAGTCTTACACTCCAGATAGACGTGAGTCGCCCAATTGCCCTCTACATGGGGAATTGAGCGCTTCCGGCCACCGTGTAGGTTCGGATCGTCGCGGGTGCTGACTCTGGTATTGGTGGAGTAAAGGTCATGGAAGGACGCTGGGAGGGGTGGAAGATCCGGCTTCTCCTCTGGGTCATTGCGTTTCCGCTTCAACGCAGGTGCATTGGCGTTGGTTGGGGGTGCATGCGGAATAGGCGATATAGTGCCTTCGGTTTGGGAAGCATGGTGCGAGGTGTGGTGGTGGCCATCATCGTCGTCGTCGGAGTCCTCATAGTGGACCAGGGCCATGGTGTTGTTAGTAGTAGGTTACCTGTCTCTGAGTGCCTGGCGATCGGATACGATGGTGTGCTTCTAAATCGAGAAGCGGGAGGGTGGCCCGAGCTCCGAATGACAAGCCGTTCGCGTTGGCGAAGCAGATGACGTACACAATGCTTGCATTTGGCAGAGTGGGTCGCTACGGGAAGCGGCGGGCGACAGCATTCCCTCCATCCACGCGTCCCTACCAAGTATAACTATCAATCCATTTTTCTGGCTGCAACTAATTCTGCTGCCTTTCTCTCCTCTCTGTTCCCGTCTCCTATAAAGTGTGAAATTGTCAAATCTTCAATTGTCCCACTCACTACGCACTAATATCAAGTCTGCCAATCACTACATATTCCGCTATCTCCACCCAAGAAAAACCATGGCTACAGATAAGGATTGGGTAGGTACTTCAGCATCCCTATCCCAAAGCTCATTTTGACACAGTTCAGGCCACCAAGCACCTCCTAGGCCCTCTCAACGAACCTGATCCCAGTGATGAAACAGGTCTGAATAGTCATTTTGGATCTACCTATGCCCCGCGCCAGTCCTATCCATCTCCACCTTCCTCTGCTACTCTTAAGGACAATTCAGCCGTCGAAGTGCGCCCTCAGAACACGGGCAGCTCAACGAATCCCTTCCGCCGCGGACCGGCCTCTCAAACCAACTCTCCTACTTTTACTCGCTCTGGATATACCAACAATAACTATCCCTCACCACCATCCTCCGCCAGCCCGCGCCGCGAGAAGCACTTGTCTCACCGCGCAGAAGCATTGGGCGCCTACGCGGGCGGCCGTCCCCGCCGAAGCAGCCAGCCGACGTCCTCAACTCCCAAAGCCCCGGAAGCCAATGGCGTCGTGCGAGGCAACTCACTTCACGAGCGTTATCCCGGCGACAAGTCTCACCGCCCGCTGGAGAGGATCATAAAAGACACCAAGCTAGCGCACCGGTCTCCCCACCTCCGTAAAAAGCATATGCCCGGCGCCGACACCATCGACAGGCTCGATATGGTCGGCGGGAATTACCACCACGGGGGCCCGTACGATGCCGCGTTGCTGGCGCGCAACACGAGCTGGGAGTCGAGCCCCATCGCCGCTGTCAGCGCGTCCAACGAGGAAGCACTGCGGGCTACGCCTAGGGAAAACATCATCGATGCCCTGGAGAGACACCGCCCGCTCGATGGTGTGGCTAATATTCCGCCCGGGATGCCAGACAGGTTTGGACGGGTCCTTGACTATGAGGAAGGCGCGGATTTGCAGAGGGAGGCAGGCGGCGACTATCGGCGATGGCCGGGTGTGGTATGCTAACCCCTTTTCCTCTGTTATGTGTAGTTTCTCCCAGTCTTCGAGCGTATCTTCTTACACGCCTTGATCGCAGGAATACCTTCCTGGTGACCTCAAGGGCAAAGGGGAGCCGTCCTTCTCCATCGAGAAAGCCCTGAGAGATCACAAAACCTACGGCGATGATGGCATCGAGATGAAGACACGCTCACGCAACAAGTCACTCAGCCACGCCGATGACCTTCGCGCCACGGCTACTGACCAGGAGGACGCCAGTGGTTCCCAGAACTATGGCGATTTGGACGACGACGTGAAGCGCAGCAACGCGACAGGGAGAAAAGTCACTGAGGGATTAAAGAAGCGGATTAGGGGTTTGAGGAGAAGGAGGGAGTAAGGGTGGACACCAGGCCGAGTCGATGAGAATGGATATCAACAAATAAGACTATTTACAAAGTTCAGCACATTAGCGCTTCTTTCAGCTATGCCTTGCGCAGCACACGCGCTATGGAGAACCAGTTTGTGGTCCTTCCTTCACATGTATCTTTTTCCATCACCTTTGTACGAGTATGAATAGCGCTTTTTGTGGTCGGTGGAAGCAATGCGGGAATAGAGGGTTGAAGAGTGGCTATCCTGGCTAACTCAGGCTTGGAGCTGTAAGCTACAGAGGATATAATAGCTGACGCAACTAATGAGATATGTGATCATCTGTACAAGCTGTCTCATGAGTTTGAAATTGTGTGGAAACTGGACGAGTATTTCTTGACCATTGCGAGACACATGCGTTCAAGGGGGTGGTAGCGAGGTGGTAAGTGCCCTCGGAGCTGAAACAGTGAGCCAGCTGCTATGTGGTTACGGTTTTGCTTTGTCCGGATGGCGTTCAAGGGGTGGTGGGGAGGCGTTAGATGCATTTCCGGGTTCTAGTGTTTGTCGTGTATTCAGGGGGGAGAGGCAGGGCAGGAGGTGTCTTCGAAGCTTCAACAATGAACTAGCTGCGTTGTCAATAGTTATTGTGATCGTAGAGTAGTGTCTGTAAAGCCGTGACGAGCAGCTGAGGGAAGACCATGCAGATTTCAACCGCCCTGCTAGGCTAAGGGTATTTGGCGCAATGAGTTGGAGATGCGATGAGATTGCTGGTTGCTGAAGTGCTCTGCGCAATAGGTGTCCGTACAGGATGGGTGGAAGTATGTTTACTCAGCGCAGGCCTCTAAAGCAGGTGTCTTGTCATTGGTTAAAAGCCAGCGGAATCTGTACTTCAGAATTTGCTGTATGCTCGACGATGAGGGGTGCGAAAGGTGTAAGAATACAAATAGAGCTTCGTCCTCCAGGGAGATGGTCGTTCATTTGTGGTGTTGTTCATGTCAAGTCATCTTGCGGTGCAGTCGTCTTTCCACCTCACCCCCTAAAGATGTCTACAACAAGTCCCTGAAGTACGTCAGCAGAACCACTTTTGGTTGATTGTATTCTAACGGACCTTCATTTGTAACGAAACCCCTAGTGGTATCGATGACACAGTACCAAGAATACCCCGGTTTTCCCGGGCACTGAGACCACACGCAAGACTAGACTGAACTAGCATGCACTGTCCTTCACTGAATGTATTGGTGGCATTCTCGTCCTGCAATTCTGCTTGGTCGAAGTGAACAGGCGACTCTACAGCAATTGAAATTACTGCCTTCGAAGACAGCCCATGACTGTCCTCTGTCAGCGTCCCGTGGTATTCTCTGCATACAAACACGTGAATACGTGGTCCACTATCCTTCTCGTGTCTTGTGCAATGATGTTCGGAGCAGCCGGTAGTAAGGCACCCAGTGATGATCACGATTCTGAAAAAGCGCTAAGTATTTTTACATGTCCGTAATCAGCTGCTCCGGCATGCATATCATCGCTAACGCTGCTGCTCCCCACAGGATCGTTCATGCAGCTCATATTGAGTTATTTCCAAGGCTGGCGACCCGCGCCACATCGTCCGATAAACAAAGGGCTACCTGCTGGTCAGGGGGGTCTGTGATTGGCATGCAGATGCTCTCTGCAGCGATGCACTTCGCTCAGTCAATCATCATTCTATGCTTAAGAGCCGCAGAAGGCATCCAGGCTGTGCTGCGTGCTGGTGTCGCTTGAATGTATCCGTCCTGGAGGGCTACGATAGGGCTTCAGCGCTCCTTAACAAACCGTTGCTTGATCCGCTGATATTTTACTCTGCATCAAAGAGCCGCATCGGAAACACCGGTCAGTGAAGAAGAATGACTATTGGCAGATGGAAGAGTCGATACGGTGAGGTTGGCCATGTGTGCTGGCTGTGATGTATCACGATGCAGCCAATCGCAAAGTCCAAGAAGAACAGGAATGATGAGGATATTCAGAAAACATTCGGACTGTATCGCCGCCTCATGGTATAAGCTGTGTAACAATGTTTGCCCTCCAAGCCGGTTCTTTGTGCGAGAGGTAGTCATCTGAATCTGAAGTTGTACTGCACATTCTGGAGATAAGCACGGTGTTGACGCTGAGAACATAAAAACGGTGAGGTTTCCCAGTACAACGAGTCGCCTCTCATCCTTAGTTCTGGAAATTCATTTCTGACTTCGATATATTTTTCTAAGAACGGGAACGGTTCAAGGTCCGTATCTGTTAAGACCTCGAAATCGCTACTCTCATGGATTCCCCCTCACCCGAGAGCCTTAGCGCGCACCCACAACCCATCAACGGTAACAGTTTCTTCGAGCGAACTGGGAAAATTTATGAGCAAGCAATCCACCCTCGATTCGGATATGAGCGAGCTCAGAGGCGAATTTACCTTCAAGCTGGTCTTGTGCAAAAGTCCAAAGAACTTAAAGACCATGGTCGGCAAACCGGGAGAGGTATGTGGACGCCCTCCACAGCACACTCACATTGTCTCGGAGAGGGTGAAGACTCCATATTCGATAGAAAATTCCAAGATATGATTGATTGGCTGGACAAATATTGTGAGTATATCAGCCTTACCTTAACTGCTTCCCATATTTGATGTGCTGGACTGTGCTGAGAGTGTCAGCCTGTGCTTTGCTTCAAGACTCCCAGATCGCAAACCTGCCAGAACCAAATAAGTTCTACATGGAAGACCTCAGAGGCTTTTTAAACCATATCGGCAAGGGTATCATTGGCTTAACTGGAGTAGACGCTTGCATCTATGGTGACAAGGGCGATCCTATCAATCCAGACCTCTGTACTCTCAAAGATTGTCCAATCGTGGATTCATTCTCGAAGATAGTTATATTCAAGCTCATTCGACCTTTCTTCTGGTACATTGGCCGTCATATCGTCAAACCAAACAAACGCTACCAAATGGATGGCCTCGAGGCCGACACCATTTTTTCGATGACTCTCACAATTACGTGCATTATTGCTCCTCTCATCCAAGCCGCGTCCATCGCTATCCTTTACGCTGTCAAGTCGATGAGTGCGCGGCTAGCCATCATCGCGGCGGCTGGGCTGGTATTCTCGCTATGTTCCAGGTGGTGCGGAGGGTCCAACCGGAGCGAAATATTCACGCATACCGCTGCGTAAGGCTGTGCAGTATGGCATGCCTAGGAGATGTTGCTAATGTCGAGCAGATTCTTCGCAGTACTGGTTGTGTTTGTGGGAACTACGAGCGGTAGCAACGCGTGTGAATGAGAAAATCGATTTCATTGTAAAAGGATGGTGATGTTCGAGGTCCGAAAGTCAGTTTAGCCTTGTTTCCTCCCTTCACCGCCCTGCATAACTATCCCCTGGGGAACTTCGGCCTCCCCATCACCTTTTCAACATCATATCACGTGATCTAACCTGCTGACCTGTGGAGAATGCGCAGAGTCAGTGCCCCGCCCTGTGGCGCTCAACCGCGCAGAATCGGAGCTATTCCAAGAACTCTCCTAGTCCTGGAAAAGTGGATACATTCATGCCCCGTGCTTGTTCACCAACATATTCAAGAATAACGGCCCTACCGGCAGCGGTCCCGACAAACTCTGAAACATCACTGCTGGAGCTAGACCTGTCAGAGCGGTTTTTTGAGCAGGGTTTGTGAGCAATGGAGCTGCTAGAACGTGTTGGTTTTTAAGCGTGCGACTCTGTTTGCTATGGCCTTGTTTTTGTGGTTGAATTAGATGAGCCTTCTCTTCGCTTGCCACAGGGAAAGACACTGGCGATCCATCATACGACATCACAGTGTCCTCGAACGTCCACCCTGTACTTTTACGTCCCTCATCAGATACTGTTATTCGCTTGGAGGCGCAAAATAGGGGCCTTTAGTTTCTTTTTCTTTTTCCTTCCACCCCTGCTTCCTGATTCTTACGAGAAACCTTCAGGAGGGATATTGAAAGATGGCCGGCTTTTTCCCTATCTTATTTTGTACGAATTCCCAATAAAAGGCGTTTTTCAACGAACAGTACTGATATTGCACAATGTGAAAGACGAAAATGCGGCAGAACCGAAGAAGCCGCCTCCAGAAAATCAACCCAGAGAGACAACGCGCGAGAGACCGCCCAGGGAGTCACCCGAGACGAATAAGCCTAGCAAGACGAAGACTGATGGAAAGAAAAAAAAGCGGGCAACGAACCCATGAAGTATGCCGTCTTCAGTGCTGTGTTGCGCACAATAGATGGGGTCTGACTCCCTTTTTTTCTTTCCATGCAGGGAACTCAGTCGACTGTAGCCTTTGCGATGGTCTCACGCCCTTTATCGAACCACATACTCCGCACCATCTCGAAATGTCGAAATCTTTGCCTGCCGTATACCACATCACGGAATCCTATATCGATCACTTTCGGCCCTCAACAGGCGCCTTCCCGTGTCGTTGTCGATGATAAGTGCTTGTGCACACCCTGAAAAGCAGTCGCGCGCGACACAATCTCAACGCCACAATCACACTACATCAGGCCCACGGCTACACCTCGAGGTTAATCCACGATTAGAGCTCCATCTGCTTATGGGCTTACGAAATTTTGGCAAGTGGTATGGTGGAGATTCGTCATGGATACCAGCTTCCCAGATGTTTTCGATTCGGCGTTGAACACCATTTCTACCATTCGAACGCGTTGCGTTTTCATTGTGAATGCATTGTTAATCTTCTTGCTTATCGCTCATAGATATAAATATACAGGCACGTTCCATCCTATCTTCTGAGACTTACGCTCGAGCCTGCCACATAAACCGAACCGACTTGCAAGATCACAAACATTTACTGCAACACCCTCGATTTTACGACATATGTCTCCTATCGATCAATCCTGCTCCATATTCCTCTCTACTCACCATGCAACCAAAGAACAACGTCGGCACTCACGCAAAAAACTCAATGATCGAAGCGCCAATTAAATACAGCGTCTTCACCTGAGGTTCTTTAGGCCAGTATGATCGAGGAGTCACTGAGTAGTGTTACGGGAGTATGTACTCGAGGGAAAATCTATTCATCACCACTTGGTCACTGGTTTGTTTGCAACGGTTTCTAATTGCCCAAATATTTTTGAAATGTTTAATAATTGCAAGCCTGCTTTGTGAAGCCCTCGCCCCATGTTATCACCAGGCTTCTGACCGTACCCTACCATTCAAAGCCAAACCCTACAAGTTTCAATGCAACACCTTGTCCAGCCAATCATCATCACCTCCAATCTGCTCAACGAAATTTACTATCTTACCATGAAAATCGTATCAGTAGTTATTCCTTATGGGAGGATCCACGCTGCCAAAAGCCCTGCTTAATATAGCCCTCAAGGATGCACTTACACCGAAACGTAACTGCTCGCTTCACAACCCCTTATCTATTAATCTTATCCGCTTATCATAGAGGCAGATTACAGCGAGCAACCTAGGCTATAGACCCGCAGATGCAGCAACATCTGAGAGCAAATGATTTACTATGTCTTCACCACCATCCTCCAGTAACTACGCTGTTTCGATTATAAAGCCTAGCACGAAAAGCGATTCCTACCCTCACATAATTGGGGGATTTTAAGGGCCAGTAAACGGTCAGCTAGTCTATGGTGAACAATTGAGGTAAGTTTGCTTTTCTCATCGGACCTAAAACATGCCAATTCCTAGTATCTCTGTATCCTAAAGGCTCTGGTAGGTAAACGAACGAAATATTTAATTAAGGCAGGATATAGAACACTAAAACAGATAAATGGAAATGAATGTGGGCAGTGAAAGCGTGGAAAGGACATTGTTCAATGCTACAACGAGATCGAGTTGACGTTCAAGGATCTGCAACTTTGCTTTATCAGCAGCATAAACCAATAGCACTACTCCCCTTTACCTTTCCAGCGTTGCTCCCTGTACCCCGTACCTTCACCCCTGCGAGCCATTCATACTCCGGCCTTTTTGGGAAGAAAGTAGCTTGCCTAGTATACCTTGTACCGGCCGTCGTTTCTTTAAAGTTGTCAGGGACATGCTTGTATTCAGAAGTCTATTTATTCGAGATGCTACGCACTTAGCGATAGGCTGCAGGAGCTGTGCCTCTTGGCACCCGCCTCTTCTGCGTCAGCTTTCGTCAGGTCTAGGGGGTCGCAGGCGCTACACAATGCCAACTTAGAGGAGAGCGCTGTGCCTCTTCCGGCCAGGTCTTGATATCATTAGCGGCCATCCGGCTGCAAACAACTATATGATATCAAGAACTCTAGGTATAGGGACGCAGCGAGCGAGTACGCTGAAACTTAACAAGTGGGCACGGTGGGCATATCTACGATGGGTACAGACTAAACCGCTTGAATCATCACACCTATGTATCAAGTATTGTAACTGAGTAGCCGAATAGCGCAATGTTTTGAATATTTAAAGGTATGATTATAGTCGTGTGGCGCGATTTTACGACCGCGATGTGGTTCGTGGGCGTGACAAATTTTTTTTTGGTAACACGTATGTGTCAGGGGGTTTGTTATCGTCGACGAACTGGAGGGAAACTCTCCAGACAGCCAGACAGCATACCGTTTAGTGGAATATGAAGCTTTTCCATATACTGATCAGTAGTTGCAGATTCCTTCCTACAATCCTAATGTTGCACGGAAGAAGAATGTTGCCTGTGGCTTCTTAGCCTGCCCCAGGCCGATAAGATAGTATCAATATACAGATATATCCCTTAATACTGCCGTTTGTCCTTTATATATTTCCGTCCCTACTTGATGTGCCAGCATATTGTACGGCTTCGCAGTTGTAGAGGGGTGGCCTGTCAACTGCGGGTGTCAAGTTTAACATGCGTGCAGAATATTTGTCTGTTTCAACAATGGTGCCATCAAGTTGAGTGTGCTGATTCTGTCGTAAGCGCTGGTAGATGGGGTGTCGAAATCTAAGCGTATTCGGGTGGAGTTCAGGAGAGATGTGTGTTAAAACACAGATCCTGTAATAAGCAGATACCTCAGCAGAGTATTGGGTCTTTTCATGGTGCACAGCACGAAAGCGGTGTGCTGCTGGACCTATTCCCAATCCTTGCCTGGATTGTTGTGGTGGTGACGCGGCGAGCTTCAAGTATCCCTTTCTCTCAAAGGCTAGCATCATCTAAGATAGTGATTATCGGATGAGAAGCTGAAAGTGGGCTTTACGGAAGGGCTATTGTACGAATCCCGCTGCCGTAGAAGGGTATTATAAAACCCGCGATGATTTAACGGTGATGTTTCCTCGGAGTCGAATGGAGATTGCTAGAGTGAATGAGAGCCGTATCTGGCACTGATGTATCGATGAAACATTGTGTACATGTCGGAAATGTTCTGAAATTAATATTTCATACAGAATAGAGAAGTTCTGAGGTTGCATGGAACACTGTTCTTCAGGGATATTGTGCTGGGCTTTGGGATTGTGTGGTAAGAGCACTGTTGTGGCACTGCCTCTCAGCCATGCCCCTGTAGAGTTTTCCAAGCTAGTTCATTGACTCCTATTGGGTTTTCAAAATAGGGCTGACGGCCTGTTTGAAGACCGCCTGAGCACCTGACTGCGCGAAAAAAAAAACTGCAAGAAGTATGCACGATCCTTGAGTAGATGTGTTGACTTAATTCTTACCCTCCATTTCTATTCGAAGAAGCCCTACCGCCAGTTGCGCTACGATGCAGCAAGTGGAAGCCTCGGGGGACAAGTCCTCCTCATTCGGTCTGTAAACATCTGAACCGCATCTTCACCTTATCATGGTGTTTTCTACAGAAAACTCGGTGAATACGTGGCTCAATATTCTAACCCCGGTCTCCTATAATGGGTGCTCCAAAACGCGTCAAACATACTTTCGAGCGGCAGGCGAGTAGTGCCAATGACCTTTTGCTTCCGGGGTCATCATCCCCTGCCAGCTGCCCGTCAGCCCGCCGATATGCATATCATTGTTAACGCATCAGCGCTCAGCTCGACAGTTCGTGCAGTTGGAACCTTGCTAAATTCAGAATTGGACGGCCCGCGCCGGAAATCATCTGGTCGTTGAGTGTGCAGGAGCAGTTCTAGAGGGTGGTCATACGGCTCTGGTATTCCTTAGCAAAAATTGCCTCCGCCGATCGATCTATTCTCTTTACACCCAAGAGCCCTATGAGGTAAACCGGTCAGAGAAAATGAAGCGTTATCGGCAGGCTTTGATGTTTGATGCGGCGACTCGACGGTCAGTTGGTAATGTGGTCGCGCGAGGCAGATTGCGATCTTGAAAAAAGAGAACAGCCTTTGAAGGGATGGAGAACTCACTTGGCCTGAAGCTCAATTCTGCCTGATCTTGTAAGTTGTGTAACAGCGCCCTCTTGCCCAAAACGCCTTGATTTAGTATAATTTGTTCGCGCAGTGGGCGGCTTTGGTGCTTAATCGGAAGATGATGAAATCTTATAAATTCGATGAACCCAGATTGATTGCATATTCGATTTGATCTTTCGGATATCCAGGAGAGAATCTTGTGGAATACAATATTTTCAGACGATAAGGACTTTTTACCATTGTACACCTATTCCCTCGAATGATGGAACCCATCCTTGGCGAAGAAATTGGGATGAGTAATTTGCCGAGGGTGTGGGGGTACCCCAGTTTGGCAGATTATCTGGCTACAAAGCCAGAAGCATCGATATTCTCTCCCTTTAGTGCTCTGACGATTAGAGATCTTTTATATCGTCAAGCCGAGCTTAAGAAATTACAGGATGAACATGAGCGGTTGGAGCGGAGAGATTACCAAAGCCAAGGAAACTTCAACGATGGACCATGTTATGCCAAAAACTGGGAGGATCTAAGTGCGCCCGATGAAAAGGGCAATTCTTCAGAGCAATGGGAGCATTTCAAACTAATACAAAAAAACTCTGGGCTTACAGTAGATTCTCACCCTTTTTTTCTGGTGGATGTGCCCTGATAAGCATTTAGGAGAAGCCTTGATCCAAGCTTCCACCATCGCTGGATATCCATCTCCGACTACTTTTGACTTCGATGTTATACAACGTCAACTGGATGTACATTGTAAGAAAACATTGATATTGACATTGATGGGAAAGGACGGTGGTATGTGGGGGTCTACGCTTGATCCGACTGGTCATGCTCTAGACGTGATCAGCTTGCGCCGGCGGCAAAACCTAAATGAAGACGTCTTCACTAGATGGACTACAGGAACCCTTCTCCCTTGGTTCGATAAGCGCTGGCCACGGTTCCGAAAGAATGAACCACGTTATGGTGGGCCGGGCTATGTGGCCGAGCCTTTTCTCAACTTCAGCTTCTGCGTTTCGACAGTCATCGCATCAACTCTCCCCATCACCGCCATTAGCGTCCTATTTTATGTCAACTCCATGCGAGGAAAGCTTATCACTATCGGTGTTTTGGATATTTTATACGCTCTTTGCTTCAATATATTCACAAATCCCCGCCGCTCAGATGTCTTCATTGCCGTTTCCACGTAATAATCCACGTACCTTTCTCGTCTCGTCTCCACTATGCTAACTGGGTTCAAGATTTGCCGCCGTACTTGCAATGTTCGTAAATGTGGATAATAGTAACAATATTGTCCACTAGATTTTTCGCAGGACATTGAAGAGGCTGGTGGTTCTTTCAAGTAAGTTAAACTCTAAAAACTTGGCCTTGCACACCGCCACACGGCAAGATATTGCATAGCGGGTGTGAACGGGTATCTTCCCCTAATGCAGAAAAAATTTCTTGGCACGAGGTCTCCCTGCTAGCGCAAGGCTGATTATTCCTGACAGTTTAAGTAAATTCCTTATACCAAACATATCGCTTAGTTTATTTTTCCGTACATACACAAAAGTCGTTAGCAAAGTTCAGATTAAACCTTAAATAGAAGCATTCAAGCCCCTCTTGATAGCGCCAAATATATCACAATTATTTCCTGATTTTGCTGACAGAGTAGTTAGGTCGTTGATTATTTACTTCGTTGACATGTGGATACTTACGAGCTACTATTAATCATTACATCTTCCTCACTCCATGTGTACAGGACGGGCTTATCACACAAAAGCTGGTGGTATCGTGCGCAGTGAGCCAACTGTTTTGATCTGTTTATGCTTTCGTTGTGGCTTGAAATGTGTTGAGGCAGGGGCTGCGCGGGGATCACGGGAGCTCTGTCGCGCGTTTCAAGCAGGCCTAAGATTATCGAGTGTGGTTCGACGGCTTTCTTATGTTGAAAGACTTTCGATGACCTTCTTTCAGACCTCTATTAAGGCTTAGCACGACCAACACAACTCTTGCCCTCAAAATCCGTCCCTCAGTTACCCCTCCCGCCGTCAACACAGTATCAAAAATCGTTTCCCAGCATTTTTAGTACTTGTCTAACAACGCTTACACCGCCTCAACCTCAAAATTTCTAAATAGAAGTCCCAAGGGTCTACAAAACGGTGTAGAGCTCCAAGTGCATAATGGATAGGGTTTTCATTCCTATCCTGGAAGGTCATGTTAATAGTAACCAGACCCTATTCCCTCCAAATCCTCTTGAACGAGGGCCTAATCTGTGTTTCAGAGCAAGAACTATACGCTGCACAGCAATTACGGGCCGAACAGATACGCAGGCGGGATGAGGAGAAATGGAGACAAGCTGAGCAGCACCAACGCAACGGCCAAATAACACAAGAACAAAGTGAAAGCAACGCTCGTACTCTAGACAAATGACCGGAAAAGTCCAGCCACAACCTTCGATCACTAGTTGCTCGGTCAGGGATCTCTTCTAGGCACACAGGATACCAGGGTCATCGAACTTCTGGCTTTCGGACATATTCAACAAGCCAACCACCGTTTCGGGTTCCGTACACTAGTATAAGGACGCGTTTTGATTCCTCTAATCGCCGCATATCTCACTCACTAGATTTTATACATTTGGTATTCAGTTGGAACTAAGCCATCGGCTGGAGGGATAGGTAATAAGAATTAGCTGGCGTATGCTTGTTTTATTCGTCGGATACTTTCTCCATGGAAATGACGATGTGGTAGCTGCTAAATAATCACATAGAAATGGCATATCCACATCTTCCGCTGTGTCAAGAGAAGAACTGAAACAATACGTTCTTCCTAGAGATTGCGGTCCGATAAACAGCCTGCAAACGGACTTCTGGTCTAGCGAGTTTCAAAACAGGATCCGCTATGATGGGCTGACTCCATCCAAGAGTGACTGCAGCTTCAGGCATAAATGCCAAATTTCCATCAGCATTCTCATCCGGACCCCATTCTGAAATACTTGTCTGCCCACATGCGACATGGGCAGTAATTCTCGAACCAGGTATCACTGTGTTGGAATGCAATCATTACTATAACTTCGAAGGCCTTCTTTCCTTTCGTTTAAAATCAACTCAAATTCGTGCTGCTCCCACCTCCTAAAACAAGTGGAACAAATTAGTGGGTGCGCAAGAAAGATGATGGAGTTGTTGCGCGAGGATTGTTCCGCAAATCTACCAAAAGCTACTGCACCGGCTTCTATTTTCAAATGCAACAGGACTGGCTCTGCGAATGCGACGCTCATCAGAAGTTTTGGTAGGGCTTAAATTGCCATTTCAACAATGAGCATAGTAACGTTACATCTTTGTACACGAATTCTGCTTCGGGCTTAAAGAACTAGGAATATGCTGGTCATAGAATGTAGTAGTGGTCGACCAGCGACGCGTGCACACCGCCATCTCCATATGCAGAGATACTGGAGGGAACTCTAAATTATCAATAAAAATGTGTGCAGATTTCTTAGGTTCATTATTTGGTGATTACTAATTAATGGATGTAACTTCTTCTACCTATCTTAACACGAATGCGTTATCCTGCTGATATACGACAGAAAGGTATCAAATTCCTTTGTGGGTTTCATATCGCTTGTGAAAGTATAATAGCCACACTCTATGTTTGGATACTGCATACCAATTTTCTTTTTGTAAAATAAACTTTCCATATTCTTTCAGGCTAGTCGGGGCTTAGGAAAGACGCTAGAGCCTTCAAACTGATGGTTCGAGGGCAGAGTTATGGACTAACTCGTCTGGATTATCATGCGCACCTTGCTTGCATGCCGTTTTCGATTCCGTCGTATGTTGAGGCGATTCAATGAAATTCATTGATCAACTGGCGTTGCCCATGTGACGCCGTAAGGATTGGCACTTTCGTAACCTGTTGCTGACGATGAAACAGGTATTTTCCTAGCAATAATAGCCCATCCCACACGACCTTAATATCACAATAAATGGTTGATAGAGTACTATGGTTTCCATCTTTGAACTACAACAATGCGCCTCCAAAAGTTCGTCCTGCCAGCTTACTTTCACCGCTGGTCTAGCACACGTAGTCTGACCATGAGTGGCATTTCCAATTGAGGCTACTCTTTGCAATGACAACTTATTACGTGTGCAGGGATCGTATGTTTGTGGCGTTTACGCAGCCAACGCCCGTGCACTTGCGTCTCAAGTGGGCTAAACATACGAAGATCGGTATCCTCACTTCTATCGGATTTAGGGTGCAGGGAGAACACGTCTAGCGATTCTAAGTTCAACGCATACGTAGACCTTCCGAGAGAAGAGTGCTGGGACCTCTAGACAGTAGCCTTACCGAGAGTGACCCGACTGAAACATTATCGCATCACGGGTCATGCAGAAGCGCACAGAGCGGCTAGTGCATGAAAATATGCCCGATCATCTCGTTGCCCCGTTTGATAGAGAATGAAAATAGGAGAGGCCGGATTTCGTTGTTGCCTGTTTTCTGCAAAGAGAAGCCCTTATCGAGAGTCCAAACCCTTATTCTTTTCTAACAGCCTTCTAAAACGTTTCTGCAAAACGCAGAGAACCGTAATAATGAAGCTCTTTAACATGGCCATTGCTATTCTTTTCTACAATCACTCTTCAGCCTGTCGCGAACAATCTTCACGGCAGAAATCGAATGCATCTGGCGGTTCCGCTATATGGTCCTACATTCGGCAGGGCTATGCTATTTCATGGCATGCCCTAAGCAACACCGCGTGGCAGTGCGGGACAAAGCCACCTGCAGGATGAGGAGTACACAAGGAGAGGATGAAGCAGGAATAACGGCGAGTGTGATGGTGAAGTACAATAGACCCTTGCTAGCACATAGCTGTACATATCAGAGTATGACTAGGCTCTCCTTCCATATATTCACTATGACTGGGCGCAGCCAATCACGATATTCTTCCGAGATGTCTTTTTCCCGTCGTCGAGCTATCGATTGCTCAGGCTGCTAGCCTGTTCATATGGTCGTGCTCTGTCGACTTCAATACGTAAAGATACCAAGACTACTCCTCAACTCCTCAGAACTCCCTAAATCCGCATCCCGCATGACAGTCCTCTCTCACTCCACTCGCGTGTGAAGATCTCACAAAAGCAACATCTGCGACGACCGATAATATCAAAACTACAACTCTACGTGCAAGGCTGTCTATTATTGTTGGTACCTGATACATATTGTTCTTCCGGCATGAACGGTATATCTGGCGCCTGGGAGTGATTGGAGGAGAGAAGTGGCCCAAGGGTGTCGAAACTCCTATACCTTTGAGCCTGATTACAATTAGAATTGTAGCCTAAACTTGTTCTAGTTTCTCTCCAGCATACCTTGCCATCATCCTTGCTTATTATTTGTAGACTTAATAGATATAGACGGCTTTTATCCTTCACCAGACTGAGAAATGTAGCCTCACCTATAACCCTAACGCATTTCAACCACTTAATTAGCACTTTAACAGCCCACCTTTGTATACTATTACCTAGGCTAGAGCTTACCAGCTAACAACCGTGTTAGGCCGAATATTTGTAATCAATCTGCTATACAGTTAACGGTTACAACTCTGCGAAATTCCTCAAACACAAGCCGGCTAACACATGCCATGCCTCAATCCTAGAAATACGGTGGTCAGATGCTCACGGAACATACTGGGACGTATAATCATTAATGAAGATTTGGCAAGGCCTTACCGGGTCATTCGGCAGGCCTCACCATAAACCTATCCAAACCAATCTCCGATGTCTGACACGTCGAATGACTTCAAGGTTAAGTCATGAAACAATTCCGCTATAGCTGTGCAGCTTGTCCTTAAGATGCTTACTTACCACAAGTATAGCTATGGGTATCATCCTATTCTATGTCTTAGTCAATCAATTTGCTAGTGTTCCCTCTATTCACTCCCATCTCCTGGCCATAGAAAATCCCGTATGATCAACGAACTCTAATAAGAGTTAAATAAGACTTGTGCTATTTTAGGCCATAGGTTTGACGCCATCGTTTGCATAGACAATGTTGATCTTCCGTCATTTACGCTCCGCACGGAAAGCGAGTATTCATAACACTTTAACAAGCCCTATAGATTTTCCTATCAACATATCTTAGGCATAAACCAGACCCTTGATACCACAAAACTTTAAATCTCCTAGCAGAGGTAATTTACCGTTTTGATTGACTTTCTCACTCCTTTGCGATATCTTCACCTAAACTTTCAAGGCTCGAAACAATGCGACAGCTGAAATGTCACAATAGGTATTTATGGGCGAATAAATGGTCATATGTGAGAACAGAATGTTCTTACATTCATAAGAAGACGTTGGGAGTCGGGACGCATCTTCTAAATGCGCCGAGTCACGTGGTGATCAGATGCGGAGTGTGTCTGGGCGAATGCAAGCCGCCTTCCAAGTTCCTTCTGCGCCTCAAGAGCAAGGATCACCATGAATGAACTTGCCGCCGACGAAGCCGAGACTCAAGAACCGCGTCGAGAGGGTAGAAAGGAGGAACCAGGAAGGTGAAAGGGTCTATAACCGGGAAGATAAAGGGGAGGGACACTATCACAAGAGAACACAAGTTGATCGCTATGACGAACACCGCTTGAGCGAAGCAAGCGCCATTGACGGGAGTGGAACGTTTTCTGGGTACGATACCATCAATGGACAATACTGCAAGACTTCCAACAGGCTGCTGCAGTCACCGAGCATTACCCGTGATCAAGTTAATTGGGGGACTAATACTTTTGGGGCGAATTGCGATGCTCCTGAAGCAACTTCTAGGCTGATGGCCGCTGCCCATGTGAACCAGCAAGTGTGGAGTGTCCATACAAAGAATAGCTCGCCTCTATCCTTAATGAACAATACCCTTTGTAAATTAGGCATCATGTAAAGAGATTGAGCACCTTGTGCGATGTCATAGACCGTGAGGGGTGATACACTTGCCCGTCGTTTCGGCAAGTCCGTGAGGGGCTGATTAGCACTGGAGCAGTGGGACTTATCCTCATCGAGTAGATATAACTTCTTCAGCTCTCCACAGCGTTCTCTGTGAATGGACACGGGTCTACGTGGGCCAATATGCTCTCAGCATGTCAGATAAGGCGCGCCACGACAAAGCTGTCGCGGCCGTTGAAAACCAACACAATTCCCATGCCCGTTAACTTCCTGAGCTGCATGTTAACGCCAACGCGCCAGCATCTAGTGGGGTCGTTTATGCGCCTAAGGCCGGACATATGCCAAACACCGACGGTTCGTGCCGCATTACACTAGCAACTTAGTCTGCACCCTCTTTTGGAGGGTCGCGATTGGCAATTAGTGAGTCTGTGAAGCTCAGCCTTTTGAAGGAATTCCGCTCACATGGTCGTGCTGCTGCATTTCAGAGCCTCGCAAGAAATGCAGGCCACGCCGCACATCTACTGATTCTCAAATCTCTTTCGGCTCCTAGGGGGGTTGCGATAGGTTTTCGATGTCTCTACACGATGAGTGTTTTGATCCACCAGTCTCACTCTTGCATGAGAGAAGTCTCCTGAGGCATACCGGTGAGAAGGTCAAAGTCCTCACTTGGATGGGAAGGTGTTGTTGTGGTGGAGTTGTTGCCTTGCCAATATGTCGTCGTACTCACAGCCTCCAATTGCAGACTCGAATTGAGAAGATATGTGCAACACAGCGACGTTTCCCATTGCATGATGCTAGTTCTGCCTGATCCTGCAAATAATTCCGCTATTCAACATGCGATGGATCTGATAGTGTGGAGGCGGTATGCTGCACAGTGCCGGGATGTCGAATGATGGTGTTGAGAATGGAGCCCCGACAGTTCGCGAGAGACGACTATAAATAGGTGAGACTTCTGTTACAAGTTAAAATAATTCTCTGCTTCATACGGTTTATATTTTTCAAATAAAATTTCAATAGGAACTTGGAATCAATTTTCAGACTTTGGCCAATGGCAGCCGCCGCCTATCTCCCCCAGTTCGCCTCATCTACCTCGGCTGGCGAGTATGCGCAGCAGCATGTTAAGGGTCATCCCATGTTGGCGTACCTCATGGGAAATGCTCCGCTGGCAGCACATGTCCGGCGATTTGCTGCTCTTTCAATGCGGAATATCCTTTATCTTCAAGCCGAAATAGAATTTTTGGAGAAGAAGCTCCTCCTCGCCGAGAATAGAGATAGCCGAAGCGGTCGAGGCAAGGAATCATCTTATTCATTGAACTGGCAACACTTGAAAGATTCCGCAAATAGTGAAAATAAAGAACAGTACAAACTTATCCGGGACTTGTGCAGATTAATGGAGGAGTATGGTAAGCTGATTACTCCTCTTTTGCTTGCACATCCACGTATTGAGGTGCTGATGACTTCGTCTACCAGAGCAAGCACTCCTTCGGCATCGTAAATTAGCCAAAACGGGGGTGAATTCGTGGCAGCTTAGAGAGGTTCAAGAATGTTTAGATCATGACGACATGTGCGGTGCCGCCATGACCGGAGTCGATGCGTGTATATGGGGTTCAGTGGAAGATCCCGACGGCTATGCTTCGGACCTCATGGCCATTTCATCAGCTCGTACAAAAGGGCACTTTGCAAAATGGATTGTAGAGAAATTCGTGCCGTCATTCTATAAACGGATTCATTACCGTTTCAAGAAGCAGGATCGGGACGGGCTGTTCAGCTACGATGAAGACCGCCTCTGCACGTTTATCTCTATCATTGCGAACACGGCAGCCTTTCTCATAAGCTATGCCGCTATTGCCAGCCTATACTTTGCTCGGTCAGCCGCAGCACGACTGGTTATTGCTCTTATTTTCAGTGCCATGTACTCTGTGTGTATGGTCACTATTGGAGGGGACGGCTTCGCTGGGACGGCTGCGTGAGCGAACGCCACTTGCATATGCGTTTCGGGTGTGCTCGTACTGACTTGGAATAGGTTTGCAGCAATTTTGGCGGCATTGATAACAAATAATAACAGGTTTAGCGGGCAAACTGATATGCCTATGTGTTCTTCAAGCACATAATCATGCCTGCAGTTGATGAGTAGGAGGTGAGTTTCTGTCCCTGACAACATTTCGATGCTCGCTCATTCGCTCAGGCAGCAGTCGTTTGGGTGAGGCCTCCTACACCGATACGAGCGCACGTCCGGACGTGTTTTCCGCCGTATTGCACACTTGGCCTAAAGTTTTGGCGAAAATTTAATATTCTGTGCTTTCCTACGAATTCCCAGTTGCCCGAGGACCTAAAATTGTCACGCTAGCCCCAAGCTACTCTATCGGCCTACACGTATCCCGGCAAGCGCATCTGACGCTGCCCAAATCGAGACCTATTGATAGATCCCTAGCATGGAACTAAGTCGGTTCCAGGATACATTCCAGCACGCTCTATACAATCTGCTCTACTTTGAAAAACCTGAGGATGGGATGATGATGGCAACACCGTATTCCATTTCTCACGCGTCGATCATGAAGCGTACGTTACGTACTCAGGGCCGTGAACCGCCTTGCCCAGAAACCGTAGCCGATGAAAAAAACCTTCCTCTGGTTGATCAACGAGTTGGGTGGCTTGGGGCGTAATTGACTGGACCTATCAGGGGGTTCGGGATGTTCGCAAGGTGTTCCATCGCATTGAGGCCTCTTCATCCACCGCAGACGTTGCGCTTCAAGGAAACCCTTGCGTTTCAAGGATGGCATCCGCTTTGTTCATATACACCGCCCACGGACTAGCGCTTTCTACCAGCGAAGTACCACTTGGCTCAAAAACTACCTAGCTTGACACGTTTTTCTAATCTTCATCTTTAGAGTTGGTCACACCGCTTGAACACCAACCATACCATTTCAAAAGGTAACGACTGACTGCAGCACAACAAGTCGACCATGCCATGCCGTATCGTAGTGTCGAAGGTGGAGTTTGATCGTAATACACCTAATATATCTTGCTGTTCTATAAGCCTAGTTTTGGTGTCTGGCTAACGGTTGAGTTCAGGCGAGAAGATCAAAGAGAAGAAACGCAAGCAAAGAGTCCTTATGGATGAGGACTTCGCTGCGAGACTCGGACAGCAACCTGGCGCTGGTGCTGGCACTTCTGGCGCTTCAGCGAACAATACTTCCCAGCAACAGGGCGCCGCCAGTTCCCCTAGAGCAAGCAGTTAGTGGAACGAAATGGCCCTTCCCAACCTCACCTGGATGTTTTGCTGTTCCTTGTCGACTGCACAGTCAACACCTGCATCCCACCGCATTCGAATACCAAATCTGTTCCCTGCAACATCCTTCATATTCCAAAGCGCTGGTGCTCTTCTGGACCACGGCATCTAACAAACAACTTTGACAATGAAGATGGGGATATTTGAAGATAAACCAAAACTTTGACGCGTCGCGATGCCAAAGTGAACGGTCGTATTTCATAGGTTCGCGGCTGCCGAGTAGTTTATACTCATCCAACGAACATACTACCTGATAGGGATTGGAATACAATAGAGCAGCGCCTGATTTGAGTTCGAACACCCAGAGTTTGTTTTTGTTCACAAAAGTTTTACGTCTTGTATTTGAGATTCAATAGCATTGTAAATTTGCGCAAAAGTTGTTGGATTTTGAATTTCGCATAGATCTAAAGGAGCTTCTCGTATTTTGTTCAACGCGTTCCAACCAATTTCCTAGCCAAGTCGAGCTTTTTGACGCTGTTCTACAAGGACAAATTCTACATCAGAAACCTAAAAGCTCTCCTCCATGATCTAATATGAAACATTATTAGCGCATAGTTTCGTCAATCATAGTAGATATTACATCTCAACCAATATCTGGCAAAAGTAGAGCTATTCTTAATACTAGCAAGGCGATTTCCTCAACCGCATCAGTTACTGGCCTGCTAGTCGTCACCGCGCTAAGTTACGACTCTTACAATTTGTATTTATCATTTAAACTCCTAACTCATGCTGTATAATGGATGGGCCTGAATAAATAGTCTTTTCATTTGAAGTTTGCTACGGATCATGATTGGATCCGACATTAGCGGCTGGAAACCAGCCATTCATTTGGGGTCCGCACTACATGAACTTAGGGCGCGTTCGGTTGCAGCTCCAGAACCGAGTTGATCTGGAGGTGTCTGTTCGGTCAATCTGGCAACTTTCTGATCTGGAGCTCCTCCAGATATGCAACCGCGTCAAATTCACAGTAGTTGAACTTGAGCTCTTGGCGTCAGATCAATCTGGAGCTTTTTTCCAGATCAATCGTCAAGTCGAATCTGGAGCTCTGCTCGTGCGCCCGTCCGATCGCCCACCATGCCCCCACCGTCACCGCCCTTACCGACGACAGTATTACTGCTGCAGCTGCAGGCCTATACGATGTCCTCTTCTTAATTCTTACTGTCGCCTTTCAGATCCGACTGGGCAGAAGACGTCGCTAATTTTGAGCCTCATCTGAGGCCTTTTTATTGGAATGATCAACCGAACAGTCGGCTTTATTTCAGATTGAGCACGACCACCAGATTAAGCGCCACTAATTATACACCACCCTGGCACATTCGTTGAAAACGCGTGTCGATCAAGCCTTCTACTAGCCGTATGTAGATCGATCGCCGATATTAAATGGAAATATCCGAACAACCTCAACTCGTGATCGTAGAGCTGAAGAAAACGAGGTCAAAGGCGTCGCGATCGCATTAGGTGCTCTCCTAGTAAGGTCGTGATGCGGCTCTTCCCAATTTTATATTACTGAGCAATATTTACAACACCTAACGTGTTCCCTTATAGAAAGACTCGTACGCCTCTTTAAGACTCTTTAGAAGATGGATAAAGGAGCGGATGTAATTTGGGAGGAGTGGGATAAGGTTGTATAAGAAGATTTATACCGACTTGTCGTATTTATAAGGCGACGTAATTGCAGCCGAAGGGGGCATGACTAGGTGGTAGATTTAGGTGAGAACTTGAAGGAAGGAATTGGACACTCGTTTGCTAATTTGACAATTGCTTGATTACTCCTCCATAGAAATTAGTATATACGCAAAATCCCTTACAATCGTTTGATTTGAAAAGCTTCATTTAATTTTAATGTGGGCGTTTTTTTAAGCACGCTGATCTTTCGGAGATTAACCCCATTTTAACTAGTGGGGCGTGCGGCGTTCTCCGAACGATCGACTAAAAAGGCGCTGTCAACCGGATGCGCCAAGGTGGTGAAAGCACGGATCAACGTCAGATTGAAAAAGCTCCAGACTACAACCGTACAAGCCCTTAGTAATCTAATAATATCAATCTTCCCTCTACCATTTCTAAGTCCCTACATCCTAATTCCAGTAGCTCGTATAATACTTCTATTATTCATCCTCTACAACACAGATTTATCGCTCGATTTTTATACAATGGCTGACTCTCAGAGCATTTGTAGCCCAAGGCTTTGCGGTAATCTAAGTAGTGTCTCACTCGTTCTGTGCTCCAGAACTAAAATTTCTGCAATCTGTTGGAAGATATAACTATAATTTAGTGCGTACTAGCGCTTACTCTTACGTCTAGCGTGATCAATCAACCCTTTGTTCAATTTACTCGGTCGGGCGGAGTATGCACGTGTCAACCTATAAAATACGTCCTAATTGGCTTCGCCAGGAAGACCGGTCTTTTTGAGCTAATTGGGCGTTCGACAGCACGGCACCAGCTTCACGTCGCATTTGCTCCACCAAATTAAATGTTCGGCCTACCTCGCGGATAGGATTAAAAGGCGTAGTGGTGACGATAAACTGGTAAATAAAGTGTTATATACGCTCAAAGTTCCGTTGAATATTTTCATTGGAACTTCTGTGGTTTGCCAAGAATTAACCGTGTCGGAAGGCCCTACTAACTATATATTGCTAGTACGTGCAGATCGCTGACTGATCGTTTGTTTCGAGTTGAATTACCTTTCAACGGGTTATCGAAACCCCCCTAATGCATGTCTTAAGCATTTGTCACACGGGAACACAGGTGTATGGTGGTGACGTAGGTAACGGGGTTTGACCGATCCCTGAAAATCAAAGTTCGTCAAAACGCCGACTCACCGACAAACAACTAGTAAAACTTTAAATCGGTCAAAACCCAGGGATCGGTCAAAAACCCTTTACCTACGTTATGTGTGGAGACTCGTCGTCGCGAGGAACGAATCTATACTAGCGAGGCTATCACGTGATCGCAGGAACCTCGTTGGTGCGCATGTAAGCATACTGCTCCTTATCCAACGAATTCTCCACTAAGAGTCTGGGAGCTTATGGGTACAAACTGAATGTTTTGAAAATTAAATTTTATATATTTCTACGAGCGACGTCCTAACTATAAGAGTTATTATATATTTTATTTAATATAATAGATTCTTTAGATAATTATATCTGTATATTTATAGATTGTAGCCCTACTAAGAATACTAAGGGGCGAGATATATTATCGTTAAACGTAAGTCAGATTTTAAAACGCTGTGACAAGCTCCGCACCACTCAGCCACAGCACAAACCTATAAAAGGTAAGCGAGTGACTGAACAAACATATATCGAGGTGACTTCGTCACCTGACAAACGCATCTTTATAGATTTAGAACTAAAACCGACCGACTGCCTATACCCAACTTCTTATAAAATAGAGCTACGATATCGCCGTAATATAGAGGCGATAGAGAAGATAAAGAGCTTTTAGCTCGTAGTATTTTAGAGATGATTAGACGTAGAGGAGTACGTAAGGTATAGCAGTAAGGCAAAATTACAATAAAACTTACGACTAAAACTAACCGATAGGTTTTAGATATAATACAACCGACTGCCCATATCTAATATTTTATATAATATAGCTATAACGTCGTTATTTAATATAATAGATAGAGAAGTTAAAGAGCTCCCACCTTATAGTATTTTTATAATAACGAGACGTTATAAAATTGTCGAGATACGGCAGTGAAAAGAGCAATTTTTCGGGCATTTTGACTATCCGTTACCACTAAAGCTAGGCCCATAAGCTCTCAGACTCTCGGGAGATTTAGTTGAGGTGATAAGGAGGAGTAGTATGCCCGCCCGTGCGCGTAGTACACATACGAACGGTCCACTAGGGGTCTGATTTATGAGATAAGGATGTCCAACATATTTCAAAGTCCAGAACTTAGGCGAGGAGATGAGCGAGGAGAAGATGTGACGAGCAATACAATGACGGTGTGGTGATATGAAAGATACCGGCAATTACCTGGGGATTATTTGGAATAAAATAGCGAATTATTTGGCATGCTACAATAATATTTATATGCGTATGTTATACTTGGGTGGTCAACACCACATTAACATCTGGCGACACGGCCGCAACGCTATTTTCGAACGCGGAACGGGATTCACTTTAAGGAGAAGACTCGGCGCTGATGCAGCCCTTGTGGTCATTTCAGACGAAATTGCGAGTATCTTTGAGCCCACCAAGCGTTAGTGGGTATATCTAACAATATCTGTTACGCTTTTAGTCTATCCTTTTCCTTCGTCCGTCGACCTGCCGAAGCGCCCAAAACTGCCCACGTCTCGGCGGAAGAACTTCCCAATGTTCTTCAGATTCTCGTTCAAATTTGTCGTTCCCGTGCTCTCGCCCGGCTGGGGCTGAGATGACCCGCCACTGGGTGCTCCGCTAGTGGTCGCTCCCAGAGCAGGACTGCCGAATCGGTCCACACCATCTCTTGCGGCGTTCATGATAGCGGAACCAAAAGTGGCTGGATCAAACCGGCCGCCAGCTAAGCTCGGTGTGCTGATTGAAGCAGCGTTACCCAAGGAACCAATACCCGAGCCTATATTGGCAGAGGAAACCTGCAAGGGCGTTAGGAGCGGCGAATTCTGCACGAGGTTTTCGTTGCTTGGCGCCGCGCGGAATGCGGCGAACAAGTCAACCAGAGCGGCTTGTTCGTGTTTCCTGATGCCTTTGAGATCAAGGATTTTTCGAAAATTGGTATCGGACCGATCGGCAATGTGAATGAGATAGGCCTGGACAAGGGCCTCGGGAGGTGAGGGCCTGACTTGGAGCGTTTTAAGTAGGGGATCGATCTTGGCCATGCACTGATTTACACGTTTGATGAAGCTATGCGGTTAGGGTAAGCATACGATAAGACCATTGTGGTATATTCCGTACCTAGCCGATGGTTGAGTGCCTGGTTCATCGTTGATAGTTGCTATCTCAGTAAACCCCTTTTTCAGGACATACGAATCTAGCAACATCTGCTCTGCTCCGACCTCGGAGATTGGCTTGCTTTGCATGATATTCGTAATATACGTATTCGCCATCAAATCAACCAGATTGTCGCAGAAGGCCCTTGCGTATTGTTGTTTGTAGAGTAGCTTGAGAATTTCTGCAGATTTTCCCTTTACATGTCGCAGCAGTTCTGCAACGTATGTACTTTGGTCACCTACACTTTCTAGTTTACTCCATGGTGTATTCCGCATTTCTCTCCAGCTTGGCTCGCAGTCGACGTCGACTTGTCGTACCAATATTCGGACAGCAGCGCTTGCTATGCCCATAAATGCATCTGCCTGGCTCTGAAGATCAACTTTTGCTCTGAACTCTTCATCGATGCGTGCTTTAATCTTCTCCTCAAGCTGATTACAAGTGAGGTAGCAGTAATCGGCGGTGTTCAAGATAAGGATAGCTTCTTCAACAGGTGGTCCCTGTGCACCATGACGGTCACTGAGGAAGTAAAAGAGTACTTGTTGGCCATATTGGTCAAGATATTTTGCAAAAGTTTTGGATAGCTCAAGCAATCGGTTGCCTGTTGATAATTTGGCGCACTGAGCAAGGGTCGAACGGTAGAAATGGAAGAGCTCGGTAGATGATGGGATAACGGCTTGAGGAGAAAACTCTTCATCAGGATTTCGGAGTGGTTCTTGCCGGTATTTTGGTATGAGAGTAGCCAGTTGCCTAGAAGTGTTAGTATTATCTAGAAATTACTTGTTGGGATGATATACTTACTTGTCTTGAGACTCAACCCAGAGACTCATATAGGGCTCGAATGCTTCAGATATTGCCTGACTGAAAGCATGAGGCTTCTCATCTTTAGAGGCCATGGTGTCGATCGATGATCGGGACTACTCTCTATTAGTATGATGTCACTGCAATCATAGAGTATAAAACACAAACTTCGTTCGAGAAACGCCGCTCTAAGCTATGCTCAAAGTTTAGAGTTTCCTGAAGGCATGATAGGAGAAGGTTGACATCCAAGGTTTGTCCGTCAGTCCTCCGCATGGATCGTTGCAGAATTGCTTTGAAATCATCCCTTGTACCTTCACAGAAAGCGTTCGCTAGCATCTCGTTGACTTTCCAGTGAGAGGGAAATATTGCGGCGTGTTCGTTATCATACGTCTTGAGCATTCGGTTAAACCATGAATACCTCCTTGCGATGTTGTCCAAAGATCCTGCCTGAGGATTGATTAGCTGCTGTGGCCGCGAGGCGAGTCAAGCGAAGCACATACCTCATCATTGCCGCGGAATACCTGTCGATATTCTCGAAGCTGTGTGTTACAGTACCAATTCACGAGTCGTGATCTTGCATGGTCACCAAGAGCATCCATGACTAGGCAAGCTTCAGCAAGCATGGCTTTCCGCTGAGCGACCTCACCCTTGGCAAATATAACCTCAAAGTCTTCACAAACTTGCTCTAGAAGCTCTCTTTGCACTTCTGCTACATTTCGGCTAAGAGTAGCAATTTGGTCTATTGATCGATAACTCTTGAAATGCGCAACAAGCTGTATGACTGCTTGTAAGAGCTGGGCGCATTCTCGGTATTGCCGTGATTTGCTTAGACTTCTCAGCTGCTCATACGCGGTTGTCAACATCTGTAATCTCTTCAATGCAGTCATTGAGAGAGTCAGGTTTCGTTTTGTATTATCCAGTCTCTTGATGTCAGCCGTCATCTCCGTTATTGCCTGCTCCGTCTGAATAGCTCTCTCCCGCACGTTCTCGATCTTCTTGAACAAGTCGGCGAGTTCGGCTTTAGCTGCCTGGATTCTCTGGACACTGTCGGCATCGGAGGCTGTCTGGGTGGAGACAAACTTGGCGATGTCCTCGTCCAAGTCATCTTGGTAGTTGCGGAGTGCCTCAGATGTGACACCTACGGAGGAGAGAGTAATGGGATGTGAGAAGATGGCGTTTAGGTGATCAATGGGATCGTATTCAGCTAGCACTATTTGTCAGTATCGAGTTTGCCGTTTCATATGCACGAGACAGTTTACCAGAATCCAAAGAAGCTGAGGTTACAGACATGAAGTCAGTTTATGCCTGCATTGGCGCGCATTAGGGTCGCCGAGACCTTGCGAATATGAGACAGAGGGACTTGGGAGGCTACTGGACTGAGAACAAGGCTTGAATGATCAGCCGGAGACGTGTATCAGCAATAGGTTTTGTTCTATGCAGTGCTCCCCTGGCGTTGGAGTTGTAGCTCGCAAACACTGAGAAGGCCCAAGCGCCTGAAGCGCCAAGGCGCCCGCAACTCTTGTTGAATGCCGGTATGATAAAGAATTGATATTCTACACTATGCATCAATGCCGCCGAATACGGAAGACATGCGATAATACTTTTGCGAACTACCAGAACCACCCTTCCCAATGTTTTTTGCAGCCTTGTGCGAATGCGCCACGCCATTAACCATATGCCTCCATAGATGTAGTCATGCCCATTCTCAAAATAGTCATGAATGCAGCCCGATATACCCGTTATACGCCAGACTCCTAGAAGAATCACTCGCGTCGCCCGTGCCTGTCCAATAGAATAGACCCGCCAATCCGTTCTGCCTGGCGTAGTTGGCCTTCATCTTCACAGTCTGCGGGTTGTCGTAAGTGATGAAACCTCCGTCTCCTCCGATGCAATAAGCCGCCCCAACATGCTCATCCACATGCTCTTGCGCGCCGGGTCTCGGCAGATCCTTGAATTCAAAGGTACCTTCTTCGCCCGCATGCCCGGAGTATGGATGCCCAACGGCATGCGCGCCCAAGAAAGAACGTCCGTAGGCAGGAATGCCCAAAAGGATTTTATTGGGCGGAACGCCCTGCTTGATCATATAAGACACGGCGGAGTGGCAAGAAACAGTAGCGTCATCGTTGTGGGGTTGTTGCGGGGTGAACAATTGAGCGTGATGCCCACAAGTCTTGACCCAAGGACCGGAAAAGTCGTAGGACATTAGATTGACCAGATCGAGGTATGCAGTTGCATGAGCTAAGTTGATGTTCCTAAGGGCCCATTCTCCGGCAGGGAGAGCTGAAGTTAGAGTAAACCTGGGAGCCGGCAAGTATGTTCGCAGTCTTGCTAGAAGATGGACATAATCCACTCCCTGTTGTGGATTTGAGGGATGCTCCCAATCGACTGCAGACTCAGCAAACGAACAATGGAAAACAGTTTGCAAGCAGCTTACTGTCAATACCGTCAAGATCGTACTTGATTACTAGCTCTCGGGCTGTCTGCGCAAACCTGTCTCTCGATGTGGGGTTTCGAGCGACTTCTGCGAAAGGTTCACTGCCTTTGCCACCACCGCCTACGGAAAGAATGACCCTTAAGACGCTGTATTTGCTTTTTAGGGCTGCAAAAGCGCTGAGGCAACCCTTCGTACCGTCCACATCGATTTGAGAGTCGGCCCACTCGTCGCTAAGCTATAAGATGTTAACCAGAACTGTTGAAAGTAAGAATGAGATGCGGTTATACGTAGACAGTGCCATCTAGCTTGACCCTTCAAAGGCAAGTGTCAGCTACTGGGACGGAGCACAGCTGTGAGAACGGCCTGAGGGTCACTTACCAAGCAAAAGCATAGAAGACGTGGGAGATGACATCGAGATTCAAAGACGACGGCGGCTGGTCTCGGTAGATTCTCCAGTTAGGGTAATAGACGCCATTGAAATACATATTGACTGGTGGTGGGCAGGAAGGTGTGGGGGAATACGTCGGGCGGTGTCGGCCCATCATCTGCTGAGTGGACTGTATTAACCAATTAGGTCGGTGGGGACCAAAGATGCCAGCCATTGCTTGGCTGCTTTGCTTCAGGTGCAGGAAAAAGGCCGGGGCAGAGGAGGGCGGGAAATTCCGAGTTCTTTCTCAACACATGTTGAAGGGGACGATTTTGAATATAAGTAGAGCCAAGTGACTGTATATATTTACCGCACTGAGCTATACCATGTTAGCGTTGAGAGGCAATAAGAAGCATAAAAGAGGGTCGGGTCATGGAAGGCAGCCTTCTGCTACGACCGGCTTCGTGTCTGTAGATTTGAGGAGCCGTTGGGACAGAAGGAAAATAATTGCCTGCGAGATCGGGTGTGCGTGTAAAGGACGGCTCCACCAGGACATTTAGCTCCGGTGTGGTTCCAGGCCGGGAAACGAAATGTATCTTACGTTTTTCCAACAGTTCACCTGCCCCTATGACTGAAGGTCATGGTACAATGGGTGCGGCCGGGTGTCTGAGTCTGGGTAAATGACCACGATTGGCGTCCCTTAAGCTGGGAGGCAGCCCCAGATGCACTCCATCCTGGCTTGGGACGATGGTTGACGGCCGGGGTGGGTGGGCATTTGGTCACAGACCGATGAGGCTTATGAGCACTTGAGCAAAGGCTTATTCCGATCAGTTGGCTGACCCCAGGCTAGCAAGGTCCAACAGCACATCTGGATCTGCGCAAGCGGCTGTTTGGGGCTAGCTGGAGCCTTGGAGGTGATGGAGGGTGAAGGCGTGCATGGTGCAGCTCGCCTCTTCCATTTTTTGGGGTAGTGGAGCAGCCATGCAGCTCTTCTGGCCCAAGCAGGCCGGCTGTCAACAAGCAGGGCAAGCAGGGAAGGTGGGGAACGAATGGGATGCGTTCCTCACGCATAAGATGCATGGCCGCCAGGGGAACAGGGAGCATGGAGAGCTGTGAGGGACGCGAGGGCCACCACGAGGGCTACGAGTGTTACAGTACGAGGCGGCGATGGGCGGTGCGTTGGGGTCGGATCCATCATGGGGAAGGGACACGGCGGAGAGCACGGGAAGGGCAGCTGGGCACGACGGAGGGAAAGCCTGCCAATAATAATGACGCCTCGGCGCAGAGGAGCGAAGCCGGAACGGGGCCAGAATTGCGAATTGTGATCACTCGCATCTACCCTTCTTGCCATCCACTCCTGCTCTCCTGCCGGGCTGTTTCCATGTGAGTGGCAAATGAGCACGGCATCATCCCCACCAAGCAATGTCGTCGCGCATCATTGTAGCTGTTCTCAGGCTTTGCCGCCAGTCGTGCCAATAAGCCTTGGCAACACCGCTTAAAGCTCCTCACCATGATGCCTGTAGTGCGGGAGTAAGTCCGCCGAACCTTGCATGAACATGCTGAAAGATCGACCGCCAAAGTCCGCCATCACTGCCCGCCATCACTGCCCATCAGTTGCCCCAAGCTGACCTCGTTCCACACCCGAGCTCGACGAGGGACGTGGAAGACACCCAGACACCGAAACCACAAAAATTTACACCACCACCAGAACCACCAAGCTCGCCCCCCAGCCTCAAATCCTCATGTGTTTCAACCGTCCAGTCATCGCCACTGCATACACTTGACGAGTACGAGCTACCTACATCACCATCGGGCCCCTTCCCTGGTCCACTTAGTGGAGCTGCTCTCTCACCGTTCCGCAAATCACCGTGGCTGCATCGCCGCCCAGATCGTGCATGCGCATCTTTGATCCCTCCACACCCAATCTCGAGTCTCCTAGGTAGCCACCGACTTCTGTCGTCGCCGTACAGTCGACCAGCGGCTTATCATGGCGGCAGATGTGCAGAGACCCGCTGCGATGGACCAGATCACCCAGCCAGCAACGCAGCCTGTCTACAATTTCAGCTTCAGCGATTTCCTTAGACGCGAGTATCGCTTTGGCCTGGATCCGAACCGGCCCTATTGCAAAGCGTACATGCAGGGCCATTGCCCCCTGGGCAACAACTGCCCAGACAAGCATCACGTTTCGTCCTCCTACAACAAGTATGTAACCAGTTGTTTTCTGCAGCCTTGGCCCCACTAACCCCTGCTGTCGCTGCCGCATATCAGATTTTGCTAACCTGGATTCAAACATCTAGTCTCGTGTGTAAGCATTGGCTCCGTGGCCTATGCAAGAAAGGCGACGCATGCGAGTTCCTGCATGAATACAACCTGCGTCGAATGCCTGAATGCTCATACTACGCCCGCACCCTGACCTGTTCCAACGGTGATGACTGCCTATACCTGCATATAGACCCTGAATCGAAACGGCCACCATGCCCACATTACGATCGAGGCTTCTGTCCTCTCGGCCCGTACTGCGCAAACAAGCACGTGAAGAAAGACAAGTTATGTCCTTTCTACCTGGCAGGGTTCTGTCCGGAAGGCAAGACATGTAAGAACGGAGGACATCCTCGCTTTCCGCAAGATCTCAAGAAACCCGAGGTTCGCATTGAGAAGTCCAGGGAAGAGCTTGAGAGAGAGCGAGCGGCTAGGGAGTTGGAACGGGAGAGAGAAGAAGAGCGGGAGAGGGAGCGGGAGGAAAGGAACCCGAACACTGGCGGTCAGCAAAAGTTTCGGGGCGGTTGGCAAGGCGATCGGAAAAAGCGGAGAGGTGGCAGACATCGCCGGCAAGGCTATTGAGCGGTCAGGCGCGGCCTGCTCAAAATCTCCACCTTTCTCGTCCCATTGCTGGAATTTTCGTGTATTACTTTATTATTGCTAAGCGAGGGGCCCAGGATGGATTGCGCATATTGGCAGATCACAGCTGCAGCACGGCAGATTAACCTCTGTAGGGCTGATGATCGACGGCGTCCTTAATATCGCACCAGATCTTCGTATCTTCGCCCGGCGGCGAAACCTGGCCTAACGGGTGCCGGGCCGGACTTTCCGCGCGCAAGGATAGACTCTTACATACGCCTCTTACATCTACAATTCCCTATATAGGAAAACAATATCCATCTCCAAGAACCACCCGCTAGCGTGTTTTTCTAGTCATTGGAGCATATGTGCGCAAAGGTTGCATAATTACTGTGTTCAGCTTAGGATGGTGGTGGAACTGACCGAAGATTTGCCGGTTCCGTTACGAAATTGCTCTCGTCAGCAGAGCAATCTAGCGATGTCAGCCAGCATAACGCCGCTATTTCTAAGAAGAAGCCCCTTCCTTTGCGCGAGTCATTTCTCCCTTGTTAGTTCAACCGACTAATAGTTCAGCCTCTTATGCATGAGTCAGTCAGCGGCCCTTGGCCTATTTGTTGGTCGGACGATAAACTCAAATCACCAGGAGACTTAGGATATCTTTGGTCCATTGTCGTATCATTTCAGACCATCTCTCCAATTTGCCGCGCATTGCTTTAAGTTCTCTCCACTGCCGTGTGCTTGGGTTCTTTTCGACTTAAGAAATTTAATAATAAGGCCATTTAGACATAATATATCCCTTCGAGCGGTGACGTCCATCTCTAAGTTGGTCCGTGCGGGAACACTAGACTTTCTAAGCACGAACGATTTGATTTGGTTGATTTAATTGGCCAGTCCTTAGCGATAACAGATGAACGCAATCACCGTGCGAAGGGATACGCCTTTTTTGTATGTTGAGTTTAAGATACATTATGCAAAAAAACCTCAGTTACTCTCAAAGAAGCCACACCCCGTTGCCGGAGTACGGTCAGTCCGCCTCTGTCTAATTTCAAACCGATTTGACATTTATCTCTGATAAAGTAATGACTTTACGATAAGACTATCGAAATTCTATGTCTTAACTTCCCTAATTGACTTTTTTATATAGATGTCTCGGGATACGAGGTCCGTCTTTTTAGTCTACGTACACCAACCCTTCCCTACTAATATATACTAAGTAACTTAGTAGTTAAGTCTAAAGATGTATTAGCTTATCTCTTAACCCGCCGGTACCCTGTGTGGCTAATTACTCTTAATAATACCTTCCAATCGTACTTCCAGTGATATAGACCTTGTTCAACCGACTCAATATAACGTTCAGCCGAATCGATGTGCTTAAAAACCACTACAGAAGCCATGGCCGCTGCCCGATTTTACTCCTACGACGATTCGATTTGGTTGACCTGATTGGCTAGTTCTTATCGATAACGGTAGGACGAATTCCAGTTAAGGGATATATTAATTTTATAGTGTCAGACCACTAACTAGGCTGGCGAAAAATAGATATATGATGCTCTATGAGGAAAATTTTAAGGGACTCGATGGTGTTACGGACGCTTTAAGTACGATGTTATAACTACTAGGAGAGGAGTCGGAAGAAGCTAGTTGGTTAATACAAGCACGGTCCAGGATAGAGCCGATAGAGCTATGTGACAAGGAATGGTAACCGAGGTCACGTGACGTGATCTATATAATCTATAGGATCTGTATAATCCGTGATAGAGTAGATAGAGCATACGTATATTACGTACAAGAAGGATTTCTTAGGAGTATAGTTGTATATTTAAGGACCCTTAGTCCCTACCTAGATAATTCCTTCCTTATAGTAATTCTTAGAAACAATTAGAGTTAATCTATTAGGTAACCACTCTACTAGTTATTACTACGTTATTAACTTTAACTTATATTACCTATACACCTAGCCTAATAATAAGCCTATTATAGTACTTGCTATAAGGTTCCGTTATATAATTACTACCTAGTTACAATATTAAGTATAGAAAGTCAAACAATATGCCACCAAAAGCTGCCACCACGACACTATTAACGGCGGCAACTACTTTAAGGTTAGAAGGCGATACCAGTATAGCAGATACTAACTTGTAGTAATCTATAACGGTCGGGTAACTATAAGAGATAGTTAACTAATTAACGACTAATAATGCGGCGCTAGAAGAAAGGGTTAATAAAATAGGAGCGGTAAAGATTAAGTTACTATTAATTAAGAGATACTTAGGAAAGAGATTAAAGCTTAAAGGATTTCTTACGTAAATATACTTTAAAGTTATATAGGAAGGGGTAAAGCTACCAACACCTATAGATCGAATAGCCTACGCAGAATTATTCCTGTTAGGAAGGGCACTTAAGTAGTTTAAGCCTTATTGTCTATACGAGTAGAGGTTATAAATATTGTTACTAGATAAATGGCGTGGAGCGTATGCGGTAGGGGCTGCATGCGTAGCGTAGGTCACCTGACTACCTACGGCCCGATAGATAGCCCGACCTCACCCCCCCCTATTTAGGCACCGCGATCCTTATGATCCTCTGCGAAAGACACGAATGAATCAAAGAACCTGTTACCTTATATTACAATTGCAGTACCCCCCCGGGTGATACCAACACTGATCAGTGATATCACAGATCAGCCAGGTGTTATTACGAAGAGAGACAACACGCGATCGCTCCTACCAAGGCCCGTCGATCGTGTCGCGTTTGCTAAGGAGAACCCTTCCTACAAAGGCCCTGAGAACTCAAAGAACCGACTCCTACCAAGGCTTCGTTCGGTTCGCGTCCATCACGCAAAACAACTACTCAAGAGACAACACGCGATCGCTCCTACCAAGGCCCGTCAATCACGTAGCGTTTGCTAAGGAGAACCCTTCCTACCAAGGCCCTGGGAACTTAAAGAACTGGCTCCTACCAAGGCTTCGTCCGGTTCGCGTCTATTACGCAAATTAATACCCAGTACGACCTCTTTACTGAGCGCCAGTACACCGTAGCAACCTAGCAGCGTCAGCAGCACCCACCTACCTATAATCCCGACACCGTCTGCTACCTTCTTTACAGATCCGCCACGTCGAAAATCACGTCAACAGCACGCCCAAAACGCCAGCGTATCCCCTTCCTTCCTACGGCCTTTGCAAGCTACGAACACCATAATCTATGCTAGTTAATTATATCTAATATAGGAATTTAACGTCCGGACTGGGGTAACGGGATTACCCTAACCAATGAGACTACCGTAAAAGATATTACTAACTATATTAACTTTAAAATTAATAAGTATACTAAGCGCAACTTTAAGGATAAAAGCTTATAGGAATTATACTAAGAGGACTTTAACAATTTCAAGGTATAGATATTTAAGGACGCTTACAGGTCCGCAATTAAGGAACTTAAATAACTACTCCAACGTAATAGAGTATGGGTCTTTAATAAAAAGAGCAAGTCAGTACCATAAGCACTGTATAATATCACCCATAAAGACGACCCTACGGAATGGTTAGATAAAGAAATTAAGCTATATATCAATAATAAAGGACCCTTTAATTTATACGTTATCAACCGCCGTCTTAAATTACGTTTATTAACCCCCTTAACGTCACCTACCCCAACCCCAGCTGTCTTAAATGACCTCCCTACAGCCGAGCCCCCCTTACCTATAAACGTCACAGCTCCCCTAACGAACGTCACGGCTCCCCCTATAAACGCCACGGCTCTCTTTACAAACGTTACAGCTTCCCCTATAAACGTTACAGCTCCTTTTATAAAAGTTATAGCTACTATTAACTACGGTAGAGACTTAGTAACCCTAATAAAGATATATATAAAGGAAAGCAAATATAGCGGAGAGGATAATAACTTCGACCGTAAGCTTATAATTTTTAACGACCTTTATAATAGAGTTAGTATACTATAAGAGGTAAAGATTAAAGGCTTTCCGATAATGCTACGTGGTATTACTCTTAACTTCTATTATAAGAATAAGGCAACCTATACCACCTTTAATAGCATCTGCAATGCCGTACGTAACTATTTTAAAGGACCGGAATATAAGCGTGGAATTCTGATAAAGTAGAACGCTATAACCCTTAAAACGGTAATAATAAAAAGCAAAGGTAAATCTATAGAGGACTGCTTACAGCTGTTACTTAATAACCTCCGTTACTTACAGTATGGTCTTAACACCAACCTCCATAACAACGACTTCCTCCATAATAAGCTTATCGTCGCTTACTAAGACGTCGCTACTTACTAGGCAGCTTGCTTTAACCCGCCTACTACACTCACCGGCCTTATAAATAGCCTATAATTGTTAATTGTTACTTATAGGAAGATTAATAGTACTATAGGACAACCTACTAATATATTCTTACAGCCTATAGAATAGCCTACGGACATATTTTTTACTAACCGTTGCTACTACCGACTAATATCTTGACCAAGTTTATTAAATAATTGTTATAGTAATAGCGCTAGGACATGCTTCGTGTATAAGAAAGGAGACTATTAGTTAACTAGGCACACTAAAAAAGAACGTAATAAAGCAAGAGAAGGATTTAAGAGACGTATCTACCAGTACCTTGCGGATAATAATATTAACGACGATTTTAATAAGGATATAACGGCTATAGCACTTAATACATTAACTCCTAGCGGCAATTTCTTCTACGACAACTATGGTATTAAGCACTTTATAACTTTAAACGGGCCAATACTAATTAAAACCGCTAAGAATATAGTCACATCTATAAACAACAATGCCTTTATCTACGGCCTTACTAGTAATACGGAACCTAGTGGTACGGAACCTAGTATAGCAAGGAGTAATAACAAGGAGAACCTCACTGTTAATATCGACTTCCTTAACTGTCATTTCAACAACGGATAGGTTATCAGCACTTCTACCTATTTTCCCCTATAGACATCCCGGTAACACCTTATACGCACCTACCTATTTCCACCGCGATATCCGCAATGTTTATGATATCCGCAATATCCGTAACGATATCCGCAACGTCTGCAATATCCGTAATATTCGCAATACCCAAGACATCCGCAATTACTGCCCTAAGCACCTATTGACCTATATACTTCTCCTTTATACTTTCTTACCTTCTTTTCTTTTTATAAATGTCGCCAGTGTCTATATAAGTAGAGGTTATAAATATTGTTACTAGATAAATGGCGTGGAGCGTATGCGGTAGGGGCTGTATGCGTAGCGTAGGTCACCTAACTACCTACGGCCCGATAGATAGCCCGATCTCACCCCCCCCCTATTTAGGCACCGCGATCCTTATAATCCTCTGCAAAAGACACGAATAAATCAAAG
>Ga0307515_10002544_pt1 | contig 39390 bp, 20 predicted proteins | sample 17_EM_MG_FD_194513 | JGI IMG/M metagenome (GOLD analysis project Ga0307515, IMG submission 194513) | Populus trichocarpa ectomycorrhiza microbial communities from riparian zone in the Pacific Northwest, United States - 17_EM | ecosystem: Host-associated > Plants > Roots > Unclassified | place... | reverse complement strand
ACCCCTCCACCCGCTCCCACCGCCGCACCGGCAAATCCCAATTCCAATAATCCCACACCAGCATCCTCACTTCGACCTCGACCTCCTCCACCCCGCTCAAACACTCCAGCACCTTCCCCAGCACCACCCCCAACGTATCCCTCTCCCTACCCCTCACCGGCTGAGGCGTCACCTCCACGCAATCCGTCACGTCGCACGAGACCCGCCGCGCCACTCTGCGCGCGCCGGAGGACGGCGGCGGGGAGGTGCGCGTGAGCGGCGGGCCGTCCCACCAGGCCCAGCCGGCCCAGATGGTGAAGCGGAGGCGTTTTGAGAGGGTGAGGAGGGGGAGGAGGGCGTGGAAGTGCGGGGAGAGCGCGGTGCGGGTGGGGATGTAGGGGCCGAAGGGGCCGCGGACTGGGATTTGGTGTTGGAGGGTTAGGGTGACTGGAGCGGTGGCATCATTGACGTTGGTGGAGGTGGAGGTGTCGCTGGTGGTGGCTGGGGCGGCGGATGATGGGTTCGGCGATGATGATGACGGTGGTGGGGTTGCGGTGCCGCGGGGCTGGTGGCACGCAGGCGGGTTGTTGAATGCGAGGGCGGTTTGCTCGAGAACTTCGTGGCGGGTTTGGGCGCAGGTGTGGAGGAGGTTCAGGGGCGGGCGGGTTGGGAGGAAGATCTCGTCTTCGATGTAGGTGGGTTGGCTTGGGGTCAGGCGCTTGATGGCGTAGGAGCTTGGCCGTGGGGATGTGGAGTAGATGTGAGAGGGGAGGAAGAGGTGAGTGTAGATTTCGTTGCGGAGTTCGCGGGGGAGAGTGAGTAAAGTAGGTTTAAGAGTGGTCGTTATAGTAGGGGAGGAAGGCATTGCTGCTAGGGATTGTGTTGGGGTTATGTGTTGTAACAATGGAGATATATATTGAAGCTTCTAAAGGTAAGAAAGATGGAATTGAAGTTGATTGAGAGTAATTGAGCTAAGGCGAGTAGATAGACTCGAGTTAATATACCATGTGTGCAATTATTGCTGCCTACAGCATGGAGTGAGGGCTAGTGCGATAGGTTGATCTCATACCGCTTTGAGAAACGCTGCACCATTTAATTGTGTTAAGTTTGAGACTACGCCTATAAAGAATTATTTTGTATATTATCACAATACCATCCATGGTTTATCTATATATAATTTGGCCAGCGGTAAAGGGACACCCCCTAATTGATACTCGGACACCCCCTAATTGATATTCGGACACCCCCTCCTGATTGAGTTTAATTCCTTCCTGATTAAGTTAGAATATTACGTGAATTTGAGTTGTTTGCATCTGTATCGCGAAAATTAAATAACTCTTATGACTGTCACACCTCAATTGCGCAGCACCCTGTGAACTTATTTAGGTGCTGCTACCTCTGCTTGATGTCTACGAACTGCCTGTCTATGAACTGCCTGTCTACGAACTGCCTGTTTACAAACTGCCTGTGCGAGTACGCTCGCGCCTGCGACCGTGCCCCCGCCAGCGCCACGCCCACGCGTAGTATACCCGGTATCCTGCCCAAACGCGGATGGCTCGCGACAAGTTGATGTATCAACGCGAACAGAGCCAGCCGGGCGGGCGCTCAACAGTTAGAGGCTGGGGTGGGAATAGGTAATGCAAATGCGAGGTGATGTTTTGGATATGGGCGCACGATGGTCGCGTACTGATGCGGATGCAAACAACTCAAATTCACGTGATATTCTAACTTAATCAGGAAGGAATTAAACTCAATCAGGAGGGGGTGTCCGAATATCAATTAGGGGGTGTCCGAGTATCAATTAGGGGGTGTCCCTTTACCGCTGGCCTAAGTTATTCAGTCTCGTCTCCACGGATGAGATTATAGATAAGCTTGTAGAGTGGACAAATAAGCATGCAGAGCTCTATCCACCAGATAAGGAGCATGCACTGAAATCAAAGGCCTCGAATATCTGAGTACGGGCTCCAAGTTTGGCTCACTTGATTGGTGAGCACGGGCCATCTTCTCGTTGGACGTAAATTGACGCGCCAAGGGATAGTTATAGAGCGATTTATTAATTTATATAGGGAAAATTATAAAAACCATTGCTCTGCTTGATAAGTCTTGCAAAATAGCCCCAGATGTTATTTTCGTCGAGGAGCCCAAATAGAGTTTAGTCAGCTCGGACCCAAAACTCCGCTCCTCTGAACTGAAATGACGTCTGAGCTTGCTGAGGTAAGACATGCTGTGCATTGCTGCTTGTACTGCCAAAGCTGCAGCAGGAAGACGGAGCATCTCCACCAATCCTAGTATTTCGTTATTATCTATCTTCATTTATACCTGCCGACAATATAAGAGTTATGGAGCGTCTTGACACTAGAAAGCATGATAGCCCTACACCGAGCACCTTCGACACCGCCCTCCGGGATTCGCGTTCCAATGAAGCTCCTATAACAGAGCCAGAGATAGTGCCTAGATTTTCAAGATTACTAGATCTGACAGATGAGCTTCTTCTCGGCATTATCGAGCAAGTCGAGAAGCCCAAGGATCTGTGCAACTTTGCGCTTACCTGCTTGCAAACCCAGGCTCTGGTTGAACCCTTTATATATCGTTCGATCCTGATACGTACTGGCGGTCAAGCGGATAATCTTGTGCGGTCCATCAAAGCACGGCCAGTTCGGGCATCTGCGATTCAAACGTTAGAAATTCGGTATATCTTTACAGCCGAGCACAACATCGAGGCCCTAGATCTAGTGCTCATGGACCTCCGTAACCTCCGCCACCTCACTATCGAATCCCCCTGCCTCAATAATGGGCCTTGGCGAAATGGGAGCCAGCCTTGGGAAAGCAAATGTAGGATAAATTACTGTACGCTCTTTGAGGCGGCTTCGTTGAAATTGCCTCCTAGTGCGCCAAGAGCTATCCCTTTACTTCAATCTAGTACGCAACCCTTCCAATGGAGACTATGTCAAATATTTAGCATGCGTCTTGATAAACGTATTAATTGGTGATCTACAGTTGTTCTTCACGCTCATGGAGACGGCGACAAATCTTTTATCCTCGGCAGAAGTGCTATAATGTTTCTGCATCCAACCGTACGAAATATCACACTCTCCTGTTCTGACATCACGGATGACCTTCTCACCTCCGAATTGTTTCGCGGCCATGAACGTTCCACGCCGTTGACTAATCTTGTTTTTGACGAATGTAACATTTCGGCTTTTGGTCTACAAGCGCTGCTTTCGTTGCCTCGTGCCCTCAAGAAGCTTACCCTTGGTGAACGGCAGTATCACTTCCACAACCCACCATGCATTCCGCTAGGAAGTAACTGTGAACATTTCATGGGAGCACTTTACATGCAGCATGAGTCTCTTGAATATATCAAGCATATTGGCAGCAGAAAATGGCTCTCTGATAACCCTGATCTGAGCACAAATGTCCTGCATTACTTCGACAACCTCCGCATGCTGGAGCTAGGACCGCACTCCGTCCTCCGGAAGTGCCTTGTTGCAGATGACTTTCCCAGGGACCTGGAATCGCTGCGGCTTCTCAGCAACTACGCCCACTACCACACTCTCGCCCGGGGCACGATCGCTTATACTCACTTGAGTAGCCCACGAAAGGATTGGGGCAGCATTGTTGCGGCCGTGCTGAGCAAGCGCAACCAAGTGAAACATGTGGACGTCATCCTAGCGCAAGGCTTCGATATGGATTCGCTTTGCTCCCTATGGCAGAGCGGAGAGAGGCGAGGCGACATCTATCAGGCTGCAAAGCCGTTGCGGGAGCGCGGGACGCGCTTCCAGCTGTTTGCGGAGTATTTTACCGACGGCAATGTTTTCATCCCGCCGTATCTGTATGGCGAGGACGTGCCACAGGAACTGCTCGTCTATGATTCAGAAATCCCTTATCTGTTTGGATCTGTCAAGTATGGCGAGGATGAAGCTGAGAATGGCGAGAAGCAAAGCCCGTGGGGTGGTGAACCTAAGAATGTGGAAATAGATTAGGCAAGTGAGCGAACTTGGGTTCTAAATTGCTTCATTGTCTTAATATCAGAGTTAGCCTTTGAATCCTGCTTCGCGAATAGTGAAACTCCCTTCGTCACTTCGAGAAAAACTTCTAAGTAATTACGAAGGTGTACCGAAACACAGCTGGGCCCCTCTTCCTTACTCTTCATTTCCATCTTGCTGGTCCTCCGTATTATCCACAAAGTCCCTGTGCTGCACCGCATCTTCTTCCAGTCACTCGCTTAGCGATGGCGTGGGCAACGGTGCCTCACTAGCATAAGCGCTCTCCACAAGCCCAGTGTCCTGGGCCCGGCCCTCCCCCGCGCCTAGCTCACGCCCAATCTTAATCTCGAGTGGTATTTCTCCTCACCAAACTTTGAGCTATGTCCGTATATGGATTTATGCTAAGTGTTTTGATCTAGTATCTATGAAGTGTGTTAATATTGACTATAGTGTCTAGCGCTTTGCTTCTCCCTCCTCCCCTTCTCAGCCGCTCAATTGCACCTTACCACTCCAACATTCTTGCTATGCATTCCTTGACGGTTAAGACCTGATCCTATGCCACTTCGCGCAATGAGTCGATCTGCTGCTTCATTTTACCTAGCACCCGTGCCTGCTCGTCCATTATCTCTTGTATGCTTTTAAGCCCTACGGTCATTGCTGTGGCCCGCGCGGCGTGATTTGGTGTCAAATTTTTGTAAGAGTGCATCTCACAGCGCTGTATGTGATGGCTTTGTGGAGCTGGGGGTTCTCATCTTCGAGGTTGTGAACTAGGGTGCGTCATTCTACGTTTGTGAGTGCAGGGTGGCTGGCAATTTTGAGAAGGTGCTTGGGAGCACCTGAGGATCTTAGGATAGAAGAGAGTGTAAAGCTTGATGGTAAATGGGGATTCTTGAAAGTGCTGATGTGGTTTGGGAGAAAAGAGGATGTCTGGTTTCTCATCATGAGAGAAAGGGTGGTGTGGGGCTATAGACCAAGCGATAATGGTAATTAAGGACAATAGAGTCAGGGATGAGTAAGAATAGCCGAAGAAGTATGTAAATAAGGCCAATAGCGATTAGGTGGTGAAGATTGGGAGGTTAAGGCTTGCCATGTGATCTGATGTCAAGGCTGGACGGCACGGCGTTGTTGTAAAAAGTATAGCGATTTAGTTAGGAGCCATCTACGTGAGATAGAAGGGTGGAGACTGTTTTACAGAAAAGATAAAGATCGGCATAAGATTTTGTCTACCTTGAAATTTTGCCATCTGCGCAACCCGTTTGTTGAAAAAATGTTTATGCGGAATCCGCTAAAAAGATTTTTTCCTGTATTCAAACAAGATTTAGAGATCTATAGTTCTCACCTTGATTATGCACTCATAACAGCAGTCTGTTTAGAACAGTCAAATTAGCCATGATCATTGGAAGAAGTTGCAGCAAATTGACGGTTTGAGATGCGGGGAAACTCACCCTAGCCACACTATACAACGGGGTGATGCCCGTCCAGTGCTGGAACTGTTGCTAAATTAGTGCCTCTAGTCGTGGCAAAATCATCGTGAAGGCCTCTCAAGCATACCTGGTAGATGCCCTGTCCAACCAATACCTCCAACCCATTCACTGTTTTCCATCCTGCATCTGTCGCCAACTGCATCAGCGCCGTGACCGGTGGCTTATAAGTCATCTCCAGTAGTATTCGCTGCTCGCCAAGGACCCCTCCAATATCTTCGTTAGAAGAATCACTTTCAGAGCCCTTTGCGAACAGGTTGCACAAGATCTCGCGCATGTTAGATTCGATCGGCTGGTCCGCGGGAATCGTGCCAATAGCCACGGTTGGTATCTTCTTCAACTGTTCAAGGGATTGCACGTCCGGTATAATGCGTAGGTCGTAACCCTTCGGGAACGACTCGATAAGCGCCTCTAGCTTCTTTGATGAACGTCCTACGATATAGATCGGTGAATACTGCATCGCATTGAGAGCGTAGATGGCCGCACGCGCAGTGCCGCCACCTCCGATCACGAGGCCGCTCTGAGCTCCAGCGCTTCCTTGGGCACCAGCATTGCGGAGCACTAGAACCATGCCTTGCCAATCAGTGTTGCGGCCAACCAGGCGGACCCCTTCTTTCCCAGAAGCATCGGTCACGGTCTCTGGAACGATGGTATTCATAGCACCGATAACATCGACTTCTCCGTCGAAGCTGTCCATAAAAGGTCGGATATCTTGCTTTAGAGGCATGGTAACTGAGGCGCCCCCGAAGTCGGGGGATCGGATTATGTCTTTCACGTCATGGACGTCGGCAGTCTCGAATATGCTGTAGGTATGCGGCAGACCTGTCTCGCGGAAGAGAGTGTTGTGCATGGGTGGAGACCGAGAGAGGGTAACGGGATGCCCGAAGATGTAAAACATTTTGGGTTCGATCTCTCCGATAAGAGAAAGACCGCGGCGAATATCTGCTGCGGAGAGCTGGCCTGGAGCCGTGGCTGAGGGCAGTTTAGGGTGTGCGACAGGGGTCATGAAATTGTTGGTAATTCTACTAAGCTTGCCGTGGGTGCCCATGTTTATAGCAATTATCGGCACAGGGTGAGAGCTTTCTGCCCAAGCCTTGAATTCCGCAAGCGCAAAGTTATCCTGTATGTTTCGCGCTACGCCCACTAGCTTAATGACATCGCCGTTTTGCAATGCTTTGTTGTAGAAAGGGATCCACGACCCGTTGCTCCACGACAGCTTGCCCTGAGGGTCATGATGAGAAGCGATGATATTGGAGAAGCCTCTGTTTTCTGTGATTTCACGGATAATAAGGTCAGGCATCGTCATTTCCAAGTCTACAAAGTCACACCCTAGCCGTATGGCAGTCTTGTAGAGTTGGAGAGCGTCGTCATAGGCATCATCAGGAAACTTTCCACCCTGAGCTTTTGTTCGCAGAGTAAAAATTAGAGGGATCGTGATTGCAGATCGTAGCAATGCTACTTGATCCACAACGAAATCACTGGTGGGTATTCCATTTCTAGACGCAGGATCCTCTAGAAGGTCAACACGTAGTTCCACGGCATCCGACCCAACGACAATCTCCGGTAAGAGATGGACCCACGGGAGGACCTGAGGCATAGAAAGGCAAATAAAGAAAGATTGCTTCTTGCTCTTCATAAAACTGACTGCAGACCCTTTGCCTGAGATCAGCGAGAGGAAGCGGGAAAAGTCTTCTAACGTGTTGGCTAGACCAGCAGAATCAACTGTTTGGCTGTGGAAGTGGAAATTGCTGCACTCCTCGTACCAAGGTTTGCGACGAAGCCAGACTCCCATCATGTCTTCGACGTAGGCTGGCCGAGTCTTGTCAATGTTGAGGAACTCCACGACCCTTGAAATGTCTCTTGTTACCAATAGCACGATGCCTCCGTCCCTTTGATAGCTCGAAAGTAGTTTTCGGGCCTCAGGCATCTCAACTACTCCGCCTCCACAGGCGAGAATGTGTCCAGTGGGTCGCTCTTTAAATGTCCTCGCGAGGAGTTTTAATTCTTCATCTCTGAAGCCTTCCCAGCCCCGCTCCTTAATTAATTGCGGGATCGTTATGCCAACATGCTCTTCCAAAGCCGTGTCAAGGTCCAGGAGTGGCCAACCCAGGATGCGTGCTGCCCAGCCACCGGTGGTTGTTTTTCCAGCGCCCCTCATCCCGATAATGAATATCGACCTTTCGTGAGTAGCTGTTCCATTCACAATCTCTCCTCGCGATGGAGGCTCAACACCCTCTAGTTTCACATTGAATAACTGTGAGAGGTTATCCCAGAAGCCCGGCCACGTTTTCCCTGTGCAATCTTTCTCGAGAATGATGACTGGTTGTGATGCTACCAAAGATAGAACGCCAAAACTCATTGCCACTCTGTGATCATCGTAGCAATGTATTCCCTCTGACGGCGCCTTCAGTTGATGGTTCCGTCCATCGACTTCAATACCATCATCTAACTCCCGACATACAACACCAAATTTAGCGAGTTGATCTTTCATCGCCGCGATCCGGTCGCACTCTTTGACACGTTGGTTGGCAATACCAACAATCCGAGTGGTAGCTGTTGAGCCATTGGAAGACGCGACCGCTGCTAGAACTGAAGCCGTCAGGAAAGCGTCCGTCATGGGTTCCATGTCCACTTCAGACAGTGCTACTAACGAGCCCCGAGGGGGACCGGTAACGGTAGTGGAAGTGTCTGTCTGTTCTACGGTACAACCCATTGGCCTAAGAACATCAACGGCGAAATGAGCATCGCCCTGAAGTGACTTCGACCCGATGTTTGGGACCGTGCAAGTTGTTCCGGTGATCGCTGCAATGGCAAGGGGGTATGTCGCGGAGCTCGCATCACTTTCAACTTCATACTTGGCGGGGCTCGTATATGGCTGGTTGGGAATGTGGTAGGTGTTTGGCTCAGACTGAGACTTCTGGATTTGTACGCCGAACTTGGCCATCATAGCGATCGTCATATCAATATATGGCTGAGATATTGGTTTTCCACCGACCAGACGGAGAGTAACCGGTTTCTTGGCATATGGTGCGCACATTAACAGAGACGATACATATTGGGAGGAAACAGTTGCTGCGAGTTTGATCTCTCCGGTGAATCTATTCTCGGAATCCCCTCCACATCCGAATCCTCCGCAGGCTCTAATGCCTAGAGGAAGACTACCTTCTTTCTCCATATAATCAATACCAACGCCAATTGATCGTAGTGACTGAACCAGAGGTCCCACGGGTCGCTCTTTCATTCTAGCATTTCCAGTTAACACAGTGAGTCCAGTTGCTTCTGTCGGTTCCGCAAGAGTCGCAACGGTGGTCAAAAATCGCGACGCTGTACCAGCATTCCCCAGATAAAGCTCCTCTGCTGTTGCTTTTAATTTTCCTCCATTTCCAGTAACCACTAGAACACGACCATCATCCTCCCAAGAGAATGTAGCACCTTGGAGTTTTGCAACAGCATCAAGCATGACTTGGGTATCATCGGAATGGAGGAGATTAGTAATTCGGCATGATCCAGAGCCTAGAGCTGCAAGCACTAAAACACGGTTCGAGATACTCTTCGACCCAGGTGGAGTGCAAATAACCTGCGAGTCTGCAGGGATGCCAGGGTGAACGACGACACTGGGCGAGAGTACCAATTTGATGTCACGATCTGCCACAACACTAGCCTTCTTCTCGTGCGTCCGGCCAATTCCTGATAGGAGAACGATCTTCTTCTTTTGACCGTCGTTTTTCTTGTCAACAGCCATGATCGAAATGAGCTCATCGACGGGGCACTTCTTATTCGCTGATCGTTTTCGCACTTGCTTATCTCCAAGCGAAGTGGGGAGGCCGTAGCTTGAGATACATTTTGATAGCCTTGCAACAGCCGCGGGTTCAAGGACGCCGAGATATCTTGCTAGCTCTGCTTCCTTAACCATACCCATTGCAACGCATTCGCCATGGAGGATCTGTGGCGTGAGAATAGCTTCCATTGCGTGGCCGATGGAATGGCCAAAGTTGAGCAGATTTCGCAGTCCGCCTTCCCTTTCGTCAGCCGACACGACGTGTGCCTTTACACGGACTGAACCGAGGACTATTCTCTTGAGCATCGAGGTGATCGCCTCGAGACGACCACTGCCCTTGGCTGGCTGCTTCTTAATGGTCTGAAGTATAATTTCTGCGTTGTCTTCGAGCGCAGTAAATTCCTCGTCGTCCCAAATGGCTGCGGTCTACCTACTATTCAGTATTGATATATCGTGAATCATTATATCCCCTACCTTAATAACCTCCGCCATGCCATTTATTACCTCTCTTTTAGGGAGAGTTTCAAGGAATTGTAGATCGATATATATCCTCTCAGGCTGCCAGAAGGCCCCAACCAAATTCTTTCCCGCCGGTGTGTCAATAGCGGTTTTACCCCCAATCGACGAGTCCACCATAGATAGCAGTGTGGTTGGTACTTGCACAAAGCGAATACCCCTCATATACGTAGCAGCCACAAACCCGATCATGTCGCCAATGACTCCTCCACCGAGAGCAATGATGACCGTGTCCCTTGTACATCCTTGCGACAATAGCCAATCCTCTACCACACCCTTCGTAGATCGTGATTTGGAGTTCTCGCCAGGTGCGATTTCGTATGCGAGGAGCCTCGGGGGGGAGGATAGCTTCGAAGCTTCATTTTGGAAGCTCTTTTCGAAGGTAGGAATGTACAGCGGGCCGATATTTGTGTCAGTTATTAGCACGTAGGTCGAGGACTTCACTGTGATGAGGAGATCATGCGCTATATAACCCTGCCATAGCCCATAGTCAACGATGATTGCATCTTTCCCCAGGATGGAGACCTTGGTGGGGTGTCCAGAAGCTCCAGGTGCGGCCATTGTAAGCGCAGGGTCGGGGACTCGTTTCAGGGTATCGCACGGTCAATCAAAGAAATATCAGCTCATAGGGACTCTGTATTCAAGAAATCATATAATGTATGGTATGTTCTAGCATGGTGGTTGTATTTGATGCTCAGCACACATGAGTAAATTTCGAAATACATTTCTAGGGACTTTTGTCGGCGATGTCGGAGTTTCAGCCGGGACCTTTCTTGGCATTCCCCGGCGATAATCCCTCATAACTATCTTCAAACCGTAACCATATGGATGCCTTCACCCCCTTTGCATGCCCTCGTACCAAATAATTAAAAAAAGATACAGTGAGAATGAAGCCGATGGATCAGCTGACACCAGCTGCCTGAACTAGAAGCCATAAGCGACTACGTACCTCCCACGAATCTCACGACTTTGTTTATCAATCACGATGGATGCCTTCGGCTGGATCCATGTTGTGGAGTGCCATAAATAAGGGGGTCATTCCTTAGATCACAGGAGTTTGTAGATATCCTTCAACAGTCGCGTTTACGAGTTCTTTCACATTAGCAATTATCCACTATCACAATGCCTTCCTCAGAAGAAGCAGAGCGCCTTCAGCTGCCGGGTTTTGGCCTTCCAACCAACACCATGCCAGACTTTTGGTATAAAGGATCACATCATGTGAACACTGTCTCCCTCCTGCGATATCCCAATGCCATTTCTGATTGGTCAGGCGACCCAATGACAACCAGGGAGAGGAACATGATGGCGATGGTCAGCCAGATTGCCGACAAGCCTCAATGGAGACGGAGGGTTTTTGATGAAGAGATTGCTAAATGGCGCACTGAAACTATCACGGAAGCAGGTTAGGGTTTTTCCGGGAAGATGTTTGAATATGTGAGGATATCTCACCACTTAAAAATCTCATTGGCTGTGCCTCTAATTAAAGGCCTAGTGCCTGGCTGGGCTCCGGGCCAAAGCCAAAACCCACGAAGTTACAGACATGGTGGCCGTGCTGGATGCCGACGTAGCTGTGGTAAAGTCGGACGCGCGATCATCTCTGAAGACCCTAAGAAGACCTTAAAGCAACCGTTAGACTTCTCGAGAATGTCCCGGATCAACTTAAAGATTGGCATCCCGGATTTGATGAGAAATTCCTGGACCCTGTGTATCCCTCTTTATTTCCGCTCCTCTGTGGCCGCACTCGCGTGCTCCCAACCGGTAGCGTCGGCCTCAGAGACTGTGCCGAGAGCCGTAATAAAGGCGAAGTCGTCCCAATTCTCAAAGACGAGGAAGTAAAAGTACAGAGATTGAACGCCAGTCTCCGACAGCTTAGTCTTGGACAAGTCAAATTTTGGTCCAAGCGGTTTTAATGGCTCCCATGCGACGTCCAATTCGCTGAGTGACAAAGTCAAAATCACAAGCTACATTAACAACTTACACCCTGTCCATCGTGAGAAGTTGTATACCATTATCGAGAATTTCATAGCTAAATCAATCCCACTTTGGTCAGGTTTTGAACTCTACTGTCATGCAAACCAATCCGCGCATTGAGATGGACATGACTAGATACAAAACCCCTGCGAGTGGAGGAGATGGAGAAGAGAGTGGAAGATGAAGATGAAGATGAAGATGGAGATGCCGATGAGGATTGGGTAGGTGTTGCAAATATCTCTTGCATATTCCTCTTTTTTTAATTAGCAATTCAATCTCCTCCCTGTAACTCTCGAGCCATTCACCAAGCTTTATTATATCTCACGCCTATCATAATACAAATACTAATGCCAGGGTAATAGCACTGCGCCAACCGTATTCTCATCAAACCTGATGCAGGTGAATACTTCCCCAGTCCTGTCCACATAGTGTCAACCTACGCGGAAAGTTCGCGGAAAGCGGCCTACAGGTCCGTATTCACCTTCATACTAACCCGTAGACCTTCAATCCCATCCGCACCCCTCCAACCAAGTCCCATAGGTCATCGTCAAGCTTACCAAAATCTACCTTACCCCTGAAAAGCCCACGTACGGCAGCGGAACCTGGCACATCGAAGGCCAACTAAACGAGCACATTTGCGCCACCACAATCTACTACTACGACAACGTCAACACCACCGACAGCCACCTCGCCTCCCGCCAGACAATCAGCATCGAGGACATGGACAAGAAGCAAGCCGACCAGCACAACTACGAGGGCGTCGAGTACCTCTACGGCATCGAGCAGTACGGGTCGGGGATCCAGGGCCTGGGCCGCGTGCTGGCGCGCGAGGGCCGCCTGCTACGTCCTGCAGCACCAGGTGCAGCCGTTCCGGCTCGCGGACTCGTCGAGGCCAGGCCATCGCAAGATCCTGGCGCTGTTTTTGGTCGGTCCGTTTCTGCGCGTTATCGGTACTGCGAATGTGCCGCCGCAGCAAAAGGATTGGAGGGCAGAGGTCATTCGAGAGAAGAGTAAGCTCGGGGAGCTGCCGATGGAGCCGATGCAGTTTGTGGTTAATGATGTGGATGATTTTCCTATCAGTCTTGAGGCGAAGAAAGTGAGGGAGGAGCTGATGGAGGAGAGAAGGGCGTTTGTTGAAGATGTGAACGTCGAGTATGAAAGCGAAGAGTTCAATTTTCTGTGAGCATTGACGGAAGCGGAGAAGACTCAAATCCTAGAGTATTGATATATTGTGGTACTTGAGCATTAATTAGCAGATACTCGCTAAACGGCGCAGCTCGGTACGTCCCATAATATATTAATTCGTCACTATTGCCACCCATTTCAGCACTTGGGCCAGGTTGATAGCAATATATTCATGAGTTTCTTGATACATTCAGTACCCGTGCCGCTGTCGCGATCCACTTACCTCGTTACCGAGGTAAGTGCCGGCCAGCTCAACGAGTAGAGCCCACCTCAACGTCAGATTTGCCAAGACACCCAAATACTATCAATATTCTTATTATATATTATTAACGCCATAACTACTAAGTATATTCGCGTTAAAAATAAGATCTAGGAGGCTCTTAAAGAACTCCAAGAGTCTACCAAGCCCAATGTTGCAGAGGCTGCGCGGCGACACGGTGTTCCTAAATCACGCCTCCGCGCTCGGTGGAAAGGACGTTAATCGCGTTACAAGAGGCCTACAGTAGGTAGAAGGCTTACTAATAATTAAAACCTTACTCTTCGTAGCTATATTAATCGCTTAGATTCTTTATATACTGCCGCTTAACTACTAATAATACGTTCTACAGCAAATTAGATCTTAAATTAAGCCAACAAAAATCCAAATTAGCCACCACCTTCCGTTAGCTCTTACTTTATTAAACACTAGCTTAGCCGCCACCTAGAGTACTACAAGCGTAGGCAGAAGACAATAGAGCTTAAGCGCATAACGGTATACAAGCCGAAGGATATTAAGGCGTGGTTTTATTAATACCGCGACGTTATAATTAAGTATATAGTTATACCTACGGATATATACAACTTCAATAAGTCAGGATTCTGCGTTAGTATTAGTAAGAACCAGTAAATTATTATAAGGGAGCCTTATTAAAAAGCTTATATCTCTACAGATATAAATCGCGAGCTAGTTATTATAATAGAAATAATAAGTAGTAACGGCATCAGGATTTTTTTTTTGGGCGCGTTGTTGCAGATTGCGGCAATTTGCTGCAAACTGTGCGATTTACGTGGTCGTATATGGTCGGTAGCGATTCGCGCAAACCGCGCGTTTCGCAACAAATTTGCAGCCCCCGCTAGTAAATTGTAGCAAAACGCTTAACTACCAAACTAATACTAGCAAATTGCTACCCTATAAATAAATAGCGCGCAAACTATACATATTATATAAACTATATAAACTATATAAATTATATAATATCTATACTATATATAAACCATATAAACTATATAAACTATATAAATTATATAAACAATATAAACGGTATAAACTATATATATTTCTCTAAATTATAATATACTGCTACAGATTGCTATAGATTGCTATAGATTACTATAGATTACTATAGATTACCACAGATTGCCACAGATTACCATAGATTGCTATAATATACCTTTAAAAATATATTCATATTATAACCACTATATAAAATAGCTACTCCTCTAAACCTATTACAGACTATAAAGCATTTACCCTACCTAGCCCCTTTTTTACCCTTATTCTAAAAATATCTAGATCCTTATTATTAAATAGTATAGACTTAACCCCTTTTTTAATAGTATACTAAAGACTTATATTAGGTTTAGCCCTAAACGTCTTTCTAAATAGCTTAACTATAACTATTAACTATTTATAATTCTGGCAGTATAGTATATTAATAGTACGTTTCCAATTCCGCAATTTTATACCTTTAAAAATAAGCTTATAGGTATTATTTCTAAAATTATTGCCACTATCCTTATCTATATCTTCTCCACTATTTACGCCGGCATTATTGCCTATATCCACTCTATTATATTTATTACCCCCCTTTCTTATACTATTCCGATTATCTATATTACTACCTAGAGCTATATCCGTTCCATTATCCGCATTACTATCTTTATCTATATTAACTCCGCTATATCTATTATAACACTTATTTATATTAGTCCCGCTATCTATACTGCTATTAGGGTCGCTAATATTATTAGGCCTACCGCCTTAGTAATTAGTACTATGGTTAGTCTAATTAGGCGACATATTATAGGGTATATTAGGCTTAGTAATAGTACCAGAAGGGTAGGAGGTATCTAGGTTTAAGGAAAGGGACGCGTTAAGTACCTAGATATAAATATTAGTCCAGAACTGTTATTATAAGTGGTCGCATACTGGTAAAAGTATATTAAAGCGCTACTTATTAAATCCTATGTTATAGTTAGAGTCTAGGTTAGAAAGATTATTAAGACTATATTTAAATAGATTTAGAATTGCTTATATAGTAGGGTTATTACTATATATAGTTACTCGGAGTCTTTTTAAGATACCCTATTATAGAAGCCCTAAAATCCGGTTCTGGCGCTCTATTAACTAATCTACCTATATAGCTAATATTAGAGTTAGTTACGGCGTAGTCTAGGTAGTTAAAATAAGGGTAGAGAAAAAATAAATTACTATAAAGATTAGCACCTACTTTAAACTTTTATTAAATAAAACTACTACTTTTCTATTTATTAATAACGTGGCAAATTACTACACAAATTAGTATAACAGCCCCTAGGCTAATTAGGCGCAGAAAGTGCTATATATCTATACTAAACCTAAATTACCACTTTCCTTTAAAGAATAACTTGGAGAGACTAGTTATAATAACCGGTATTATAAAGCGGGATTACTCGTCCTATAAATAGTTAGGAAAATACTAAGGTAGTTTAGCTATACGTACTATCTTAAAGTATTAAAAGTTATCTATATAAAGTAGCTCTTCCACTTTAGTAATTATTTCCTTCTTAGAGAGCTTTCTAAATAAGTACTTAGTCTTTACGTAATCCTATATACGTTTTAACAAATAAAACCGGAACTAGCTAATGCTATTATATATCTATTTAATATTAGTATATAGGTCCTTGAAATCGGACTCTGTACCTGTACGTGGTGAGGCCTACGAACCTACTGGTCTTTGGACTTAGTAGAGCTAACGTAGAGACGTCGTACAGCTGCGGGTAGGACCTGGTGGTGGTTGTGAGCGTTGTGGGCGGTGGTGAAAATTTTTCAGATGGTGAGATCCAGTGCTGCCAACAGTTAAATATCCGGACTGATTGCCAGGATATTTAATTGACTGACGCACGGGCCGTATTTGATTGAAGCTAGCCTAATTAACGGCCGATTTAATTGAACTTCCAATCAGATATTTGGCTAGGAGGTTGTCCCAGCAACGTGCCGCGATACAGTGGCAGAAAGAACGAAAGGTAAGATATTGAGTTTATTAATTGCAAGAATTCGTAGGAATTCGCTTTAATCTACAAGATCTGCCTTTAGCTAGTGCCTCTGGCACTCACTAGCCTCTATAACCTCTACTCCTAAGCAATTTCGCTTATCCGTAATAAGCCTTTTGGCCGCTAAGAATACGCGTTCTACCTTACTACTTATTACTAGTATTAAGAATATGTTAAATGCCATACGTGCAAGGATAGGAAAGTTAGTTTAATGCTCCTTCCACCATATAAGCGGGTCCTGGATTAATAGAAGCCGGTAATTAAAAGACCTTAGATAGGTGTTAAGCTCTAAACTATCCATATCCTTCTTCTTCTGCTTATAATACTTCCGTAATAGGTAATTAATTGAGAATTCGTCGTATGCAAGGTAGGAAGATTTTGCGTTATTTAGCTAATTCTTAAAGTTAAAGGCGGAATTAACATTAGGAACCTTTTTACAATAACTTAGGAAAAGGTCTTTAAATGCCTTCCTTGCGGTCTTAACCCAACTTGGATGCTCTTCCCACTTATCCTTAAAGTACTTAAATCGCCGTATAGGGTGAAGGACAATAGCTGCAACGTAAAGAGGTGAGAAATCTGTTAGCTTAAAGTATTTCTTAAGCTTTAGCCAGGCTGTGTTAATACCAGTATTATAGTGCTTAGTTCGTTTAAAATCGGCATCAGACTTATTAATCTTCTCCTACGCTTTCTTAAGAACATTATATATGAAGTTTATACCATGGAGAACTCTCTATAGTGCGCTATATTGTCCCTCTTAACTAACTCTTTATGTTTAACCTTCCTCTTGTTTATAAAGCTCCCGAAAGGGAACCAGTATTTTTTGCTACCTAATTAGGTCCTCCCAATCGGCCTCTTGTAAAAAGTCTTGTTGAAGGTTATAGGTACCCTACTAGTTTGGAAGTTTCCAGTAGGTTTAGTAAAGGGTAATAGCAGCACGTAGTTTAATTGCTAGCATTTATTAGTATAATAGCTAATATAAATTATAATAACTTAGATAAATGGCTCTAAACAGAGCCTTAAATAATTGCTATCTTTATAATACCAAATTAAGGAGAAGAAGAAGGGGTTGCTAGGACTAATGTAAATAAATATATACAGCTGACCGCTAAGGCTTATTATGCAGTATGCCTAAGTTATATGGTTTACTATAGGTGCTGCTATAGGAATATGCGGTATAAGTTGCCAGCTGGCAACTTATAGTAACTTATTACGACCGTAAAGAGCCTAGAAATAGCGCGTAGTATAATACCCCTAGTGGTAACTAAGAATAACAATATATAATATAATAGTAATGTGCGACATAATAGCAATATGCGACATAATAGCAATGTGCGGCATATTGCGGCGATATGGCGGTAATGTGGCAGGTGATGTACTCTAGTACCGTTATATAAATAAAAGAAATAGAATATACTATAAGAAATTATAGCCTTAGTTGAATTCCACCGAATTCCTCCATTAGTAAGAAGCTGGTAATATTGGAAGTCTTCCTCCTGGTACTCTCTGAATGTTGTTATCCTTATTAAATTATGGTTAATATAGATACAGATATTATGGAGCTTGCTGATCGGGCCTATACTATTCTAAATTTTAAATGCGTTATTATATGAAGCACCAGCTAGCTTCCGCTTAAGCTTACTAACGCTCTTATTAAATAGTAAGGCCTTAATAACTAAGTTAATGATATAACCGAGATATTGCAGGCGTAAATAGCTAACGTTAATATTAAACCGAGTTGCTAGCTCCTTTAGTATAGTATTATTATTCGTAGCATTATCTATTATAAACGCCCTAAGATTCTGGCTAATCTTGTAGTTATTAATGATATCGGCTGTAATTTCTGCAATTAATTAGCCAGATTTTGCTCTATTTACTTTCTGGAAACCTAGAAGACAGTGCTTAAGCTTATACTCCTTACTAATAAAGTAAGCGCATATCGCCATATAGTCGTCACAATTTGGAGAGCGCCAGCCATCGAGTAAGAGGTTAATTTTGCTTTTTGTACATAAAATCTTGTCCTTAATCTGTGTCTTCCTTAACTGAAATATATCTATTACCTAGCCCCTAATTGTAGTATGCGAGGATAGAAGGATTGCTTTAATCTTAGGTTGGCTAGAAATAAGAAGCTGTCGAAATTGTGTATTTTAAATAGTTGAAAAGCTAAGGTTGTAGGCAATGATTGTGTTAATAAGGTTCTTCTTATATTTAAGATCGTCAAATGGCGGTGGAAAAAGACTACGTTGTATAAAGCCTACGTAAGTAGAACCTTGTCCTTATAATAAGATGGAGTTAGGATCCTCGCCGGCTCCAGTTATTCCATAGGTCTTTTTTAAATGAGATGCAATTGATAAGGTAGAGAGTGCATTAAAGAGCTGGGTACTATAAGCCTTTTTTTAATGGCAGCGCTTACAGAGCTAGAGCTTCTTATAGCCCTTTACTTGTAGATTAGCTCCATACTAATAAACCTAAGAAATCTTTACCTTTGTATTTAGGACCCGTTTGTTGCGTGAGCGATACTGCACATCCTAAAGAAGCTGGCCACGGTATTTAAGAGTATCGTATTGAATGTTAAAAACGCAGGCGTGCGAGGTCTAAGTAGGCTGAGATGCTTCTGAGGTAGTCTTAAGTAAATCAGAATCAGATAATTAAGAAGTTTTGTTAATATCCAAACTTATATTACCCTTTAAAGTTAATAGGGTTATTATATAATAAGATAATAGTGGGCAATCTAAAAAATTTTAAACCGGATAAACTATTAACCGAGACTATCAATTAGTCATTAAATATCTGACCTCGGTTCAAATATTTGATTGGCTTGACTGATATCTAATCTCGTATTTGATTGATTGGACTGACGCTTGGACTGATTGAACTTCCAATCAAATCCGTTAACTGTTGGCAGCACTGGTGAGATCTCGAAAACCACTACTGTTGGCCCTCTACAATTTAGCTACTACACTATTCTCCTATTCCAACCCTATATAATCCTTACGGATATATACGGAATCCAACGTCCCCTAACCCCTAATTAAAAGCATTAATAACCTTATATTAATAAACAAGCGCGGATAAATAAACAAACGAGCAAATATACGGCCCCTCCTAACCCCTAGGGCAATCGCCCGCGGAGCATGCGGTTACTTACCGCCTTACTACCGTACTAACTAGCAGCCGGATCACAAGATATAGTTATCCTCGTCTCCTCTTAACGGAGTGGTAACCCTTAGAGAGGGCCTAGCAACCGGGGCCTAGGCATACTACGTTTCCCCATTTGGCGATCGCCCCGGCTTGGCGACCGATTTTGAACAATCTAGCAACAACCTTTTGAGGCCTTGAAGCTATTAGAATAATCCTCAATAATTGTATTATAACTAAATTAATACGCGCGAAACGATTGGTGAGGTCTATAAGTCGCGATATTGTATAGGGAGGTTGATTTGCCTGCCCCTGCGCGTTGAGGCCAGGGTCAGCTCGGGCACCTCCGCCAGCAACTGAGCATCCTTAACATTATCCTCCTTAATAATAATAGGCTGCCTAGCCTTCCTCTGAGGCTTCTTAGTCTCTTTGATATTATTTTGAAGCTAACGATTAGCTACTTTAGCTATAGCTTTTTCCTCTTTAAGGGCCTTCTTTTGGGCCGCCTCCCTAAGCCGAAGCTCCTTCGCTGTTGCCTTTATGCGCTTACGTTCCTCTATTACCCTTTATTTTTCCTCCTTTTTAGCCTTCTTAATAGCCTATTCTTCCTCCTTTTAAATGCGCTAAGCTTCTGTATCGCGTTCTTTTTAAGCTGCTCTCTCCCGAGCTTATTAGACCTTGCTGGGGCTATAGAATAAGGCACCACCATTATGATTTGTAGGTTGTTTAAACTTAATGGCCTTCCTTTGTTGATGGCGTTTCTTTTTATTAATTAGGGCCTTTTTAAGGCCAGTATTCTCGCTTTGGAGTAGTATATTTTAAATAGTAAGGCTATAAATTGTATTAGAGAGGACCTAAGCCCGTTAATTATAACAATCGTTAATAAGCTCGCGTAGGAGCTTCTGGATTTGTCGCTAATTATCTACTGTTAATACTAACCTAGAACTCTTGCTAGAAGAAGGTTGATTGGCTTTTGGGTTAGAAAACCGTTTTAATATAATCTTTGGATTAAATGGGTAAAGTCCGCATGCTTTGAATCCCTAGAGGATATTATTTTGGTTAAACGTCTTGGTATAAGCTTGATGAAATAGCTGGAAAAAGTTACGTTTTGTAAGAGCTAAGAAAGCCATTAATTCCTGCATAAAATTGACGAGCTACTTAGAGTAGGCTTAAGAGAGAGGTCCAAATAAGCAGACATCTAAAGGCTAAAGAGAATGGGTAGAATGAGGCGGGTATATGGCTAGGAGGATCTTGTTCTTATTGCAATAGTTAATGAACTTCATTGAAATATGCGATCTATGGCCATCTAGTATTAAAAGCCTGTACGATTGCCGCGCCTTCTCTTTTATATATTTATTAAAGCAGCTTTTGAGCCACTTAAGGCTAAGTTAATTGTTCATTTAGCCTGAAGGAGATAAGGTAAATAATGCTATATGAATCTTTGGGTTAAAGTCCTATAGCTAGGTGTCTTGGATATTCCTAGAAACGGCTTAATAGATAAGGGAGGGAGGTAGGGAGCTACCGTCGGCGCAAATATAATAAATAGTTGTTATCCACTCGCGATTTCCGTCCTGTATTACCTGCCGTAGTCCTTCTTCTTTATATCGCCTTCGAGAGAAGACCCGCTTTATTTTTAAGAGCACTCCAATAAGGAAGCCTTTTTTATCCATATTATATATCTGATGTTGCTCTATATTATATTCCTTAATTTTGCGCTCTATAAGCTTAAAATAGAGCTTATATTTAAATGCAGAATTAGCCCTCTTTCTCTCTTTATCTATACCTGTTGTCTACTTTAAAAGAAGGTTAATGGAGTTTCGTTCAATAAAGCGATCTGCCTAGTTTTTTCCTACTTCTTTGCCGCTTATTTCTGCTGTAAAATTGCGTATTATGCACCTTGTAGGTGGCAGGCCTTAATTATAAAGCTGTTTAATGTATATAATAAGCTCCTTCTTTTGATAGTTGTTAAGGATTCTATTGTTTTTATACTGGGCTGCACGGGTGCCCTAAATGCCCCAATGCCTCCGCGACAGCGTAACTCTATTGATTCTATATTTTGTAGCAACCTAAGTATAATTAGGAGTTTCTCCAGGCTTTAGGGATTTTAATGATTCAAGCGCGGCCTCTATAGGTTGTGTAGTTATTGAAAAAAGCGTTGTTGAATTTTGGCCGAATTCTGGTGTTGTGTGCGCCAAGCCGGGGCGATCGCCAAATGGGGAAACGTAGTAAAAGATACCTAGAGTACATATATATCCCGCTCGCCGTTTAGTATTAGGTGGTTAAAACGGATGAATCCCCCTTACGCCTTCGATAGGCCCTAGGGGGGGGGAGGCATGGCGTATATAGCAATGGTTAATAAGAGATAGTATATAGGGGACGGTTAATGACATGGGAAACGACAACAATAATACACGGCGATTGATTGGTAAGGCCTAGCTGGGACGTAGTGAACCCCAGCTTAGGATAAGCTGGAGAGGGAAGTAGTGGTACCTAAGGAGTTTAAAATATCTAAGGAGATAGGACGTAGCCGTAGGCCCATAGGGCTGCCGCTACGGATGGGTATGGCAAATTGGGGTTTTTTATCCTACTGAGGTGGCTTATAGGGTTTTTCCTCCCCTAACCTAACTATAGGGTTTTCTTCCTGTAAATATATAAGTTTTCCCCCTATGACGGAGTAGTTTGCGTGGGCCTAGATAGGATCCGTATTAGACGTTAATTAAAGAACTATTACTAATATTAGTATATATAGAAGCAATAAAAGGTAGCTTACTATATAACATATTAATAGCGACGGTTCTTATATAGCCTTACTAGAACTATCGCCTTTAGAAACCCTATTATACTCTACTACTTTATTCTATACTAAATCCATTATCTTTTCTAAAGTCGCTATATTCCCTTCCAGTTACGGCGTAAGAAAAAGACCTTTAGGAGCCTTACCTAATATTATAAACATTTAAAAGAAGCGCATGGCAGCTTTTAATATCAGTTTATCCGTAGGTTTTAGTTTAAGTTTACTACTATAACTTATTTCTTACCATTTTCTAACTATATCTATACTGTATTAAGACTTTCGCTGCTTATTACTATATATAGGCGCTATATAAAACGACTTAACTATAGAGTTATCTTCGGCACTGGAGATAAGCTCTTTAATAAAGGGATAGTAGCATTAGAGCCGCTTATTAGGGCAATTTAGGACTTATAACCGCTATTAAAGCGTTAGCGGGTGTAAAGTAATAAGGTCTATATAATAGATACCATAGTTAAATTCTGTATATATAGATCTAGAGATTCTTTATCTAAACTCTGTTAGAGTTATTAATAATACGTTCTTCCCTAGGGTATTAAGCCTCTATTTTCTTTAGAATCGCTATTTATATCTAACTAATATTTTAGGACGCTATCCCTAGATACTCTATTACCTTATATAGCCATCTACTAAAGTTAGCTACATGCTACTATATATATACTATTTATAGTACTTTAGCCTAATTGCCGTTCGTGTATATGTTTCTAGATTCTTCTTACACTAGTAGTGTTATTTCTTTTACCTTTACCTTAGTCCTAGGTATATATTAATATTTTAAGCAGCTATATAGAGGGCAGTCTATACCTTATTCTTTTTAAAAGCTATAGTTATATTTTTTTAGCATAGTGAAGGTTAATAAACCTTCAGTATAACTAACGTAGGAGAAGTTAGAGAAGTTAATAAAGATATAAAGATAAAGTATAACACTTTTAAATTATATATTTACTAGTATAGATACAGTTAATAAAACGGAGGAGTAAAGGGGTAGATTTTAATGTTCTGCTAGGGAGCTTAGGCCTATTACCAGCCTATTTAAGGCAAATTACGGCAGATTGCCATATTATCTTACCGTTAGCTACGTAATATTAAGAATTCCTACTAGTAAGCAAGCACTAGAGCTAATCTTTACGGGTAAGAGCGTTATAACTACCTATAAAAATATAAGAATTAAACTAATTTATATAGATATGGCTAACCTTTTCTAGCGGTTTAGTAGGTTAACACCACCTAAGTAGTAAGTACTTAACGGTTATCCTTATTCTCTTTCTTTATTAAGACGTACTCTAGAGCTTCCCTTTATACTTAATTAGCCTATAGATATACCTAAGACGCTAAGTCAGTTTAATTATACTATTTCCGCCTTTTTTTTACCTAGAATCTCCCTTAAAGCATATTAGCTTAGGTAATAAGCTAATAAAGTCATTTTATATTTAAAACTTAAGGAGAGCCTTTATAGAAAAGCAATATAAGGCTATTCTATATATTAAAAAGCGACGGTTATAAAGATTAGCTATTAATTTAGCTCTAAGTATTAATAGAGTTAATATACTCGGTTATAAATAGATAGAAGAAGCTTAAACTATAGAGGTAGAGATTATTATAAAAATAAGGCCTATTAAAGAAAAATATACAGTAAATTAGAAAAGAAAAGTAGAAGAGGGGGAGTTATTATACTACTCTACTAATATAAAATCCGCTAAAATATATATAGCTAGCCAGCCTCCTACTCTAACAAGCCCTTCTACTACTTAATTTACCCACATATTAGATACGCTGCCTCCGTATTTAAGCCAACTAATAGCTTTTTTAACTTCTTTTAGTCTTGCCTTATTTTATAGCTAATTTGCCCAGATTCCTAGAGATTAGATATACTAAATTCCTTATTAATTATATTAGCCGTTTTTATTTTTATTTTCGTTTTAAAGCCTCCTATAATTTAATTAAAAGCTTAGTTTTAGATTTTTATTTCTTTATAAACTTATTTACGCATATGCTATTAATCTAAAGAAAATCGTTATTATAGAATTAATTATATATGTCCTAATTTATATATAAGTTTATCTAGAATATTCTTCTTTTATCTAGTAAAGTTAGTATTAGTTATATAGGTCTCTCGATATAGGAAATATCGTATATTTAATAGCCGTCTAGGTTTCGTCTATTTTGCGCTATATTTATAGGAAATTATTCTACTTTAATTATCCTATTAAAAGGATCCACCTTGCCTCTATTGTATAGACGGAATAGCTTAAAAAGTGCTCTATAGTATACTTAGTATCTACTATTTTTATCTATTTAATTTAAGTTCTATACTAATACTAGTAATTCTAAATAGGCAGCCCGCGTTCCCTTTATTCTATTTAGTGCGTTCTTATATTCTTATATAAGAACTTAGTCCCTTTATAGGGTAGTGGTCCGCATCCAGACTAGGTTATAGCGTGCCCGTACTTTATATAGTTAGTTAAAATTATAGGAGTCTTTACCGCGTTAAATATAGTATATTATAGAGTAATAAATACTAATAGGTAAATCTTATACCTAGGCTATATCTCTTTTAAGGCGCTTAACGTCTAAATCCGTTGCTTATATACTATTAACTCGCTTATAATATTCCCGTATAAACAAAGCTAGTTTTATAACAAATTTATTAATACCTAGCCTAGTCTAAATTTCACAGGCTCTACGCTATAACTTTGGATTTATTCCATATATTAAAAGCATTTAGTTAGTTAACTAGCAGCAATCCTATCTATACGGCTCGTCTATTAGGTTAACTATACCTAATAATAATATAATATATAAATCTTCTATAGTATTAGCCTTATATTTTCCTATAGCTCCATCTCTTACATTACTATAGTATTTATTAATTCCGTATTAAGATAAATTATTTACTCTTTATACCCTTTACGCTTATTTAATCTTTAATAGAAATTCTTCTAAGAAATATATGCCCTTTTGCCGTACTCTATTATAGTTCCTATTAGGGCACTAAATATATAAATTATCTCCAAATAGTAGGAAATTGTATAAAGTTTAGGTATATTAAAATTAGGTGGGTTTTTATCGTTAGGTTAGTACGGCAAAAACACCTCTTTAGTCTTATCCATTCAATATAATACAGCTTTAAGGTATTTAATTATATCTTTATTATATAATTTATATTCGGCTAATAATATAAAGTTAACTATAGCATAAATAAACAGTATTGCCCCCTTATGCCTATATAGTAACGGTGCTATAACTAGTATAATCTAATAAAGAAGGGACTTATATATCTTTCCAGTCCATTAGCTTAACTCTATAAAGTTATCCCACCTAATTATACCCTTAAAGGGTTTAACTTTAGCAAATTATATAGTTAGAAGACATTTTACCCTATCCTTAATAGATAATAGGGTTTTTACACCACTATAATTAGTTATTAAAACCCTCCCTTTCCCTTTTTTAATATTAAGCAGTAGTACCTAAAGCCAGCTTATTAAATACTCCGTAACACCTTTATATAGTTAGTATAGTAAATTAGGGGCTATTATAGCGTGTATATCTGCTATATAATAGGACTAGGCAAAATTTCAAATTAGCCTAATATACTTAGGGTCGCTGCAATCTAGCTGCAAGTTTTACTATTGTTTAAGTTATTTAATAGTTAATTTATATATCCTTCGCGGCCATTTGCCGGATATAGTACTTAGTAGGTCACCTTATTTATAAGGCGGTACATAACACATTATATAGTATTATCCTAATTTTACTCCTATTAATATAACCTACTCCTTATAATCTACTATAAACCTAGTAAGTATAGGGTAGCATTACCGGATAAACCCATCCGTGTATTATATTAGTATACTACGCCTAGCAGCGTGTTTAAGGGCTAGTTTTTATATTAACTTAAGTACTTATATACTACTAAGGTAAATACTTACGTTTAAATATAATGCTTATTACTTAATAGTATACATCTAGCTTATTTATCTAGTTACTTAGTAAGTCTATAGGTATATAACCTAGCAGAAGCATTACTAGCCTACTAGCTATATATTAAGTCTTTAATAGGATATTAAGTATCGTAATATAAACCAGATACGCCTTTTTATCTCTAGATAGTATAGTTAGCTTAATTTAGTCGCTACTAGGTATTACTATAATAGCCATTACACCATTAGGTAATTAATCTTAGATCTCCTACTAACAGTCGGCCGTATATGCCTTATTATACACTCTATTACCTTTTACGTTAAATTAATAAATAGGAGAATAAACTATATTACCTTTAAATAGGAAATAACTAATTAGGAAGGCCACCACGCTAAGTATATTACAGTAGTATATCTTTAGGTTTTTACCGTATATATTAAGTTCTATAATTTACTAGCTGTTATTACTTACACCTTTAAAAATAGAATATAGTTTTATCTTAACTTCTTTTATATTTCGGCATAATATATATCCGTCCCTTATATTTTTAATATAGGGGTCTTATAGCCACGCGTCTATTTCTTTTACTAATATGCTATTACGTACCCACTAAATAACTTACGCCTATTCTGCAAAGCTTATAAAAGGATAAAATATATTATTACCTTTATTTATTCCATCTACTAACTAGCTAGGCCTTAGTAGGTAGTCGCAATCTACAGCAAACTACTAATTAAAGTTCCCCTCTGGGTAGCTAAGTAGGGTTCCTATATAGCGGCCAGTTACTTTATAATAAGTTTAGGTATAATAAATATCTAAAGTAGAGAGGCTTGTTGCCGCATGACTATACATTTTAGTGCTAGTTAGTTATTCTACTAGTGCTATATAGCTTAGCTCCTCTACTAATATTATGCCGGTATTTCCTATAATAGTTAGTAAAGTATTATTAATAGTGGTATCAGTTGCTATAAGGTCGTATACCCATTATTCTACAGTAAATTCGTTATCTTTATATATATCCGCTTAAGCCTAAATTATAAAATAGACATTATCCCGTTAATTAAGATAGTCTATACCTACAGCTTTATAGTACAGCTTATATCGCACCAATCCACCTATAGTAAAAATCGTATGCTTATATTTAGGGCACTAGCGATTTATTAAGCCTATTATAATAGCGACAAATACGGCTTCTTATGTTGTTATTAAGATTAGATAGGTAGGTTTGTGCCTAAAAAGGGTAGTAGTTATATAATTAATCTAATAGCCGCAATCTGCGGCAATCTACTAGCCATTTTAATAACTAACTATAACGGCTTACTCCTTTTAAATTATAAGTTAAATGTACTAAGTAGTATATTATTCTAAGCGCTAATAATATATAAAGCAGTATTATATCCTATAGTACCTATTACAATTAATTTACAACCGCTAAACATTTATAAACCTTTAATCCCTATCCCTCGCTAATACTATACGTACCTAGTATAGCAATAATATAATTAGATAGTGTATATACTATAGAGGAGGTATAGTATAAGTCTACCGGTAAAACTCCTAGAAAGGATAAGCAGATTATATCCGGGTTTAGTATTAGCAGCGCTTATTTATATAAGATTAAAGGGGTAGTTAAGGATATTATAAATAAGGGTAATATAATATCTATACGCTTCTAAAATCGCATAAATTACGCTATTTAAAGTAAAATTATAGCCAAAATCGTTAATTAAATCCCAGAGTCTAGTAATGCTCTAGTTAGGTGGACTAAGGAAGTAGCCTAATATCTTCTTACTTATACGCAGTTAAATATATATAAGAAAGCTAGCCGGGCTAGTACTAAATTAGGACTTTAGTATAAAGCTATAAATTCTGCTATAGGGTACCCTTATACAGAGCCTTAGAACGTATATTAATCTCTTTTACCTAAATATATTAATAAATATAACGTTTAGGGTCTTATAATCTATATATATTGAAATCTAGAGAATATACCCTAGTCTACAATTTATATAGACTTAGGTACTAGCCTACTTTAAACTATCTTAGTGGAAGGGTAGATAAGTCTTTTAGATTTCCCTAAATTTCTTAATATTACCTAGGATGCTAGAGTTAACCTAGAGATAGAGGAGTTATAGGCAGATATACTAATAATTGTGCTAGTTCGGAATGTAGGACTTTTAAAGTATATAATATAATAAACGCTTAAAGCCTCTAAGAATATAATTGTTTTCGCGGTCGCGAATATATATAGTATATAGTAGTAGTCCTTATAGCTTTAAATCTAATACTATTTAGAGTCTTAATTATTTACTAAGAGCCCTACTTAAAAGGGTATATTAAAGCGATCTTAATTAAGCTAAAATATTAATCGTAGGTAGGCAAAACGTCCTAGGCGTATTAACCCTTATTTTTAGGTTATATATTCTAATATACTTCTAACTCCACCTAATACTAGTTATTTATAAAGAATATTTTCTATAACTAGAGACAGTATATTTAGCGGCAATCTGCTATAACAAATTGCCCTTTAACGCGCGCGCGTTATATTCCATTAGCAAGAGCATTTGCCTTAGGCTTATCTACTTTACTTTACTCTTTACCTCTACTACCTTAACTAACTCTTACACAGCACCTCTACGTGACATTAATTAGTTAATTAATTAGTTTAACCGCTAATTACTACTTTAAGCTACAACTTATTTCTTAAAACTACGGCAATCTACCTAGTAGATTAACTCTTATAATTAGTTTATCTTACCTACCTACTTTAGACTTACACCTTTACTAAGCACTAATTAGATTCTTCTACTTTTATATAGTAACGCTCCACTCCTTTTTTATTCTATTTTAGTATCTTTACATATTATAATAAAGGACTTAGATATTATAAAGGGATGGGATATTAATGCTTATCGCTTTAAGGAAATTAAGAGATATAATCCTAGATAATATATAAAAGGCTAGGCTTAAAAAATCCACGTTTTATACTACTAAAAATAAAATACCGCGTAATTAGTTTATTTAAAAGATTCTTAGCGACTTACTTAAAAAGGAATGTGCTTTAAACAGCTAGTCTAAATAGGCTATTATTCCTTTTATATTATCCTAGAGAACTAATACTACTAAACGGCAAAATATTATAAAGTTGGAACCTAGAAGTTAAACCTATAATAACGCTAGCATATATATTTACTTCTAAGCTAATCTCTAAATTATATGGTTTTACATTACTAAATAAGCCGTTCTTACTTAAAAATATAACCTTCTAGTTTTAAAAAATAAACCTAATTACCTAAAGCATTATAGAGCTTTATATAGTCTATAAATTTTAAAAAGCAATATAGAAACTCTAATAGTTAAAGAAATTAGCTTCTTGCTATTTTAAGAGGTTATAGTATTAGTAGGTTTTATCTTAAATAAGAATGAAATTACCTAGCTTAACGTAGTTACTAATAAGGAGGTTTATATTACCTAGCGAGGGCTATTATAAGCTGTGTTTTAGTGGTGTATGCTATATAACAGAAGTAGAGTGGAATTTCTACTTAAGAGTATGGATTATAAGTCCCTTTAATAATATCTAGCTGTTTATATACTAATAATTGTAGCTAAGCGTTTAATTATAAAAGCACCGTGCTAATTACTAAATAAGTAGGGCATAAACCCTCCCAGAATTGCCGATACTCTAACCCACTAGTATTTACGCGCTAAGGCCACACCTAAGAAACGGCAGAAGATCACGCCTAAGCTAATCCGTAAGTACTTAGACGTTAAGTTTACTAATAAAGATAGTAAGAATAAGAGTAATGCTTTATCTATCTTATTAATATATAGCGGCATTCTAAGTCTATTAAGTCCGAAGAAATATAGTTATAAAAGGGAGTAACCTACTAGAGGTATCTACGGGCAAACTACGGCAAACTGCCGTAAGCTGCCGCAATAATCCAGTATCTAGCCTATAGATAATCCCAACAATACAAAATATAGCAAAAATAATCGCGATACTCCCTAGAGCAAAACTACTTTATATCCCTAATTAGCTTAGACTCTATATAATAATTAAACTCTATACCCGCAAAAAGCTTTTAGTAAAACTATAGAAACTAATATAATCTAAAATACCTTAGGTAAAAATACGCTTAAGGATAATATAACCCAAGCTAAGAAGACATAGGCTATAATACCTATTGCGTAAAGGTATAAGCATATAGTTATCTTAAATTAAACTAATATTAGCTCTTTTTAGATTTCAAAAAGCCGCCATAGTTAAAGTAGGAGGTAGGGTTTAACGAATAAAGTAGTAGATGTATAAACGTTCGGCTAAGCTATATAGAGTTCCTAAAAAGGCCGTCTTAGTAAAGAACCTAATCCCCGTTCCTAGTAAATAGGGTTTAAATTTAAAGTTTAAATCATTCCCATACTAGCTATATAGCGTATCTAAGATATTCCACTAAGAGCGCACGTAACTAAATAGTGGGGTTTTTGCTAATATATAGAAACCGGAAAAATTATAACCGCGTACTTAACTATTATTCTTAATTACCACTATACTATAAACCTAGACGAAGTAGCTACTAATTAAGCGGCTAGGAATACAAATTAGTATCTATAGAAGGATAACTAGGCTAAAGACGCCGAGTGTCCTAGCTAGGACAAGATGCCTTTTCTATACTTATATATAAATTAAAACGCTATATCTATAATGCGAAGATAGTATAGTGCAAATCTAGTCATTATAATTCTAAGTGTAATTACTAGCTAGAGAGACAATTATATCTTATTATTTAAGGACTCTACGCTTATAATAAAAGAGTAGACGCTACTATAGTTTGTAATATACTACAAAACAAAAGGTATATCTAAAGGAATGGCGCAACTAAACCCTTAGAAATGGCTTTAAATGGGGACTTTAGGGGACTAGTTAGATTATAATGCAATAAATAATAGTCAGACTCTTATAGGTAAAAAGAAAACGCCCTACTTATAGTTCTTTAACGGCCCTCTATAGAAGTATATAGACTATTATAACTACGCTCTTTAGCAGAATCTTATGGGATAAGTTTTATAATAAAAAAAATTAAGAAACTTATATTAACTAATTCCTTTATTCTTAAAAAAAAAGTGGTACCGCTATACCTAAGATTCTTTGCCTAGGCTATTTCTAGTATAATAATAGAGAATGGTGTTATAGATATATGCTGGTTTATTATAAGCGCCCTTAAAGATACGGATTAGGCAACCGCTTAAGCTAACCTAGTATTTTTTAGAAAATACACGTCCGCGGAAGTTAATAAAATAGCTAAACTATAGACCCAATTTTTAAAGTAGGGAAGGAGCAACCCTAAAAGTGCCTTGCAGTCTATAATATATAAAGAATTAGTTAAGGTTAGTAGCCTAATTCTTATAAATTTTCTTATTCGCCGTAACCGGAATATTATTAACTTTAATAACTAAAAACTAAAAGCTGTTCTAGGCTAGCTCTAAATTTAACACGTAAAGTATAATTATAAAACTAAAGAACTTAAATTCCTATATAGCATAAAAGGTACAATAGTGTTAGAAATAGAAGAGGCATTCTAGCAGAAAATGGTTAAATAAGAGAAGATGGTTCTCCTACTAGAAAAAAACTAGTATAAATAGCTAGCAGCTCCTTAAGCAGCTACTTTATGTACTATAATGCAGCAATAACGCCTAGGTTACTTTTATAGAAGGATAGATTTAATAAGGATCTTCCGGATAATAAAATAAATTAATATCTAGTCTAATACTATACTAACGCAGTTAAAAATCCTATTAAAAGTATCTTAGATTAGAATAAGGAGGAAATTCTTTATAATAACGCGAAGTTTAAAACGCTTTTAGCTATCTATAAAGAAATTACAGCAGCACTATATATTAAAGGCTATTATAGCAAATTTTTTATTAGTACTAATTTTTTATTTATTAGGGCGGTATATATACTAGTAAGTAGTAAAACACTCTATCTTTTTACCTCTTAATAACAGCACGCTTAACTAGAACTCTAAGCTAATACTTATTTTAGGCTTTAGTTACTAAATGTAGTAAGGATGCCGTTATATGCCTTTCTAAAGAAACACTACTAAAGTAAAAAGACTATATAATCTATAACTCATAGAAGCAGCTAAACGGACTATAAATTCTCTTATTATTTCTAAAGGCTATTATAGAGGGTATTACTATTAACAGCTTCCTGTATTAAAAGTAGAATTCTAGATAAGCTTAAGTTTAAGAAAAACGTAGATATAAATAAGCCTGGAAATTTAAAGAAGCAGCTAATACAAATGTTATAGATTATAGTAGCGATGTATTTTTAATCCTTTTAGCGCAGAATTAGGCAATATACTAGGTAGTTTACCGTAAATTCTTCTTTAGTAGAAGAAGTATAACAGACCATTATTTTTAGAATTAGGTAATATAGTAGGCAGTATTCTACAGTCTTATAGTTAGTAAAAGGCAAATACTAAATTGTTTTTTTTTATAGAATTAAGTAATATATTTAGCAATATATAGCAGTCTTACGGCTAATAGAAGGCATATACTAAGTTATTTTTTTATAAAACTAGGCAATATATCGGCAATATACCGCAATTCTTTTATTAATAAGAGAAGTATACTATCTTGCTATTTAAGGAACTGGGTAATACGCGGGTAATATATCGCAGTGCTCCATTAATAAAAGAAGCCGCTAACTTATAATATAAGAACCGGGTAATATACAAGCTAATATTCGGAATACTCTACTTATAAAAGGAGCCTACTAGCTTATAATGTAGGAACTAAGCAATATATAATTAGGTATATCGCAGTGCTCTATTAATAAGCAGCGCCTACTAGTTTACTATTTAAGGACCTAAGTAATACGCCAGGCTATATATCATAGTGCTCTATTAATATAGTAAGTCTACTAGCTTATAATATAGGAGCTAGGTAATATATAAGCTAATATATTAAAATACTCTGCTAATAGGCGACACCTACTAGCTTGCAATTTAAAGAATTAGGCAATATACCTAGCAATATACGGCAACTTCGTGCTTAGTAATAGAAGTCTACTAGCTTACCGCTTAAGAAACTGGGCGGTATGCTAGGCAATATACGGCAATTTCGCGCTTAGTAATAGAAGTTTACTAGCTTACCGCTTAAGGAACTAGGCAATATGCTAGGCAATATACAGCAATTTCTTACTTAGTAATGGAAGTCTGCTAGCTTGCCGCTTAAGAAACTAGGTATATACTAGGCAATATATAGCAATTTCGCGCTTAGTAATTAAAGTCTACTAGTTTACTCTTCAAGGCAGTAATTTTATTAAATTAGAGCTCCTAGCTAGAGTTATAATTAATATAGACTTTAGATCTAACCATTTAATTAGTAGAGTGGAGTAAATATAAAGCTAATATAGCTCTTAAAGCTCTAAATCTATACCTAATTTAAAATGCGGCTAAGGAAGAATAGATTACTAGTAACTCTATACTTAATATAAGGCCAATTAGTAACTCCTAGAGCTCTGCTACTAACTCAGTATCTATTAAGGGGCGCATTAGCTATAAAATCTAGAACACCCGCTCATTCTACTGCTGTTCTCTTTATACTAGTATATAGCTTATTCTAGATATATACCCCAATCGCGATACTATAGTCGCGTTTACATACCTTATATAATATTATTATCTTAACCTTTTTAATCGCGATAAGCTTGTTTCCGGGGGGTTTATATAGGAGGTAAGTAAAGACGTAGGAAACGCCAATCGTAAAGAGGACGTTAGTTAAGGAGGAGGCTCTATTACTATACTAAAGTAGGGAGTCGCGATAAAGGCCTAGTGGCAAAAAGGGGCTCTTTTAAATTGCTTACTAACGTTAATTATGTATTAATATGCGAAGTTAAATCTAGAGCCTTATTCTAGAGCCTTACTAAATAATTAACTTAATTATAGATTTAAATAAGCTATAGTAGTAGCCGCCACTAATTATAAAACGGGTAATACTAAAAGGCGTATAGATTAAACAGTTATAATATAGAGGCGATTTATAACCGAACAGTAAGGAGCTTTAAGCTCTATATCCCTTCATCTAGTAAAAGAGACTTTTCGTATTAGGCGCTTTAGGCGCTCCTACCTAGGTTAGCATACTGCGGGTACCCTAGCTAGCGTGATTTTATTAGTAAGCCTTACCAAAACGCGTTAACTTATAATACCGATAAAATGCTATAGAAGGCCACTACCTATATATATATTTAAGGAAGTTAGGTAAAATGTTATAATATATAACATTATAACTATAGGTTTTTGCCCTTCCTCTATTAACCAGCTGCCAATTATATAGGATAATCCTCTATTAAAGTCTTCCCCTAAATTACTACTACCTATTCGCTTTATACGCATTCTTAACGTTAATAAAAATAAGCTTCCCTTTTAGATCTTACTACCAAACACTATCTATCTATCTATTACCTACTCTCTATATTAAAACTAATTTCCTCTTAACTTAACTATATACTAGCCCTTAACCTATTTTTAAAGTAAACGTCGTAATAGTATATATGCTAATAAGAAGTTATAGATATCTTACGCTAATCGGTTATTATAAATAAATAAAAACCCTAGATATGTAACCACCCTAGCTAAGCGCACCAAGTATCCCTATATTAAAAAGGCGTTACTAAAGAATAGAGATAGGACCACTAAGCCAGCTCTAAAGCCGCAAAAGAAGAAAGCGGCGGATAGTTATTAAAAGGAAATTAGAGGGTTTCTAATTAAGCAGAAAAAGAATGGTAAGGTAGCTAAAGCTATAAAGACAGCTTAGCTACCTATTAAGAAGCCTCCGCTAACCCATTCTATCCTACTAGCCGCTAGAAATGCCGCTATATATAATCTAGAGAGAACCGAGTTAAATAAAAATAGCGCCGTAGAGATAGCTGTTATAGAAACTAGAAAACTATAAAGAGGGACCTCTTTAATATTATAAGTTAGATAATTAGTCGTATAAAGAAGGGATAGGATGCTTTATAGACTATATTACCCACTAATTACCAAAATAGAGAGTTTAAAGACGGAAATTAAGGAACTTTAAAAAGCTAAAAAGGCTTAAAATATATCTATTATTAATCTAATTTAGGACACCTAAGTAACAAAGTAGGATTATCTTTAAGGTTATAAAACTATATTTATAACTAACCGAAGCGCATAATATAAATTAAAGAAAGGTAATATTTTAAGAGCTTTTAGTAAAGGACCAGCTTAAGGTTATAAGGGAGGACGTACTATATACGCTAAATAAGGTGTATTAAGTGCTATAAGTAGTTAAATAGTTTAACCAGCGGCTATTTAATATAGAGGATCAATTAAGGGCAGTATAGGAGGGCTTAAAGGAGGCTATAGTAAAGGCTTAATTAGCTTTACCTAGTCTTCTATTAAAAAATAATTAAAAACAATACGTAAATTCTATCCTTAGCTAAGTTATTACCTTTTTATATTAGTAGTCTAGTAGGATTTATAAGGTTTAATAAACTAATAAATTAGTTTAGTTCTTAAATCTTAAAGATTATAACTATATAAGATTTATACTACCTAAAGCAATCTACCGCAAAATGCCGCTAGACTTAGCATTTTACGTATTTACTAGAACTTTTTAATTTACCTTACCATTAATAAGCATTAGATAACGGTAATTTACCTACTAGCGTTACTACGGGAGTACTTAACTTTAATATCCACTTCGCCTAACTCTTTACCTCTACTACCTTAACTAACTCTCGCATAGCACCTCTACACGACATTAATTAATTAATTAATTAGTTTAACCGCTAATTGCTACTTTAAGCTATAACTTATACCCTAGAACTATAGTAATTTACCTAGTTAATTAATTCTTATAATTAGTTTGTCTTACCTACCTACTTTAAACTTATACCTTTACTAAATACTAACTAGATTCTTCCGCTCTTATATAGCAACGCTCTACTTCTCCTTTATCCTATCTTAATATCTTTACACATTACTATAAAGGACTTAGATATTATAAATAGATAGAAAATTAATACTCGTTGCCTTAAGAAAATTAAGAAGATAATTTTAGATAGTATAGTAGAGACCGGGCTTAATAAAGTTGTGTTTTGTACTACTAAAGATAAAGTACTATATAATAACTTTATCCAGAAGGTTCTTAGCAACTTACTTAAAAGGGAAAATGTTTTAGAGAGCTAGTCCAAAGATGCTATTATTACTTTAATAATATCTTAAAGAACTAATGCTATAAAACGGCAAAATAAGTTAAAACCTAAAAGTTAAACTTAAACTAAATTCGAACCCATAATAACGCTAGCGCCTATATTTACTTTTAAGCAAATCTCGGAATTACTAGGCCCTACATTATTAGGTAAGCCGCTTTTACTTAAAAATATAACCTTCTAATTTTAAAAAATAAACTTAACCACCTAAAATACTATAGAGCTTTATATAATCTATAACATTATAAAAGCTAATATAGAAACTCTAATAATTAAAGAAATTAGTTTCTCGCTATTTTAAGAGGTTATAGTATTAGTAGGGTTTAACTTAGATAAGGATTAAATTATATAGATCAACATTAAATCCTATAAGGAGGCTTATATTACCTAGTAAGGGGCATTATAAGCCGCATTCTAGTAATGTATGCTATACTATAAAAGTAAAGTAGAATTTATACTTAAGAGTACCGATTATAAGTTCTTTTAACAATATCTGGCTATCTATATAGTAACAATTACAGCTAAGTATTTAATTATAGAAACACTATACTAAATACCGCGCAAGCAGAGTATAAACCCTCCCAGTATCACCAATACCCCAATTCGCCAGTCTTTACGCGGTAAGCCTATATATAAGAAACAGCGGAAAACTACGTCTAAGCAGACCTATAAGCACTTAGAGTACTTAGATAATAAGTTCATTAATAAAGATACCAAAAGTAAGAGCGATACTTCATTAACCTTATTAGTGTATAGCAGTATTCTAAGTTTATTAGGTCGGAAGAAATATAGTTATAAAAGGGAGTAACCTACTAGAGTATCTAAAGGCAAATTATAGCAAGCTACTAAGGACGGCCATAGCGGTCTAGCTATTTAGCCTATAGGGGGTCCCGATAGTATAGAGGAGAATAAAGATAATTATAATGCTCTCTAAAGCGCAACCGCTCTAGATTTTAAACCAGCTTAACTATAGGTTATAACCGTAGACGATCTAGCTAGTAACACTATATAGGTTTCTATAGAAGACGACAACCTAGAAAAAGAGGCACTTAAAGATATAATAAACGAAGCTAATAGGGAGGCAGAGGCTGCTAATTATATTAAGTAAAGGTATAGGTATATAAGCATATAGAGTACATCTTAAATTAGACTAACGTTAGCTTTTTTTAGATTTTAAGAAGCCGCTACGGTAAAAGTAGGTAGTAAGGTTAAGAGAATAGAGTAGTAGATATATAAACGCTTAGCTAAGCTATAGGGGGTTTCTAAAGGGGCCCTCCTAGGGAATAATATAGTCCCTATTCCCCGCAGATAGGGTTTAAATCTGGAGTTTAGAGCGTTTCTATACTAGCTATATAGTGCATCTAAAATGTTCTACTAGGAACGTATAGAACTAAATAGTAGGGTTCTTATAGACGGTATAGGGACTAGCAAAATAGTAACCGTATACTTAACTATTATCCTTAACTACTACTATACTATAAACCTAGATAAAGTAGCTACTAATTAAGCAGCTAGAAATACTACTTAATATCTATTAGAGGGCTACTAGGCTAATAATATTAAGTGTTTTAGCTAGAATAGAGTACCTCTATTATACTCGTATATAAATCGCAACGCTATATCTATAATATATAAACAGTATAGTACTAGCCTAGTTATCGCAGTTCTATATATTATTACTACCTAGAGAGATAATTATATCTTATTATTTAAAGACTTACTACTTATAACATAAGTACAGGCACCGCTAAAAGTTATAATATACTATTTTAACGGTGGATATTTCTCCAGGTATAGAGCAGCCAACTTTAAATAAGTAGCTAGAAATAGGAACGTTAGGAAACTAAACCGCCTATAATACTTTAAATCCTTATTAGGCTCTTATAGATAAAGTAAAAACCCCTTACCTATAGTTCTCTAATAGTATCCTACTACTTAAAAAGGGTAATCCTTTAGTTAGTACCCCAGCTGCCTCAGTAATAAGATTAATTATAATTATAATATCTAAATGCCTAAAATAGTGTGTTATTAACAACTTTACAATTACTAGAAGAGTCTACCGCTTTTTATCTAATAGTAAGCAAAAGAATAAAGGTTAGCAGTCGGTTAAGACTATATTTTTTAGTAGGGTTTTATAAAATAAGTTTTATAATAAGAAGAATAAAGAGACTACAGTTAACCAATTTCTTCGTTTCTATAAAAGTACTATACTAAAACGCCTTAAATTCTTTGTCTAGGCTATATTGGGGACTCTAATAGAAAATAGTATTATAGATATATATTGGTTTATTATAAGTGGCCTTTTAGATCTAAATTAGGTAAGCGCCTAAAATAATAACATTCTTAAAAAATGCACGTCTGTTAAAGTTAAAAAAAATAGTAAAGCTATAGAGTTATTTTTTAAAATAAGGAAAGAGCAACCCTAAATAGGTCTTATAGTCTACGGCATATAAAGAATTAGTTTAGGTTAGCGGAGAAATACTTATAAACTTTAAAATTCGCTATACCTTAAATACTATCGGCTTTAATGGAAGAAAATTAAAAGTTATTTTAGGCGAGCTCTAAATTTACCACCTAAACTATAAGTATAGAACTATAGAAATTGAATTGCTATAGGGCATAAAAAGTATAATAGCGTTAGAAATAAAAGAGGCATTTTAACAGAAAATGGTTAAATAGAAAGAAGATAGTTCTCCTAAGGGCAACCAACTAGTATAAATAGCTAGTACCTCCTTAAGCACCTACTTTGCGTGCCGTGTTATAGTAATAACGCCTAGGTTACTTTTATGGAAGGATAAATATAATAAGGATCTGCTAGATAACGATAAAATTAATATATAAGCAAAATTTCACGTGGGATTAGTTAAATCTCTTATTAGAAGCATCTTAGATAAAAATAAAAAGGAAATTCTTTGCGGTAATATAAAGTTTAAGGCGCTTTTAGCTATCTATAAAGAAGTTATATAATTAAAAAACGTCAGGGGGTATTATAGTAAGGTTATTATTAGCACTAATTTCCTAACTATTAGGGCAGTATATATAGCAGTAAGTAATAAAACACTCTATCTTTTTACCTTTTAATAGCAGCTTGCTTA
>Ga0307515_10002543_pt1 | contig 39411 bp, 39 predicted proteins | sample 17_EM_MG_FD_194513 | JGI IMG/M metagenome (GOLD analysis project Ga0307515, IMG submission 194513) | Populus trichocarpa ectomycorrhiza microbial communities from riparian zone in the Pacific Northwest, United States - 17_EM | ecosystem: Host-associated > Plants > Roots > Unclassified | place... | reverse complement strand
CGAACGGCATACCGAACTGAATGCCAAACCACTTTACCAGAGGTCTACAAAATGACCACCGACAAGACAACGGATATTCTACCGAAACTGCCTACCGAGATGGCCACAGAGAAGTCGACCAAGAACGCACCGAAGCTATCATCCAAATGACTTTCACCAAGAAACGGTCCACCGAGACCCTGCCGAATGCCGAATCAAGAGATACCGAGATCTGCATATGCAATGTACAAAGCGGCTCTCCGAAAGCAGAGGCGCGCTCCTATCACGGTGAGTATGACCACCTACTGTGAAGCTTACATGTTAGATATGTATCAATGATATGCCGCCCACGCCCGATGCAATTGGCGTCCATTCTACCACCCTCGAATGGTCACCAGCGAGCCACATAAGAGAATTGACGGCTATGACGATGCCAGGAGCGGAAGCTCACATCAATGCCCAAAGTCAAGACGAGAGCCATGTGATGATCGACTATTTCACAGACCAATCCCGATGATGGTCTATGCCTAGACTCAACTTTACGATGGGAAAGCCGAATCGAATTACGTGTCGACTCAGAGAGAGATTACAATTACAATCCCGAATCACCAATGAATCCCAATTCCAATTCGGAGATCCAAGTTACATTCTACCGAGCCACGATGGCAATCGACAATCAATCTGATGGAGAAGTCGTCGACGGAGCAACGAATTTTCAAAGAGGGAGATAGCCGTGTCTACACGATCAAGTCCTACCGACAAGTCGAAGCCCACCGAGAGCCAGTCTACCGAGACACGCACCGAGAAGTCGACCAAGATTCTACTGAAGCCGCCTATCGAGAGCGGAACGATGAAGTCGACCGGATGGTCACCGAAGCGGACTTCCAAAGACGACGCCTCGTCAAGCAGCATCTACGAGTCAATGCCACTTACCGATGACTACCGGCTGCAAGAGATACTCTGTGGAGCACTGCACGAAGCCTTGGGAGAGCGCAAGTGCACTTGAACTTGTTAAGTATAACCATTTTAGAGAAGCTTACGTATTAGACGTCGACGAATGAGACGCGACTACACACGATGCAATTGACGTATACGATTGATGTTTACCGATAACAATGAACGATGCCGGCAACAGAAGCTCCCATCGATGCCAAGTCATGAGCGGAAGCTCTACCACCCTGATGATTCCAACCAAGAACCACGCCGAGATATGAACCACGAGTACGGTACTGGATGGCACGCTGGATGCCGGATGAATTTGGGAGTGGAGATAAGGCGGAATTGAGGTCCGAGACTCGGAAGCGGAGGAAATGGGTCAATAGAGTTTCGGAACTCGGGACCGGAGGAAAAGTGATCAATTGAGCATTCCTTTCTTCTGTTTCTTCTCTTCTCTTCTCCATACTTCATTACTTCATTGGATCTCGGCCCGGTACAAATGGCGTCGGCACGGGTTTTCACCACCTTCGGAGTCAGTCAAGTGGAGGTGGATTTTCCCCGTGCGCCGGATCCACCAAAAGGCAACCGTATGGTGCCAATCGGTAGCGGGACATTTGAGTTTGTACGAGTACGTACGCGGCATGATTGTTTAATGCTTTCTTTCCTTTCCTTCCTTCTCTCTTGTACGGTTTATGCAGCCCTGGAGGTCAGCACCTAAAGAGGGGGATACTGTAACGGCGGCACGTGACTCGGGGCCGGGTAACGGGCATTCCATATAGTCGGCTTGCCACGAGCCTTAGATCTCTAGCGATAATCTTACTATACATCTACACCTACTATCACTCGCATCCACGTTTGCAACCGTATTCCTATAATTACCATCCGTATGCCTACGAGGTTGAACGCTGGCGTACGTGCCCTTACAATGATAGTCTTTTCACTGACTAAGTGAGCGATGTCTATCCTCCTACCGATCCACTCAACCTTGTGGATAAATATGTTCCGCTTTCTGGTCTGTGTGCTCCGTAGAGCCATTCTTTATTTCAACTGTTGTTTATTTCATTTAATTCTACTGTATTCAGGCCACGTGGAGTATAACAGCCCCTTAATCTCCCCGACCTCCAGATTGGCCAGCTCGCTGCTGGAGTTGCACTCATGCTACATGTCATCCATATCTGATACAAGAAAGCATGCATCTCAAATCGGTCAATAACATAGAAAGGAAACTGGGATGCAATTAAGGAGAGTCCACTCACTGTTACTCCTCTGCCCATTGCCTGCCAGCTCGTACTTCTCTGCTCATTGCCTGCCAGCTCTCACAACAGCTGTTTGTGTGGGAACTTTCCAATCTCAGTGGTTTCCAGAAAGAGCATTACAGGTTTATTGCATGTTTCGACAGACAGTCGCTCAGAGACCTGCATGTGTCGGAATCTACCTGCACTCCTTCTCAGTGCCTTCGGCACTACTTTCCATATTATTTGCTGTTGGTGCTTCCATCAGCTGCAGTGGCAGAAGAGATATTCCTTCATCTGGGCTGCTGTCTTGCCTCTGCAAGCATACAATTAGCATTTGTCATCGTCTTGGTGTCAAATTCATTCCATGTCTATGTCCACTGGCGCGTGACTGGACTTTGGTTAGTGGAATCTAGCTGGCAGCATGTTCATGCTATTTATCGGAATTTGGTCTCTTGCTCCCAGCATTTCCTCTCAGAGTATAGCCATGATGTTTTTAGCATTTGTCGGCCTCCAATTCAACCCTCGCTTCCATTTCCACATCTGTGATTGGTCTGATCTTATTCACATCCAAGGTGTACAGGTGTTCATGTACTGTGTGTGTTCTGCAGCCATCTCACACTAGATTCCCTTGGCGATCTGCTTCCTCACTCCTGGTGATGTTAGTGTGTCACAGGACACAGTAGAATTCTGTGTTGATATTGGCTTCGCAAAGAGTCTTTGAATTCTGGATCATCCAACTGGCCAGAGACTGCCCAAGCACAGCCTCCAGGCGCTCTGTTTGTCGCATAGCTATATGTGAGTTATAGAAGACGGGTACCTTTGTTGTTCCGTGAGTCTGCAATGTGTCACTTTCCTTCACTGACTCTTGGAGTGAATGTCAAATTTCCAACAGTTCTACTTCGTAGACTGCTTTTCATCCGGTTGCAGAGTGGCTGCTGAATGTGCTCCAGTCGTCTCAGTGGTACACTGCTAGTACTGCAGATTGCACTCTGCCATTGTCAGATTACGATCCGTCCGTCTACCACATCCAGATGCTCATGTCCAGTGAAGGTAGTCTTTATCTCACACAGAGTATCGACTCCCTGTCAGCCGCAGTATTGCCCTCCAGGATGACTGTCTTGACTACTGGTAGTTCGTCCTGCATGGGCTACTGCATTGTGTATCCCACTCGGCCTCTGTGGTGCTCTGTTGCAATGACACTCGATGTCTGTCCACTAGTGTTAGCAACGGTTCCAGTTTTGGACCCGGCGGGTATTATAGGTCAGCGTGGCAACGGCCTTACCCCATCAAAAATCTACGATTTTTCAAGCGAACCATCACTTTAAGGCCACAAATATTGATTAGAGAGTATAGTGTTTGGTATGTGAAATATGCAGCTTTGCACGGCGCATCTTTTGGCCATCTCCGATTTTCGATATCTGTAAATCTCAGCAAGCGGCAGCCCAAAAACCTCGTTTTTACGCCAAAAATGACAATAATCTCAAAGCTGCGTGCTGAGTTTTAAAGATATCACAAATCGGAGACCTCCAAAAGATGCGCCGTCTGCAGCTGCATATTTCATGTACCAAACACTAAATTATCGGATGAATATTCGTGGACTTAGTTGGGGGAACCGTTTTGTACAAACCTGGACCGAACCGGCCAGGTCCGGGTGTTCATGGAACCGCTATAATAGAAACGGTCCGAAAACGGAACCGTTGCTAACACTACTGTCCACCCGACATGGGGTGGTGTTATGTCTCAACCTGTTAGAATGATTTGTATGGACTTGTGAGGATTACAGGGAACCGTTGCCGCCCACAGTCTAGGACAGCTTGTGCAGCTGTGAGGCCTGAATCACGTTGACAGGTACCCAGTGGCGTTGTGTGCAGAGCATGCACGGTAGATCTGGCCTGCCATTTGAGTAGGAGTTGAAGATCCTCATGCCTAATGGTTGCTTTCGGGTCTCACAGGAGCTTGATTTGATCCAGTGAGACAGCTTCGGAGTCTTGGGCTATGTGGGTGGCTGGTACTCGCTTCGGGGAAATGTCGGCAAGTGTTCCCGACTGTGGCATCAGGTCCGGATCCAGGTCCGGGTAGGAACCGAACCGTGCACAAATCGGCCGTCCCGCTAATCAATACACCCAAACCCTCAACTCCGGCACGGTTCGATGGTAGTCCTCAAACTTGTCTGAACCGGGTGGGTTGTCAGTGGATTATCCAGCGGGTTCATCTGTAGATTCATATCATGCTCTGGTTTTTGCTGCTTGATAATAGTATCTTACCAACATCGCTTATGCAACATCCAGTAATCACTTTTTGCATGATTTGCAATTTGCCATATCAATTACTCTGGCATCCTTGTTTCTCTTTTTGTATTTTCCATTTTTGCCTATCAAGGCAGTCAATTGTTCCGTCATGAGCTAGAACATCTGTGGGATGCCTTGATTACCCAATATGCAAGACCAAAAATCGTTGACACTCCATTAACTCTCATTTTCATGATGGGGGAGGGAGCATGTTAATGTTGTTTTTTGCCCCTAAAGGTAGCGATTATCTCATCAACGGACAGTGGCTGTAATCAATCGGAAGAAAGAATACCCATGATGCAAAGTCAAAAATCATCGGGACTCGTTTGATGCTCATTCTCAAAGTGGGGCTATGACATGGTTGCTGGCTCTTTTGCCTACATATGCAGCCAATACGTCGGGTATACATAACAGTGACCAAATCACATGTCAATTACTGTACTTTCAAGACGAAAAATTGGTGACACTCCATTCGCGCTCATTTTAATGTATTGCCCATTTAACATCTGCTGCCACCGATAATTGTATTCGTAATCATTTGAACTTGTTGGTTGCTTTCCTGAAGGATTGAGACTCAGCCCGGTGGCAAAGCCAATCCCTCTAATAATCGTGAACTGTTTGTTCTGATTGTATTAAAATGTATATATCATGCTGAATGAGACGGTGCGCCCACTATACAGCTGTTCATCAACCGATATTCACATGTAGCTGCTCACCATGCTCCCATGATATATCTCAAAATCAAACAAACGGTTAAGCCACTTAAAGAACCTGTTGAATCATATCGACGTGTTCTGTCATCCATTGCTGTATTCCATTTGTCGTCCTCATTTCCATTGCATTGACCGTCACGAACCCTGATCCAGACTCTCTCTTGGACCTCGGAGTTGGTTGAATCGATCCGGGAAGATTCACTGTGGCATGCAGATCTCTCCGGTCTGGGCTTTCGGAATCTTCGAATCAATTGTCTAGGTCAAAATAACATTCAATATCTGCCCCGCATTTGTCATCTCTGTGATTCAGATTTTACAAGTCAAGATTCCAGTTGAGCCGATTTTCTGTGTGAGAAATGCATTCAGAAGCACTGTTCTCATCACTTTCGACTGGATGAAGGTCGAATCTTAATGCTCAGTACACATTTAAAAATGTAGTTTGTACTCCGGGGAGGTCCTTTTCAGGCAAAGCTGGTGGCAACGGTGATCTTTCTGACAATTCAAATGCAGCTGCACCAACAAGTGGGAAGAGTAACCTGGATGATACCACAATGTGGTCCATATCTCGAATGTAGCCTATCGCTGTCATCTGCTTCTGTTGAGCACGACATTCCTTCTGTGTAGCATGTAGGGTTTGGCCGCCCTGTGTCACAGCGGCACCTGACCCGGGCTGGGTAACAGCCATTCAATACAGTCGGCTCGCCATGAGCCTTAGATCTCTAGCGATAATCATACCTGTATACATCTACATCTAATATCACTCGCATTCACGTTTGCAACCATATGACTATAATCATCAGACGTATACCTATGAGGCTGAACGCAGGCATACGTGCCCTTACAATATTATCGCTGTTTCAGTAAATGGATACATTCTGATTACGGGATTACCAGTAGAGCAGTTTTACCCCTTTTTGGACGCGAGACCATGGAGTCAACAATTGTGAATACTGCCCCCCAAACAATGATATCGAAGCATCATTACAGCTAAGTATGATGCGTCGACCGTTCCATCATACAATTGAGCGCCTGATGAGAGCGGAGTGGAGATTATGGACCAATTGATGCTGAAGCCGCGTCACCGACATTGAAGACGATAATCACCAAGAGTACAGGAAATTACTTTGGGACCAGTCAACAACAAATATTGCCTACGATTAATCCAGCTGAGTTGACGATGACATCAATTACTTCCAATCACCGCAATCGGCCACGGACACTGGAGAAGTCGCGACTGCATCCCAGAAGGAGTCAATTCACAGTGGCAACCTAGTGAGCTCAGAGACTAATTGGCGCACAAGGGGCGTCACAGACATTGAAGACGATCATCATGAGTACAGGACAATTGAGCGCGTTCACCAGTCCAAGCACATACAATCGACGGAGTAACCTTACCCCTGAATGCAGCCATATCATGAATCAAAGGCAAACTCAGAGCCGTTTTCCGAGTCAGCACAGTCACGACTAGAATCCTTTTATTTGAGCGATGTGCACCTATTCCAATCTGCGTGTATACCAACAGACCTAGCAGCCTCGAAGATGCCCACTTGCAGAAACACTCCACGGCCAACCTTCGGCTACTCAAACCTATAGAGGAGGATCTTGCTCGAACGAGGTGCACTTACAGAGGAGGCACCCTTCGATCGACGCACTCTTACCCCCACGATCATCTGGACAAGCGAAGATCAGTTCCGATGAAGACCCTCTACAATTGAATCACTTACACTGCTACGATCACCTGCATGAGCGAGGTGCACTTACGGAGATGACACCCTACCGTTGCAGGACACTGAGGATGAGAAGCTTTCCCTCGATTGAGACAAACTTATAGCGGCGATACGATGCGCAGCATGACTTGCCTTTACGGTTAGAGACTGACACAATTCCTCAGACCGACTATGAGGACTATGACGACTACTGTGCATAAGGTTCTCTCGGAGCACCAGTATTATGGACAATCGAAGTTCAGCTACCATATGAATGATCTTCAACTGCAATTTCATTAACGAGAAGGCGGTAATTGACAAATCCAGTCTCCACGATCTTTCAACACTCAGCCAGCATAAAGGTAAAGTCGGCGGCGCAGGCACTAATGGTGACTCTGGACGAAGTTCAACCCCATCAGATCTCACTACAATCATCAGTCGTCCCTGAGAGCGCGAGGGCAAGTAAGTTCAGTCAATATCTGTGCATTACTGAAACACCGGATTCGGAACACATAGTTCATGAGGTACAGATGAGGCACAAAGGACGGGATGCAATGGGTACGTGCTCTTACTGACAGCGACGCAACCAGCATCCTCATGTCACCGAGGATTCCCACGCGACTGGGGATATCATCACGCAGCGCACATCACCACCCGCGGCATGAACGGAGGAGTGATGCAACATTCAACGGACACCGGAAGACGCGGTTCACAGTCCACGAATTGGACTCTCTCGCACTGGGATACAAATCAGTCATGCTAGTCGTGCCAATGCATGCATATGAGTTAGTACATGGCTTACCATGGTTTCACAAATCACATGCTGACATCGACTGCGCGCGATTGACTCCCTGTGATCATCGAGTGAGAATGGAGTAGAAGAAATGACACTGATGACTACGCCGGTGGCATCGAAGGTGTCAGAAGCCGAATATGTTCATATTAAGACAAGCTTCTGGGGTGCGGTGTGGGTATACCAACAATTGGAGCAACCGCATTCGAGGATCTTCTAAGTTGGAATGAAGTAGTCGTAGCATTTGCCCGTCAGAATGGGGAATGCATAGGACTGCTGGGAGCGACTTTGGAACACATCACTTTGGATTCAGCAGGTCAGGATACAGAACCAAGTGCTGGAAGCGACGAGCAGAGAGCAGCTGCGTAAGTTGCGGCAGAACAGCCCCTCCGAGGAGAGACTTGAATGACTGCCGTCGGCTCGCCGAGACCCGACCTGAGTGACTGGACTGCTTGGCTGCGCTCCTGTGTAGGCGAACCGTTAATGAAAAGGCCTCCTGAATATTCCCTTCCACCGCTTCCATGCCTTCATGATTCTTTGGCTAACATAGATGGAGCAGTTCGGAGATATTCCCGGGAGACGAATAACAACACTGAGCAAACTGCATACTTTGGAATGCCGATGCCTTATGAAGCAATTGGAAGCCAGGGCATGACATCCCTGCAAGGAGCTATCATTGAGACTAAGTGAATTGTCCTGAGGAGCGCCAATATGCCCATTCTGTAGATGTTCAGAGATGGATGAGAATCAATCTTTGACTACAACGAAATACACGAAACTACCAATTGAATGCCGAGACGCAGGAATATGTTCCGGCTGCTGTGCCACACCGATTACGATACCGAAACCAACACTGAATACAATATGGAATCCAATGCCATGTTTGTCTCGATGATACTGTACCGTGATTACGCCCGAATAGATTCCGACTCAGAGTCGGTGATCCCAAGCTATTCAACCACGATGACAATTGAGGACTGCAATCAACTTCCGAATCAAGCCCTTCCAATCGATGTTGCCTACAAAGCAATGTGAGATGAGTCACCGGCAGGGCAACGACTTTTAATGAAGGGGGATGACCATACCGCAGTCGCAACCCCTACCCCTAACAATCACCCTAACGGCGGTACACCTGGACACAACTCGACTAGTGGACTCAGAGCACGACAATACGCCATGTCAGTCAAGTGATGGCAATCACGAACAGGTGAATCGACCAGTACACAACATGGAGAGTGAGCGAGCGCACCCCATGATTAGTGTTAGCAACGGGTCCGGGTAACCTGCCAGCGGTTCAGGTTTGGACCGGAAAAACGGTTCGGTTCGGTTCCAGACCGGTCCAAAAACCCAACCCTGAGCTTCTTGGCGGGACAAACCCGCACCCGTACCCGTCTACCCGCGGGTTTTGCTGGGTTTGGCTAGACCCATCGGTTCTCCTCTCCGGTTTTCATTTTCGGGTTTTTCTATTTATGGTCGCAGTCAGATATATTGCTGTTATGTGCAAAATATTAGCTTCAGTATATCATTCTCTTTATTTGCCTCATTGGCTGCCTTTATATTTAAAACAACGGAGAGACATGCTCGCTGCAACATCCTGAAGTTGAGTGAACGAATTTTCGTCTTGCATCATTAGTAAGATTTAAGGTCCACAACAGCCATCTTGATAGTGATGGCAGTCATTACGCCAAAAATTGATCAGTTTGCATCTGCGACCGCGCAGACATCATTTGTTGAGCTGATGGAGATGCACAATCGCATCAGCGGAAAATTTCAATCCTGCAAGCAACATCACGAGCGGAATGTAGCCCTATCAGATGAACTTAATGGAAACCACCATCTCACACATGCATATCGGCTTTCATAACTGATGTGGTACCCAATTCATCACCGATTCCGAAATCGAAGCCTGTTAAACCCGTTCGCTTTCACTCCTCCATATTTCCTCCACACCGACTTACCATATAGGAAATGGATTCAGATGAACATATTGTATTGGCTCGTAGGTCACTTGTACACAACCTGCACAATCTATGATCATTGACGACATATCTCCCCAAAATATAATTGCTGTATCTATGTTGCTACACGTCAGAATGTTTTGGATTTCAATGACAACATTGTGCGACATGATAGTTCGTCTGTGCTTGTGCAAGGGTCATACGGGCCATACGAACATTCCAAACTCCAACCCGAGTTGATTGACAATTGATCAACGTATTATGGTCCTGCCTCTTACAGATCAGTGAGAGCGCACAATCTAAACTCAAGATAAAATTCACTAACAAAGTTTCACTTAGTGATGGAATCCGAGTGATAGAAGGAGCGGTTAATGCGCAACGCGAATCTGTATGAATGACCACCATCATGTTGCATTCATCCATACACCCAACTATATCACTCCGCTCTCAGACTGGGTGCATATAGTCACCACTTTGCACAGTCCTTATGGTAGGTCATAGAAATCGAGGAGATCCAACTGGATATGGCAAAGTGAGCAAGTTGGGCTATATTGATGAAAAATTAGTATATTGATCTACATGCAGTGAATTGCCAGCTGAACACGCTGGAATGTCACAGCGCTAGGTGATCCATCACTCAGAGAACATGTGCTTCAGTTGATCAGAAATTGATATGCCACAAAGCTTTTGCATGCAACTGAGTATTGATAGAATTTTTACATTGGCTGTCAATAATGACTATATGATTATTTGTACAAAATTATTATCCATAAAACAACAGTTAGGACATGTTTATGGTGTGTGTGAATGGAGCGTCAATGATATATGGTCTTGTAAGTAAGTTAATTGGAAAGCGAGTTGCATGCTGTTATTCATAACACACGTATTGGCTCCCTTGTCATGCAAAATTCACAGCGATATGGATACAGCCCAATGCTGAACATCAGAGTCATTGGGGTGACAATGATTTTTGGTTTTGTATGTATGTTAATTGTGAAGCGATTTGCTCGCAGTTATGCATAACCAAGGTATTGGCAGCGTTCATAGCCGACAAAGAATGCAACACGGTAACAGGCCGATTCTCAAAATGAGCGTCAACAGAGCGTGAATGATTTTCGGACTTGGAATCAACTTAACTGGGAAGTGATTTGCTCGCTGTTATTCATAATCAACAGATTGGCAACCTTTATAGGCAAAACAGACCGAAGCATGTTAACAGCCATATTCTGATACTGAGCGTGAACGGCGCATCAACAAATTTTTGTCTTGTTAGTAGGTCAATTGGAAAGCGCATTGCTCACTGTTATCCACAACCAACATATCGGCAGCCTTGATAGGTGAAAGAGGATTTGGCATGGTCACAGCTGCATTCTGAAAATGAGTGTCAACGGAGCGTCAACGATTTTTAGTCTTGTAAGTACGTCAATTGAGAACCTATTTGCTCGCTGTTATCCATAATCAACGTATTGGCAGCCTTCATGGGCAAAGGATAAAGCGACATGGTCACAGCCCCAGTCTGAAAATGAGCGTCAACAGAGCGTCAACGATTTTGTGTGTTGCATCTTGTATAATTCAATTGCTGTACTACGGCATTTAACCATAATCGATATATTGGCAGCCTTTATAGGCAACATTGTGTGTGTCAATACTGCGACACGACAAAATGAGCGTCAACAGAGCGTCAACAGAGCGTCAACACAGCGTCAGCACAGCATCATCACAGTATCAACAGAGTATCAACAGAGTGTCAACAATTTTGGGCGTTGCATCTTGAATAATCCAAGCACTCTGCTAGGGCATATACCCAGAATCAACGTATTGGCAGCCGTTATGAGCAAAAGAGATCGCAACATGGTCACAGCCCCAGTCTGAAAATGAGCGTCAACAGAGCGTCTACGATTTTGTGTGTTTCATCTTGTATAATCCAAGGGCTGTGCTATGGCATTTACCCATAATCGAAGTATTGGCAGCCTGTATAGGCGATATCGTGTGTGTCGATACTGCTACACCACACACTGAGCATCAACAGAGCGTCAACAGAGCGTCAAGAGAGCGTCAACAGAGCATCAACACCGCGCCAACAGAGTGTCAACAGAGTGTCAACACTTTTGGGTGTTGCATCTTGTATAATACAAGGGCTGTGCTACGGCAATTACCCATAATCAACGTATTGGCAGCTGTTATGCGCAAAAGAGATTGCGACATGGTCACAGCCCCAGTCTGAGAATGAGCGTCAACAGAGCATCAATGATTTTGGGTGTTGCATCTTGTATAATCCAAGGGCTGTGTTACGACATTTACTCATAATCGAAGTATTGGCATACTTTATAGGCAATATGGTCTGTGTCAATGCCACTACACCTCAAGCGTCAATGGAGCCTCCACAATTTTTGGAATTGTAGATAAGGTAATTTGAAAGTGATTTGCTCGCTGCTATCCATAACCAATGAATTGCCACCCAGTTTGCGCAACTGAAAAAGTGACATGGTGATGGTGCCATTCTGACAACATCCATCAACCCAGCGTCAACTGAGGGTCATCAATTGGTGGTGATGCAGATCGGATAATGAACGCATCGAATGGATATTTGAGCTTATAATTGAACTATTGCCCTCCTCTATGGTCAAAAATACAGATCATTAAAAGAAAAACATGAATCAAAATATTGTCGATCTCCCAACAAGCAAAACATGCAAAATGTGATTCATGGATGTCGAATGATCGATTTTGATTTTGTACTATAATCAAATCGCAATGGCAAGCATGGTATATGTATTTACAGAAGCACCCACTGGAGAACCGGATGAGAACCCACCCAATTCAGATGGGTAGTGAGATGTCGATTGAACCGTACCCGAATTGACAGTTCGGGTATATTGACGACCCGGACCGCCAATCTGGCTCCGGTTCGGTTCCGACCCGGACCAGGACCCGAAGTGACGGTTCAGAACTGTTGTTAACAGTACCCATGGTCTACGACCATAAGTTCACCTAGCATATGACGGACATCCAATACAAATGTAAATGCACCACAGAGATGATACGTCACATGAGCCTGATCAATGCCGAATGAGGCCACATTCAAATACCGAAGTAGTTCCGAACGAGATTGAATATCACCACCGAGGGTACCCAACAGCCTAAAGAATGGCATCACAAGAGTCAGTCGAGATAAGTACCAAGAAATGATCACGGAGATCTCACCGCAACAGATAGCACTGCTGACGGACTTCACATGGAGGTTGCGAGGATTACTGGGAGCCCTACGGTACCAAGCCCCTCACCGAGACGCTACCAAATGGCGTACCGAATGGTCAATAACCATCGCCAAACGGCATACCAAACAGAATGCAGAACAATTCAACCAACTGACCACCGAGAAGCCAATGGATATTCTACCCAAGCTGCTCTCTGAGATGGGCAAGAGAAGTGGACCAAAAACGCACCAAAGCTATCATCCGAATGACTACGACCGATATGTGGTCCACCGAGACCCTACCATATGCCGAACCATAGGATGCCGGAAACCACATATGCAAACGGGGTTTTTGAGTTCAGAGGCACACTCCTATCACGCTGAGTATGACTACCTACTGTGAAGTTTAGGTGTTAGGTAAGGATCAATGACATATTGCCCACGACTGATGCAATTGGTGCATTCTACCATCCTCAAATGGTCACCAGCGAGTCACATATGAGAACCGACGACTATGACGATCCCAGGAGCGAAAGCTCACATCATTGCCTCAGGACAACACAAGGCACCGTTGCAAATGAGCTCGAGATTGAGCGCATTGGGACGCCTCACATGACAGCAAGTCAACAGGCAGAACAAGTCATGATAAGGCGTAGCCCTTGCAATGACATCGAGATTGAGCGCATTGACACGCCTCATGTGACAGCAAGTCAACAGGGAGAGCAAGTCAGGATAGTCATTGGACAGCGGACAATGCAGAAGGACGACCGAAGCCGACCCAAGATAGTCTCAACCGAATCAGGTGTCGAATCAGAGAGATCACAATTACAATCCCGAATCAACAAAGAATCCCAATATCAATTCCGAGATCGTAGTTTCACTACTACCAAGCCACGTTGGCAATCGACTATCAATACGATGGAGAAGTTGTCGACGGAGCAGTGAATTTCAAAAGAGGGAGATAGCCGTGTCTACACAATAAAGTCCTACCGACGAGTCAAAGGCCCACCTGCAGGGAGCCTACCAAGCAACGCACCGACAAGGCAACAAAGATGCCCAACCGACAAGTAACAAGCCCACTTGGAAGCAGTCTGCCAGGACACGCACCGAGAAGTCATCCAAGAAGTCCTACCAACAAGTCAAAAGTACACCGAGAGGCAAGTCTACCAAGTCGACCAAGATTCTACTAAAGCCGCCAACCGAGAGCGCAACCATGAAGTCGACCAAATGGTCGCCGCAGCGGACTCCCAGAGATGACTACCGGATCAAGCCCAATCTACGAGTCTATGCCACTTACCGAGGACAACCGGCGGCAAGATTGCTTCTCCCGAGCTCGGACAGCGCAAGATCGCATGAGCTTGGTAAGTGTAACAATCGTTGAGAAACTTGAATCTTAGGTGTCTCCGAATGAGACTACATACAATTGACATATACAATTGACGGCGACGCCCAATGCTGGCAGCGGAAGCTGTCATCGATGCCAAGTCATGTGTGGAAACTCTACCCCCCTGATGAAATCTGACAACGACCTACGCTGAGGAGCACAAGCTACCATCACAGTACTGGATGGCAAGTCGCTGTATGAGTTCGTGAGTGGAGATAACAAGGAATTGAGGTCTGATGGTCGCGAGCAGAGGAAATGGGGTAATAGTGTTTCGGAACTCAGGACTGGAGGAAAGTTATCCATTGGGTGTACCTCTCTTCTGTTTCTGCTCTTCCTTTCGTTTCTCCATACTTTATTACTTCATTCGATCTCGGCCCAGTATGCATCGCGTCGGCATGGGTTTTACCACGTCCGGATCTCAGTCAATGGGTGGTGGAGTTTCCCGGTGGACAGGATCCACCAAAAGCCTACCGTACTGTGCCAATCGGTGCCGGGACTTTTGAGTTAGTATGAGTACGTACGTGGCATGATTGTTTACAGCTTTCATTTCCTTTCTGTTTCTCATGTACGGTATATACAGCCCGGGAGGCCTGCACCTCGAGCGGGGATAATGCCACCGTGGCACGTGACCCGGGCTGTGTAACGGCCTATCTATATAGTCGGCTCGTCATCAGCCCCAGATCTCTAGCGATCATCCTCTCTATATATATCTACATCAAATATCACTCGCATCCACGTTTGCAACTGTATTACTCTAAATAGGATACGTATACCTATGAGGCCGAATGCAGGCATACGTGCCCTTACACCCTGCCACATTTCCAGAACGTCCTGGACTGTGGCCATTCTGTGTAATTGCATTTCCTCTGCCTCTCTCATCGTTTCCGAGTCTCGTTCTGTGTTCATCATACCCAATGCTGGGTCATCTCCTGCCAATATCCCATTATTGTCTTGCTCAAACTGCCTTAGAATGACTTTTTTGCATAGGGTCTCACATTGTAACGGCGACACATGTGCCGAGGCCGGGTAAGTGCCAGTGTATATACGTCGCCGCTACGGCACATAGATCTGTATCGAATATAATACCAGTATACTGTACATATATACCCACTCGCTCTCTTGTGCAACTGTATTCCACTATACCATATGTCTGAGGACCAGCGTAGGCATACGTCCTTTACACACATGTGTCTTTTGAATGCCTCTAGGCAGTATCATCCCACCCTTGGGAACAACTGGCCTCCACTCCAACACCATGTGGTATGATAGAGAAAATGTCCCATGCCACATTACAGACATCGGCATTCTTTGAGTGCATTTGCTCTTCTTGTTGCCCTCAGTTTTTGATATCAGGTATCCAAAATGTTCTGCTAATCTCCATTGGGTTGGAGTGGTAATCATTAAGATTCGCATTACCTTGCCCCCAGTTCTTAGGTGATTCAGGCAGTGGATTCAAATAGAGCCTTGCAGCAGTCCATAAGCGTGCTGCATGATCACTTCATCCACTGGTTGTCATTTCTGCCACATTTGTAGGCATTAAGTATTCTTCATCTTGGCTGCGCAAATCATATGAATCTCAAGAGGATGAACCGGATCCTGAATCCATTGCGGAGGGGATGGGATTGTTGCTCAGTACACTTTCTGGTTCAATGATGGGTAAACGACTAAGTTTGGCACAGCATTCATTCTCCACATATCCCAGAAACACCTCTGGATATTGGGGAGTATATGAAGTCTCGTCCTCAGGATTAATATCTGATCACATGCCCAACTTCCTGAACGACCAAAACATCCGGAAATGATTGAGGATATGCACTGGAATGAGAACCAGACACAGCATTGCAATGACTTCAGCATACTTTTTGGACCGCATCTTTCTTGCAAACTTCTCAGCCATGTACAAGTCTCGCTTCCGTTGAGTCTTTGCCCTAACTAAAGCTCACATAACACCATCCATACGATTGAACATCTCATTGTAGACAGTGATATCATGATACAAAGTGACTGTATGCCACTCAAACATCCACAGGGTGCAGTAACAGAAAGGCATCGAATCTTCCATTATTACTAGATCATGGTCCATTCAGCTTGGGTTGTGAATGGTGGCTGGTCATCACTGTGTATTTGTTTCTGGAGGCACTCACGAGTAAATGTTTATAATTGGTAGGTTAACTGAAGCTACTGCAGTCTCCCGTTGAACTGTAACCTCACTTCAATAATCAATAGTACAGCGATGCGGACTTTCGTTTTCTGGAGGTCAATCAACCACTTTTGATGACCTGGTGTCAACATACTCACTACAGCAAGCATTCAATGCAGTATGAAGTTTAGTTTGAGAAAAATGACACATTTAGGACTGGTCACTGTTCCGGGGTCATGAACGATCGCTCAGTACTGTTGCCACGTGGGGATAGATTACGGTACATCAATTATAAACTAGTACTATTGCCACACCAATGACGTCGAGGCAGAGATCCCTCGACCACCTCATCACCACGCACGCTCGAGTGTTGTCATGATTGCATTGGTATGTTAATACAATGCATACATACATCGTGATATTCTCTATGGACCAAGATAATGAATGATGCCAGCCATTATCATCTCTATGTGAAGGCAGTCTTGATTCCCATCTGCGATGGCCAGTAGGATACGGACACTTGAGCATGAGACAGGTGAAGGCTGTTGAATGGTACAAGGAGGTAGATGGTCTGGAAGACAACAGTCTGATGGATACCAATCGGTCTGGCAATGTATATCAGAAGTATACTGTTGATCCCGAAAGACTGGAGGATTGGAAGGATACTATTTGCTCTGAGGAAGTTCAGGCCGACTCGTTCCCTGAGAAATTGGATTGGAAGATGAGAGGAGGGTGAGGATATATGTAGAGAAAATGCGTAGTTAGAATTAGCAGTTACAGTGCAGAGGAAAGAGGAATTAAAACCTCTCGATTCTCCACTGGTATAGAGGGCAACTGTCTCACGACAGACAACAAGCCATAACAATATATTGGGATTGGAAGCAATTCTACATCTATTCTACTATGATTACTGGCTGTGCCTGAGCGAAGTGTCGAAGTGAACCAGATATTAGTCCTTGCATACGTCCATTATCAAGTGCAATAGTGAGACTAGATAAGGGGATACTGAGATGGGATACTTCTAGTTGAGTGTATCTTGAAGTTGATTCCTCCCGCATTACATGAACATTCGAAATGTCTTGAAATATGTACTTTCTCAATTATCCTTGATACAGCTGGTCTCATGGCCGACACCTTGTAAAATCTAGTATTACCCTCTGTTTGAAGTCATCCAGTCTTCTCACTGTCTATGCTTTCATTTGCCCCAAATTGTTGATGCGCTCATGAGATTCCAAAAACTTCTTGCGGGCTATTACACCGAGATTGCTCATGACTACACCTAAAGCCAGCTGTTTGCTGTGCGCCCTGGATGATATGTGGTGGCTCAATGCCGTCCACAGGATTTTTGAGGCATCAACGGTTGATTGCAGTTCCTGAGATATCGAATATTCTGAGCACGCGGTAACAGTTTCAATTGGAAGATAACGATCATCACTAAGCTGAAAACGATCCGCAGCATCATTCATATGAACTGCTAGCTTTGCTTCAGTACGTTGCCCAGTCAGATCCCATCATTGATTAGCTTTCGAATATGGAAAGGAATATGCCATCGATTTGATGGAAAGCAAGATGCACTTCTCCCAATGCCTAATTTCGATCCATATAGTTAGCAATGACCGATGTTATGGCAAGTTTGATTTTGGATGTCCACCTATCCAATGCTAAACGAACTTTGTTTCCTGATGGCAATTGTTTCATAATTGCATCCACTGTCGGTGAGTATTCCATGTGGGCCGTGGCAAATGTTACTAAGTGTGGTTGCGAAAGGATGAACCTGCTTGCTGCGTAATGCTTTATGTGACTGTTGTGGCTCGAGATTTGATATAGTATGCCATGGAATGTGAGCCCAATCAGATCCAAACATGGAGTAGCAATTTCCGGTGTCTTGGTGAAATTCAGAAGTTACAAAGTCCTTTGCTCCCTGTTTGGAAAGTTTTGTCTGTCAATTCTGTTAATATGGATCAAAGCTGAATGTCAAATATGAATTTCCTTGGCCGATTTACTAATGTAAATCCTCGGCTTCCTTAGTAATTCAGGCTGGCCAAAGGTGTTTCATTGAGAGACGAACTAGTCAATTCCGTGACTTCGGACTCTGTTGATGCATCAAATTTTGCAATGTGAGCTCTCGACAGCAAGTGTTACCCCATTGAGCTTATTCTATGTTTTGATGGCTGGTGAAGAACTTCATGACAAATGATAGATATGATGCCTGGGCTGCCGGACTCCACAATTCCGCAGTGCAAATACACACGCCAAGACTGCACATGTCCAGAATTATTCCTTGCAATAGGATGCTTTGAGCCTACATTCATAGAAGCCCACCAAGCATCAAATATGATTTGTAAAGGAAGGTTGCTCAAATCACAAATAAAGTCATGTTCGTATGCGGATCAGATTATAACCTCTTGTGAAGACGTATTTAAATATTTTGTATCAAACACTGCAGTACGAACTTGATAGCTGGGTAATTACCCTTGAATGACTGTCAAAAGTTCAGTTGAAGTAAAGTAAGAAGCTGCTTCTTGAATATTGACTCGATAGCTACCAGCAAATTCACGTCAGATCTGTGAGACATTGCTTCCATATGAGTGAAGTTGTATACCAAGACACATTGGAAAGACTGACCATTTAGAACTCACTTTAAGCACAATGCAGTGTGGTTGATCGCTGTTTACCATACTGAGCCCCAACAGAAACTGTTCATACTGCGTGAGGGCTCGATCTTAGGAGGCAGATGCGCTACATGATCAAAATGTAAATCAGTCCGGAAGCCACATGCAAACCTCCCTGACACTCCAGTAGACCTCACCGGTGCTCCGAAGTCATTGCAGATGATCCCAGGCCCCCCTGGAGCTGTGCAAAGTGCTCTCAGGCTCTGCCAGAGCATTCTCAGGTGCTCCTGAAAGCACCTGCAGTTATGGAGGTGCATTCAAAATTCTACAAGATTTGACTTATAGAATAGTCAAATTTTAGAGCAGCTGAGACTTCGGGAGCAGCTTGAAACCTCCGTGTGGCTCTGCGGGAGGCCTACTGTTGCATGCTCACAGTGGTGGATCTCAGTGTTCCATAACCACAAGGCATTTCGCGTATCAGATTTGTCTTTGTTACAGTAACAAGATTCACTACATCATAATATGGCATGTATTATCTATCTAAGTCTGACTATATGGGAATAGGGTTAGCAACGGTTCCTGACCGTTACTTCGAGTCCGGGTCCAGGTCTGTGTCTGGGTATGAACTGTACCGTTCCCAAATTGGTGGTCCGGATCGCCAAGATACTGGAACCACCACCTCGGGTACGGTCCGATGGTATATTCTGAACCTGTGGGAACCGGCAGGGTTGTCAGCGGGTTGCCCAGTGGGTCGATCTATGGATTCATATAAGGCGCTGGTATTTGCAGTTAATCAATAGTATCCTATCAAAATTGCGTTTTCAACAACGGACAATGCACTTTTGCAGGTTGTGTAGTTTGCGATATCAATTACTTTGGTATCTATGTTTCAGCTTTGATAAAGTGTATTTTTGCGTATTAAGGCAGTCGATAATACAGTTATGCAGACAATGATCCGCCCGATGACTCGGTTACCAAATATGTAAAACGTGAAATAGTTGACGCTCCGTTGCCTCTCATTTTCAGGTTTTGGCAGGGAGCCTGTTGCTGCTGTTTTCGGGTCCAAAAGCTGCCAATTTGTCTAAAATGGATGTCTGCAACCAATCGGAACATGAATTACCCTAGATGCAAAGCGAAAAATCGGTGAACCTTCGTTGATGCTGATTCTAAGAATGGGTCGGTGACCATGTTGGTGTCTTTTTCGGCTCTACAAGCTGCCGGTACATTTATTATCAATCACAACAACCAAATCAATTGTCAATTACTGTACTTACAAGACCCCAAATCATTCACATTCCATTGATGCTCATGATCATGCATTGTGCATTCAACATCTGCTGCCATCTATGATTGTTTTCATCGTGATTTGAACTAATTGGTTGTAATTCTGTCAGATTCACACTCGGCCCTGTGGCAATGCTGAGCGGAGTCATATTCTTGCACTGTTCACTCTTACACAACTAAAAATGATGTATCTCACCAAATGATTCATTGCACCTGCTATACATCTTTTTATCACCCAATATTGACAAGCTACTGCTGACCATTCGCCCATCATATATCTGTAACTGAAACTCTCAGTCAAGCTACAACAAAATCCAACTTTTGCTTCACTCCTGTATTTCTCCTCATTTCTATTGAATCGACCGTCACCAACACCTCTTCAGCCTGTCTCATTGACTTCGGAGTTGGCCAAACCAATCTGTGAACATTTCGCGCAGCGCTAACATCCAGTTGCTCTGGGCATTCCAGATCCTCGATGCCATTTCGTTGCTCTATATTGGATTCATCGTCTGGTGTGCAATCGTCTTTGCTGTCATTTGGATCATCCAGGTTGGAATTCCAGTATAGCCAATCTTCAGAGTCCAAAATACTTTGAGGCAGGCATTCCTCATCGCTTTGGACTGGATGATAGTTTAGTCTCCGGATTCGGTGGATATTTAATATTTGAGTTTGTTCCCCTGGGAGGTCCTTTGCAGACAAAGCTGGTGGCATAGGTGATCTTTCTAACCAGTTAAATGCAGCAGCACCGTCATCATGTTGAAAGAGTGATCAGGATGCTTTGATGATCTCTTCCGTGTCCAAAATGTATACTATGGGCTTTGGCTGTTCGTTTTGAGCGCGAGATTCTGTGTGCGCAGCATGTAGGTTTTGGCTTCCCTGCAACATCTCCAATCATTCATGGACCTAGACCATTTTGTGCGATTTCCTTTCTTTCGCCACATTCTCCATTTCCGAGTCATTTTCAGTGTCCGTCATATCCGATACTGAATTATCCCCTGACAAAATCCCCTCATTGGCCCGAGATGACTTCTTTACAATGACTTTTTTGCCACGGGCCACACCTGTGGTTTTTGACTGCCTCCAGCCAATTACATTCCTGCCCAACGGAAAAACTGGCCTCCACTCAGAGACCATGCGGTAAGAGAGCAAATATGTCGCCTGCCACATTGGAGAGATTGGCATACTTTGAATGTGTTTCCTCCTGCTTGTGCCTCCAGTCAGCTATGGCTGGTAACCAAAATGTACTACTAATCTCCATTGGGTCGGACTGGACATCCTTGAATTTTGGATCAATTTGCCCCTAGTCGTTTGGTGCTCAGGTAGCAAATTGAACTAGAGCCTGGCAGTGGTGAATGAGCGAGCTGCGTGATCGCTTTGTCCGGGTGGCGTCGCAGCTACATTGACAGGCGTTAAGTGTTCTTCATCACCGCTGGACAAATCATTTGGATCTAATGATGATTGACATGATCCTGAACCCATGGTGGGGGACGTGATCGCTGGTCAGTAAGCTTTCCAGTTTATCGCACGGCACAAGCTGATGTTTGGCACAGTATTCATTCTCCACATACTTCAGAAACGCCCCTTGGTGTTGAGTAGTATAGTATGTCTCGTCCTCCGAATTGATATCCATTCCCTTCCCCCACTTCCTGAACCATCGCATTCTCCGTAAAGGATTGAGGATATGTGCAGAAATGAGAAGCATATCAGTTGTAGGAGTCACCTCACGGTAAAATTTGGGCACCTTCTGTCAAGCTAACCTGACAGCGAAGAACAAGTCTTCCTATCATGGACACTGCTTCTTAGCGAACGCTCGCTTCACACCTTTCATCTGATCGAACATGTCATTGTACACTGTGATAACGTGATGAAATGTGACTCTATGCCTCTTCAACATCCACAGGGTCCAATATCCGAATGGCCTGAATCATTCCTTGACATACTGCACAACCGTCCATTCATCCTGTGTTGTGAAGAGTGGCCGGTAATAACTGTATTTGGGATTGTGCCGTTACGGGCGCATGAATTCCCGTAATCGGTAGGCATGCTCGCACAACTCCTATGCTGAGTTCATTATGTCTTCATATCAATAATCGGAACTCCTGCAATGCAGACTCAGGCTTTTTGGAAAATCAATGAACACATTTCGACGACCAGGTGTCAGTGTACTCACTACAGCAAGTATTCTCCGCTATATGAAAGTCAGTTTCAGGACTTTCAAAATATCATGCAATACGTACTGTCTCAAATATCTTTGCTAAACGTGGTCTCTTGTCCGAGACTTTACTAATTCTAGCATTGCCCGTTTCTCGAAATCTTTGACTTTTCCCAATATCTACGCCTTTATTCTCTCCAAATTCCTGATCGCGCTCAGGGGCTTCCCAAGACTTGGTGTGGCCTTTTGCACTGGGTCTGCTTATGAATGCATCTCAAGCCAGCTGTATGACGTGCGGCATGCATGGTATGTGGGTCCTCAGTGCGGGCCACTCGGTTACAGAGGCCCCAAGTGTTGATTGCAGCTCAGGTGTTATGGAGTAATTTGAGGAAACATTATCATTCGTAATTCCAAGCAATTGGCCGTTGGTATGTTCAAAATGATCAAGCACATCTTTCAAATGTATGGGTAGCCTTTTCTCCAGTATGTTGGTCCTTGACCTATCATTCCTAATTAGCTTTCAACAGGGGAAGGAAACAGGTGATCAGCCTTATCGAAATCCAGTTGAACTTCACGCAATGCACATTTTCAATCCATATCGCAAGCAAGGACTGATGTTATGGCTAGTTTGTTCGTTGATGTCCATTGGGTCATTGCTGAAGACACTTTATATCGTGATCGGTATTGCTTTGTTATTGCATCAACCGTCAGTGCATAATGTCTCAGGGAAATATTGCCGAGGGTCATAGCGAGCGGCAGCACAAAGTCATCGCGGAATGCCTTGTGTGGCCTTCGCAGCTCCCGATCCGATATCGGGTTCCAGAGAAAAAAGCTGAGACACATCCTAACATCAGGTAGCGATTCGACGTGTCTTGGTGAAATTCGGAAGTTACAATGACCTCTGCTGCTAGTTTGGAATGTTTTGTCTGTCATTTCGGTCAATATGGATGAACCTGGATGTAAAATATGATTTTGCTCTGCTCACTTACTATTGTGATTCCTTGACCTCCTGGCCTCATGAGGATGGCCAAAGCTGGTTCATCAACCGTCGAAATATTCAATTCGGTAATCTCTATTTCTGTTAATCGGGGTAACTTTAGGAAGTTGGCATTTGGCAGCAAGTGTTTCCCCATCGAGCTGGTCACATGTTCTGATGGATGGCGAAGTACATGGTGAAAAACAATACATATGATTCCACCGCCGCCGGCCTCCTCAATTCCGCTGTGCAATCATAATCACCATGCAGGCGCATGTCTAGAATTATTCCAAGCAATAGGGCAGGTCGAGCCTACATTCATTGAACCTCACCAAGCATTGAAGATGATTTGAAAAGTAAGGTAACTCAAATCACAAATGAACAAACATTCATCTTTGGAAGAGACCATAACCTCCAGCAATGAGGCGTTCAAAGATTTCGAATCCGACATGATGGTAGGAATTAGACAACTGGATAATCTGATACGACGGAGTGCAGAAAATCGCATTACAGTGAAGCAGACTGCGGGTTCACTAATATTGACATCTCAGCGACAAGCAAAAAAATCAGATCTGTGAGACATTGAATACATATTTGTGAAGTTGTATACGAGGACGGATTGCAAAGACTATCCACGTGAATCCCTCTTCATGAGAAGCACAGTTGAGATCATTGCTCGATTGAGTACCGAGTCTGAACAAAAATTGTTCACGCTCCGTGGCCGCTCAATTGTAGGAGGCAGACGTGACAATATCCGCAGCATTATAGCGCATCAAGGCTACCGATTGGTTCATTGTGGATTATCTGTGTTTCATTTCTGTTAGATGATCCAAGATGTAACATCAAAAATCTTTGACACTCCATTGACACTCATTTGGGGACATCGTTACAAAGTTGTAGTAAGCATTTTTGCTTTCATAGGTGGCTGATAGTTGGTTTATGGATCAATGTAGTCGCGCAGCGCTCGGATTTTGCAGGATTCAAGGCCTAACATGGTTGATGCTCCGTTGACGATATTTATTTGGGCATAGTGGAGATGTCGTCGAGAGTATATTTGCCTAGAAATGTGGTCGGTAGTTTGATTATGAGTTAGTGTCACCGCCCAGCCCATTGATTTTCCAACATTTAATGCCAAAACTCGTTGACGCTCCGTTGACGATCATCATTGGTACATAGTGGCAATGTTGTCACAACCATTTTTGCCTCGAAAAGCGGCCAATAGTTTGATTATTGATCGATGTAGTCGCATAGCCCCTTGGTTTTCCACCATGGAAATCATGAAATCGTTGACACTCTGTTGATGTTCATTTTCAGGGCATAGTTGCGATGTCGTCGAAAGCATTCTTCCCTTCAAAGGCGGCCGATAGTTTGATTATGGGTTGATGTCACCGCACATCCCTGACATTTTCCAACTTGCAATGCCAAAAGTCGTTGATGCTTCATTGACGTTCAGTTTGAGGGCATAGTGGCAGGGTCGTTGGAAGAATTTTGTGTAGAAAGGCGGGCGATAGTTCTATTATGGGTTAATGTCGCCCCACAGCCATTGCATATTCCAGGACGCAATGCCAAAACTCATTGAGTCTCCGTCGACCCTCATTGTTAGGACTCAGTAGTAATGTTGTCTTAACAAGTTTTGCCCCGAAAGGCGGCCATGAGTTCCATTATGAATCAATGTAGTCGCACAGCTACTTGCTTTTCCAAGATGCAACGGCTTAAATCATTGACGCTCTGTTGACGCTCATTTTCAGGGCATTCTGACGATGTCGTCCAAAGAATTTTTGCTTATGAAGACGGCCGATCTTCCAATTATGGTTTAATGTCACACCACATCCCTTGGATTTTCCAGGATGCAATGCCCACAGTCCTTGACACTCGGTTGATGTTCATTTTTAGGACACAGTAGCTATGCTGTCACAACTATTTTTGCCTTGAAGGGCAGCCGATAGTTGGATTATGAGTTACTGTCGCCGAGCAGCCCTCTTAATTTTCCACAGTGCACTGCCAAACATCCTAGATGCTCCATGGACGCTCATTTCAAGGATGTGGCAACAAGCATTTGCTTTACCTTTTTGGCTATCACGCTGACCAATACATTCACATTGAAATGACGTGACAATTCAGCCCATTGATTGCCGATTGTGTGAGACTAAACATCGTTGACAGTCTGTTGACGATCAAATTAATCACATCAAAACAGCCTATGTACACTGAATCATTGTATGCAACCAATCATATTCTCAGTATTGACATCCACCATTGCATTTGTGTGTGTTATCATTTGCATCAAGGAGTTTTGTTACCTCCCAATTTCTAATCAACTGATATCCACGCTATCTCAGGGAGAGATGACATGGCCCTATCACATTCCCGCGCTTTCGGCCAGCAATTTATGCATGTCGATCATATTGATACTTTTTGGTAAATCTAGCAGTACTTGACCCCGTTTCCTTATCCAGCTCTTTCTCCTCCACTTCGATGACATCCCATGAGGAATTTAATATATCTCAACCATGTGCACGAGGTCTGTGTGGACTGTTATGCAGTTGGGAACATAGATAAATGCAGCATGATGGTAGTCGTTGGGACTGATTCGTCATCAGCACTGACTGCTACTTCCATAACACATATGACTTCACTGACTTCAATTTTGTTAGTATATTTTGTCACTAATTTTCCTTTTCGGTTGTCACTTAGCAGTCACTTGCAGATAGAAATCGAACATGTTTGCCATCTTACTGCAAAAATAGGATTCTGGAACTTTCACATGGTGCGTTCGACGCATGTACATACTCAGACAAATTATCATGTTTCACAATGCGGTCACTGAAATCAAGAAATGGCTGACGCATAGCAAAATCGGCAAATATATTGCTTTTCACTGAGCTATGACATCAAAAATTACAGTTTGCCTAACTATTCCTCCACAGATGCGGGAGCTGTCACCACGTCTGCGTCCAAATCTGAAATCTATATCACGATAAGCTGGAGGCTATGTGCAGGGCTGAAAGATTACGGGTTTAACAGGCTTCGCTTTCAGCAAAGGTGACCAATCAGGCTCCGCGGCAGGCTGAAGACCAGGTATGCTCGTGTTTGAGTGCGGCTTTAGAGAACGTAGCCTAATATGACTACTCCCTGGTCAGGAAGTCCCTGGCTGCATTTGTGACATTCTGGGGATAATGTCACGACACTCACTGAGCTCGCCAAGTGTTGTCGGTGAAGATGCCGCAGGGGTGTCATCAGTTTGCAGTTGAATCACTGCCAGAACCATCACGTTGGATGTGCCGCACTTCTGATCCCTTCCACTGAAGTAGTCGGCAGCATCTTCCCGTCCTGGTGGGTTCAACTTTTCAAGCTTCATTAGCTTCGTCCGAAACCTCTCCACGCACTTCTGTACCATGTTGGTGATTGTACACATCACCCAGCCGGGTGCGTCATCTCCACTCAGCTTGCCCTGCTCAGTCACTTCATCATTCTCATCTTCGCCATCCTCCGAATCATTGGAACTTGCAAGATCACTCAGACTGTCTCCAAAAGCAACCATTATCTTTTCGAAATTGTTAGCGGGCTCTCTGTTCGTCAATCCTGCGATTTCAGCATGCTTCATATCTTCGTGGTCTCGATGAACCGCTGCCTCTGCGTCTTCAACTCGCTTTCATGCCCCAGCAGTTTGTCTTGCAACATAATCCCCAATCCAGTTCTCTATTCCAACATTTCTTAATAGGTGCATTTCATGTCGTTTCTCAGCCTCAAGCTTCTTTGTGGATCTCAACCTGTGCAATGCCCCAAGGGCTCTGTCTCTGTCTGCCTCCAAGCCGCTCTTGCCTTCCTTCGCTTGATGAGGGCATTGGGCAGACCGCTTTGGCAATTTGCCGTATCTGCCCGCCGGAAGTGGCCAAATGTTATTTTTCCGAGCATTGACATTTGTAGTTTGGGTTGACTTTGTTGTTGGGCGAGATGTTGGATGTTGCAAGATATGGACAATCTGGTGGCAAGCTGCATCTTTTATGAGAAGATTGGTACATGTACTCATCTTGAACAAAGGAAAACCTCTCTTTTGACCATGAATGCAACAGGAATTGTTAGGCTAACCGTACAACATGACATGATTGTTAGAGTCAGTTTCATGTATTATCCCGGCGGTTATTTGAGCCAATCATGAGTAGATGTCTTTTCCTTCGAACAAGGCCCAATGTATAGCTGACAATCATGCATTTTCGGATGTCGTACATGGGAATAGATCTCTGTGAACATAGAAACAACCTCGGACCGACATATTGCACATCTCGGGGCAGTGGGAAACCGCTACTACTTGCAGCTATATGCAGCAGGATTCATCCTGAGTATAACGAACATGTTGGCAGCTAATTATCACATTCTGACATCAGGCTAACTATGTAATCCACAGGACTTACCTCTTCATTTGGTTATGATCTTCCTCTCCAATACCACACCAGCAAATCATGCATACACAACCACCTCAGGCATATCAGAGCGGATCCAAATGAAGGTGATTGGCAGGCGCTTCATCAGGTACGTCAATCATTGGAACATAGCAAGAACGCAGACACCAGGTAGTGCACCGCGACTCTGCCAATGCAGTCACCAAAAATTTGACCCTAGATGCACATTTAAACATTGTCAAGAAGACTAGATGCAGCACGAATGAGTCATAGCATGAAGTTGGATGCGGGTATATCTATACTGTCGTTAACATCCATCATTCATCAACTGTGTAAGATACTGCAGGTGAACATCAAAAGCTACTCAACATATTTATCGCTGCCCGTAATGTGAAACCTCCATGGTCAACTAAGGCATTTGTCCGCACATTCAACAAAATCAAACATCATGATGTTGTCAGCTCTGGGAGTATCGTGAATGAATATCTTGATAAGGATCCCGGTCAGTGTATGAAACCGACGTCAATCACCTTGGAGGAGGCTATGGAGGTATATATCGTTGAGGTAATAGCCGTATCTCATTGTTAGAAGCAGCAACAAATTTCTTGTACGTATTCAAGATGTCAGCTACAATTGCAAGGCAAGGATGTCGTGTACAGCTGGAACTGTCCTATCTGCGCCTGGCCTAGGACATGGCCAAAATGGCAAAATGGGGGCTTTCGCGCACCAAAATAGATGAAACACAATATCGGCGGAAGGAACCTTGCACCGAGGTCCGAGCAGTACAGAAGCGGGTTGTTTACTTTCCTGGGCATGAAAAAGTGAAGGCTGCGATAGAAAGACGCCTGGCTATGATTTATCAAAACCACACACCCGGATGCCATTCTTGCCAGAATGGCAGCGCAAAAAATCCGCTGACACGCTGGGGACGCGGAGGATCAGATGCACCTCCGTGCAACCGACGCAGACAGCCGACTCTAGAGCCAACTCCAGACCCGCCACCACCTCTGCCCGGAACACCACCCACCTTAACCGGGAAAAATTCCGGAGCTCATCTTCTGGAATTCATCAATTTACCGGCCGGATATGCTTATCCAGATTCATCTCTTCCCTGTGCTGCATCTTCTAGCCTTGATTCATCTTCCCAGAATGGCAAGCATGATACAGGTTTTGATCTTGTTATGCTGCCTGATTAGCGATGGCAAAGGGTCTGGGTAACCTCCATGCGGTCCGGGTTTGGACCGGAACAACGGTCTGGTTCAGTTCCAGAACCGTCCAAACAGCCGGCTCGCTGCTTCCTGGCCGTCCACACCCCGCACAGTACCCGTCAACCCGCGGTCTCGCCGGGTTTGGCTAGACCCGTCTAGTCCAATCTCCGGTTTCGCATCACAGGTTGCTCTATTTATGGTGGCACTCAGATATCCCACTGATGATCATAAAATATTAATGATGGTACCTGGTTGTTCCTTTTGGATGTACTGGCCGCCTTTGTAATCAAAATATGTAGACAAAGGCTCCCTGACCCATCCTGGGACTGAGCATCAACGGAGCGTCAACGATTTCAGGTTTTGCATCCTGGGTAATCAGAGTGGGCATTGGTTGCAGATAGTCATAACTGAGGTATTGGCCTCCTTAATGGGCAAAAGGAGAAGCGACAAGCTTACTGCCCTATCTTGAATACTAGCGTCATAAGAGCGTCAACAATTCAAGATCTTGCAGGTTGGGTAATCTAAGCAGAGCAAGATTGCAAACCTCTATTAAGGAGGAATTGGCAGCATCTCTAGGCAGAGAAACAAGCGACATTCCCACGACAGCCTCCAGGACAGTGTCAACTAAGTTCATTTCCAATGCTGCAATGAAGAGTCCATGACCGTTTTAGCCTAGAAATAGTATCAGAACATGGTATATGCACAATCACCGATGCATCCCGCTTTGATTACTCATGATCAAAGGCCAAAAATTGTGGACGCTCCATTGACGCTCATTTCCATGATGGGGCATGGAACGTGGCTGTATCTCTTTTCCCAATGAAGGCGGCCAATACTTTGATTATGCATAGTAACGACCGAATCGCTTCTGAATTACCTGACTTCCAAGACCAAACATCGTTGATGCTCCGTTGACGCTCATATTCAGCATGGGGCAGGGATCGTGTGCCTCTCTCCTTTGCAAAAATGCCAGCCAATACCACATTTATATATGGCCACAACCGATCAGCACTGAGATTACCAATGATTCAAGACCAACACTCGTTGACGCTCTGTTGACACTGATTTCACCATGGGCATATCCACAATATGTTATCATTCAATTTGGCCTTATATATCATTGATGGTGTTTTGGCAGCCTTTGTACTGTGTTCATGTACTTTCTCCATCATCGATACATTGTTCTTCAATAATACATGTAAATATATTCTATAAACTATACTTTAAAGTGTTCACTAATTGTAGATGATAATAGACTCAAAAATTACGTTCCATTCGATCAATGCTCATCTTCACAGTTAGGTTCGCCCAAATGGCTGCTGTCATTGGCAAAGGGATGTCGGCTGCATTACCACGCCGCAGATAGTGTACTAACCAGTGTATGTCCCCTCATCAGCCAGCAAATCTAGATTGAAATCTTTATCATGCCTGGGATCTTTGGCATATGCATCAGGATTGAAAAATTGAACACTGGGTAGAGGAGTATGTATATACACATATCCAGGTGGCACACGAATACCCTCCGTCTGCCATCTTGGCTATATTCGAGGCCAGGCGCATGTCAGACTGTTCTAGCTGTACCCGACCTCCTCGTCTTCCCATAGTTCCAGCCATGTTGAAAACCTACAAGAAAATTGTTGCTGCATCTACATATTGGATTCAGCTATTACCGCAACCATATACGCTTCCGTAGCATCCCCTATGGTGGTTTAAGCCTGTTTGGTCTACTCTTGGGGATTCTTATCACCAAAGTCTTCTGCGAATTGCCCAGAGCTGGCACCATCACGATGTTCACTTTGTAAGAGTGTACGGACTAATGCCTTCGTCGACCATGGAGGTGTCCCATTACCGGCGGCAATATATTGGTCACCCAGTTCTCTACATGCGGCTGCTGTATGTCATATCATCAGTTGACGACCGTGTACCTCGTTATGACTTCACCAATATCCGATCACCTGTTGCTTCTTATTCTTCCTGCTTCCGGTTATAAAGACGATTTTTAACTGTACGTCCATAGTCATATTATCGGTGGCTCCATTTGCACCGTTGCGGTGAACAATGTGGGCTCTGCGTTCATGTTGGATCTCAGCGGATGGCATATTGGATGCAGCACCCGTCATTCTGCTTGATTCTGTTCCACTCTCACCTTGCAGAGGTGATTGTGGAGCTATGATTTGGTGCTGTGGAAGTGAAGAGATGCTGATAACGAAACGAAGTGGAATGTCCTGAGGAAGATGATTACAAAAAGAAGTGGGAAGTCCTGAGGAATATATAGTTTGCTTCAAGTCAAAATGGCATGTGTGACAGCTAACTTGCTTGTTCTACACTAGGTGAATCCTGTTGCACATAGCTGCCCATTGCACGGGTTGCCATCCATCCTGCGATTTGCACCAAGTAGGTCCGATGTTGGTTGTTTGTTCACAGAGTTGAATCACAGTGAATGAGGGCGGAAATGTCGTCTTTGTGCGATAAAAACGTTCCAGTCTTCGACAGAAAGGACATCTGCTGACATTTCTCTCAAGAAATCGTTGGGATCTTACATGCAACAGACGTTAAACACCATGTCATGATGTGCGGATCGCATTGCAATGTGCAATGTAGTGACAGTCACAACCAAGATTTCGCTTTGTTCAAGTCAATTAAGCGTATCAACCTCGACTTTAAAGACTCAGCTTGCGTCGATGTGGTCCAAATCTTGCAACATCCAACATCTTGTGTATGAACAAAGTCTACACAAAATTCAATGGTCAATGCTCCGAAAAGGAACCTTTCACCTCTACCAGCAGGTACATACCGCAAATCGACAAAGCACTCCACACAATGATTTCATCCAGCAAATGAGGGTAAGAGCGGCTTAGAAGCAGAAGGGGTCCAAGCCATTGGAGTGCTGTGCAGCTTGTAATCAAACTGAAGCTTGCGGAGGGGAAATGATGAGACACTGACTTCTTAAGCAACAAAGAGAAGAAAAAGAGATCGAGCATTATCTGGAGAGTGAGACTGCTGTGGTATGAATGCAAGTTGAAGACGCAGAGACAGCAATTACATAGGTTCAGGATGATATGAGAAATGCTGAAAAGACGGGATTGACAACCACCAAGCCTGAAACAACATTTGAGCTGATGTTGAACGCCATCGGAGATAGTCCAAGCGATCTTACAAGTTCGGACTAAATGGAAGATCTGGAAGACGAAGATGATGATGAGGAAGATCCTCCGGGGGGCAAGTTTGGCGAAGATGACAAACTAGGCTGGGTGTTGGGAAAAATCCCTAAAAGGGTACAGTATCGCATGGAGCATTTTCGGTAGAAGCAGATGAAGCTTGGCAAATAGTCAGAAACATGTTGGGGAGATGAGGACGGGAACTTCAGTAAGAAGAATATGAAGTTCAGGACGACCGAACTGAAGGTTCCAGCTGTCGTTCAAACTCGAACCGCACATGATGCAGCGTCATGTGCGCCGACTCGTGTTAAGAACTGGTGCAGGTATGCTGCCAGTGCTGGAGGTTTTGGCCAGCCGTTCGGTCCAGTTCTCTTCCGGACCTAGCTGAAAACCCGACCCACTTGGTCTTGGCAGAGTTGTTTCCTGAACCGGACACAGACCCATGGTTTTTCGGGAGGATTCGAACCGGCCCGCGGTTCCATATTCAGGTTTCTACAAATTGGACAGTTCTCTGGGTCAGATTAAGTTTTTGATTTCTGATCGAATCATGACATGATCAGTACGTAGATTGTGCAGTGTTAGCAGCTATTTCACCTCCCGCATTCAGAATGGCGATGCGACCAATATTCATTGAGTCGCTGTGAAATCACGTCAATGTTGATACAAACTCCGCGGGGTTTCGATAGCGACACAATGAATATTGGTCGCATCGCAATTCCGAAACCGGCAGGTAAAAGAGCGGTTAATTATACACATTCTATGTACTGATCATGTCACGATACAATCTGAACTCAGATACTGAATTGGAACTACAGTTGTGAGTTTGAAATTGCCAGAGTGTTGGTGGTAAAACCGGCCCAATGACAATCGTCCGGGTTCTCGTGTGGTAATACCCACCGCAACTGTCCGGTTCTGGGTTGCAAACGGAACTGGAACCGCTGAGGGAATTTGGACCCATTACTAACACTAGCGCCGACGACATTTTGTGAGCCTGTGGATACTCTTCATAGCTTCCGTAGAGAATTGTGAATGCTGCAAGTGACTTCTCGACCGGTGAGTACTCATATGAAGCTTGGTTCACGGAAACTGCAGACACAGGATCATATTTCATCCCTCTCGCCTGCCCCAATGCCCAATTCATCTCAGCTTCATTATGCAAAGCATGTCGAACTTGTGAGCTTAACCCCTGCATATCACGTCCCAAGCTAAGTACAATATAGAAATCTGATTCCGGCAAAGACATCGTGATGGCCCCCGCGTCGCTGCAGCAATGATTATGCAAATCGGCATTTGTGACGATGTATCAATTTGAAATCTAATACCTGTACCTATTTCGCAACGTGTCAGCTGGCACTTGATTTCAGTGACCGAATTGTGACACATGAAAATTTGCCTATGCATGTGCAAGCGTCGGAATGGCAATACAAATGTTCTAGACTTCAAATCTCGTTGACTGATGAACAATGAACGTGATATCATCCTGCACATTACTCTTAAGCGAAACAATTCACACTACATTAGATATGCAACTCACTAACACAATATAAGTGAGTGATGTCATACGAGTCATAGATGGAGTTAGTGTTAGTAATGGGTTCGGGGTTTGACCAGCGGTTAGGTTCGGTTCTGTTCGGTTCCAGACCTGGCTAAAAACCCGACCCGCTTTGTCTTGGCGGGTTTGTTACCCGGACCGGACATAGAATGGCGGGTATTTGGCCGGGTTGGAACGGGACCGCGGTTCCAATCATACGGTTCCTACTCCTTTGGCTCCAATTCAGTATTCGAGTTCTGATCGTATCACAACATGGTACGTAGATTGTGCAGTTATAGTCGCTCTTTCACCTCCTGCTTTCAGATTGGCGATCCGACTGGTATTCGTTGAGTGGTTGTGAAATGATGGCTGATTGTAAGCGAGATTGGCGGGTTTTCGATCGCGACTCAACGAATGCTTCTCAGAGCGCAAATCTGAAAGCGGGAGGTGAAAGAGCGACTAAAACTGCACAATCTACATACTGATCATGTTGTGATACAATCAGAACTCAAATACTTAATTGGAGCCAAAATGGTCAATTTCAATGGCCGGGTGTTTGGTGGTAAAACCGCCCCATTTCTGACGGTCTGGGTTTTTCAGGTGGTAAGACCCGTTGCCACGGTCCGGGTTCAGCTCGATCCGGACCCGGAACCGACCCGGCAATTTGGACCCATTGCTAACACTAGAGGGAGTGGTCAAAGCTCAATGCAAAGAGGAATGAATGATGACCATCGTGCTGCATACAATCACTCATCCAACTGCATAACTCTCTACACAGACCTGGAGCACATGGTCGAGATGTTGAAAATAGCTTATAGTAGGTCATGAAAATTGCGGAGCATGAGCTGGATGAGCAAAGGTGAGGAAGTCGGGTTGAATATATCAAGAACTAGGGTACACATTCATATGCAGTTCATTGCCGACCGAAAGCGCTGGAACATGATAGGCCAACGTCATTTATCACTCAGAACATGTTTCTAGTGGTTGATCTGAAATTGAGAGGCTTGGAAGCTTCTGGATGCAAATATTTGTACATAGAAATGATTTATTGGCTGCCAATAATGACTATATGGATTTTCACATACAATTGTTGAAGTGTAGCATCCACAGACTGTTAGTATGTTATTAAGTTGACTGTCAACGGAGGGTCAACGATTTTTGTTCTTACATTCTCGCCGAACACACTGCTGCATAGTCACATCGTTCCAAAGCTATTATAATGGCTGTGGTTGTAGGCAAAACGGATAGTAACACGCTTGTGGACCCATCCTGGAAATGAGTGTCAATGATGCGTCAAGGATTTTTGGCCTTATGAGTCTGATAATCAAACAAAACACATGGTTGCTGTAACACATAATCAAAGTATTGGCCACCTTCAAGGCCAAAGATGCTCGCGTCAACATCGCTACTATCTCTTCAAAATGAGTGGCAACGGAGCGTCAATGATTTGTGTTCATGCATCTTGGGTAATCGAACAGCTTTGCGACAACATTAAGCTATAATCGAAGTGTTGGCAGCTGTTATGGGTAAAAATGCCAGGGACTATATCCCTACCACCTACGAAAAATGAGCATCAACAGAGCATCTACGATTTTTGGTCTTGCATCATGGAAACTCAAAGCGCTGTGCATTGGTGTCAATTCATAATGAATACATCGGTCGCCTTGATTGGCAAAACTGCTACCGACGATATCGCTACCATCTGAAAATCAGCGTCAACGGAGCTTCAAAAATTCCTGGCAATGCATCTTCCATGATGAAAGGGCTATGTGACCCTGTCAACGAATAATGATCGTCTTGGCCGGATCTATCAGCTACAGTGCAACGGACAGTATCACTACGACCTCACAACAATGGAAGTCAATGGAGCGTCAACAATTTTCGCTCTTGCATCATGGACACTCAAAACGCTGCGTATCGGCATTAACCCATAATCGATGTATCCCTTAGGGCGGTGCTTCAACCACAAGTACAAATACTTATGCACGGCCCTAGACCATAATCATTTTTATCGAAGATCCATTTCTTGGGGAAAGGCACTGTTCGTTCTTCCAACCTTTTCCACCGTAATCAATCTGACGTCTCATGGCTTCCTTTCCTATCTTGCGGCCAAGCACAACACTAGCACTCGCCCCCTTGCTGTCTTCACTTAAGCTGAAATGATTCAAGTCCCTCGGTTCAATCTTTCCTGTTCTTCTGTGCTTTAAGCTGATTCTTCGTAACTCCCTGGAACGAACTCTTGGGGAGCTTCCGACTAATCTGTAGGTTCCTTCTGGCAACCGTCTATCTGTCTAACTCTGCCTGACGAGAAAACTCCTCTCAATTTTCTAATACTTGATCATGTAAATCATCCTCTGAAGTACATGACTGTTCAGATTCCAATTCTCTCGATCCCTTACAGGATTGCTCCCCCTGAACTGGTGTAGATTCCTTAATATGAGACAACCGATCCGGATGAACAATGCCCGGATTGGAACCGGCCACACTCGGTGCTTGATATATTTCTAATTGAATCCGCAAGTTACCAATGTCTGTTACTAATCCTGATTCGAGTCCAACCATGGATGCAAGGCACCACACACACTGTGCCACAAAGATATACTAATTCTTTTTGGCATAATATTTTCCAGTGAGTATATGATTAGGTCGTTATCATTTTTGAAAGTAATAGTCATTCCCCTTTGCGGGATAATATTTCTCAATGGTGCGGGGTTGCCGCCACACAAAGCGAATAGATTTCTATATCAATAATAATAGGTTGATATCGGTATCACAATAACGCAATGAGATATAAAGGTGTTCTTTCGCTGGTAGGTATTGCTGATGCCTTTTGCTGCTGGAGCTTCCCCTTCTCATTGCTGCAACGATGTGACCTCTTCATTGAAACTCCTCAGGATGTTACTCATGCGCACCCATATTTCGCCTTCTGTGATCATTGATAGCACAGTGTGCTGCATCTTGGATTTTAAATCAATGCACCCAACACGGATTGCCATGAGTTCCCAAAGGTTATTGTGTTCATGCAGCTGAGGGATTAAAGTGTTACACTCCTGATAAGAATCAGGCCCCAACCACACGATATCATATATCAGATCATAACATCAACTTGGACATCCCACTCTCGTATGGAAGGTATTCGGAACACGCCTCAGAATCTAACCACATTGTGCTTTCCACACTCAATACTATAGTATGGCCTGCGTCATAGATTTACTCAACGACCAACTGATACCATGCCAATGTAGATTGAATGACACATATGCACGCTTCTGAAAGCAAGCCGCACTGTGCAGTTGCAATTCCATTATAAACCAATGTGCGTGGATGCTCCAGGCCTCATTTCATCAGCCAACGTCATAATCTCTCTGTCCCGCCATAGCTTAGGCCGGGACCATTCCTTCTGACCTGGGAGCGCCCAGTAACCAACCTCACACACAGGATTGGGCTTAAGATCCCACGTAATCACTTTCGACTAACGACTGCCTTGTCTGGGAGTCGGAGTGATCTCCAGTTCAATCAGACTCAATCCTGCTGGTATCTGGAAAATAAATCTGGTTGAATACAACACGCTCGGCTGGGTTTTACCCTTTTTCGTCTGGCAGTGTTGTTGCATCATCTTAAGTGAACACGCTAGAGGTCGAAAATCCTATTTTGAATCGAAATGTGTCCCACTCATATCCCGCTAAAGGTCATCGTGACTGACAGTTCTGGGGATGCCCAGGGTAGATGTTTTGCATGACAGATAACCCGAAGATTACTGTCAAGTACTCATCATTGGTTATCCCTGGGTACATAGACACTGCGATAGAGAAACCCCTAACAATATCGGCTACAGTAATGGGCAATGATGCTCCTCAGGATCTCAGGATAACACTACCACCTCCAAAAATTTAGTGTCAACGGAGCGAGGACCATTTTTGGTCTTGAATCTTAGGCCACGTAAGGGCTACAGAATGGCGTTAACCCATAATCAACTCATCAGCTGCCATTATGGGCAAAAATGCTGTGGCTTTTTCACTACCACCTCCGAAAAATGAGCGTCAACAGAGGGTCAACAATTCTTGCATTTGCATCATGGACACTCAAAATGCTGTGCATCGCCGTTGAGCCATAATCAAGGCATCTGCCGCCTTTATTAGCCAATATGGTAGTGACAATATCGCTACCACCTCCTAAACTTGACCATCAACAGAGCGTCAACAATTGTCTTGTCGTGCATCTTGGATAATTTCAGGGCTATGGAATGACATTCTTCTATAATCAATTAATCAGCTGCCTGTATAGGCAAAAATGCTACTGACAATATGGCATCCGACCCCAACAATTGAGTGCCCACCGGGTGTCAACGATTTTTGGAGGGGCTCAGTAAGCTACACAGCAATAAACTGCGTTACATTGTGACTGAATTGAGTCTTACACGGTCAGTCTTTTCAATATGTCCTTGTATACAACCTCACCAATATGCATGCAATGTCTCACAGACCTTATGTTTTTGCTTGAAGCTGTAGAGTCGATATTTGAGAACCCGCAGTAGGCTTTACTGTATCGTTACCTTTGGCAGTCCTTCAAGTGTGATTGACCAGGTTTCCAATTCCTACAGCCATGTCGGATTCAAAATCTTTGAACACCTCATTGCTTGAGGTTATGATCTCATCCAAAGATGAACGTGTCTGTATTTGGGGTTTCAGCATCTGTACTGTGCAGATCATCTTCGATGCTTGGTGGTCTTGAATGAATGTAGGCTCAAAGCAGCCAATTGGTTGAAATAATTCTAGACATGCACCTTCACGGTGATTCTATTTACAATGCAGAATTGAGGAGACAGGAAACCCTGGCATCATATGTATCGTTTCTCATCAAGTTCTGCTCCATCTATCAGAACATGGGACCAGCTTAACGTGGAATCACTTGCTGCCAATAGCTCACATCGCAAAGTTGAATGAAGTAACAGAGTCAGAGGTTACTGAATTGACCAGTTGGACGGTTGATGAAACAGCTTTGCCCATCTTGAAGAGGCAAGGAGATCGAGGAATCACATTACTAAGTTACCATAGGAAGATCATATTTGACATCCAGGTTGACCCATATTGACCGAAATGACAGGCAAAATGTTCCAAACTGGGAGCTAAGGACTTTGAAACTTCCAAATTTCTCCATGACATGTGGAATCGCTACCTCAGGGTAGGATTTGTATCGGCTCATGTTCCATGTGACGCCATATCAAATATATGGCTACAACAGTCATATGAGGAATTAAGCGATGACGAAGTGCTGCCGACTGCTATGAGTAGTGCTAGCAACAGGTCTGGACCGTCACTTCGGGTCCGAGTACGGGTCGGAACCGAACCAGAGACAGATTGGCGGTCCGGGTCGTCAATCAACCGGAACTGTCGATTTGGGTACTGTTCCATCGACATCTCCCTACCAGTCTGAATTGGGCGGGTTTTCAGCAGGTTGTATAGCGGGTTCATCTGTACATTGAGATAACATGCTTGCCTTTGCTATTCGATTATAGTACTCAGTCAAAATCGATCATTTGACATCCAGTAATCACATTTTGCATGTTTTGCATGTTGCGAGATCGACAATAGTTTTATTCATGTTTTTCTTTCAATGATTTGTATTTTTGACCAGGGAGGAGGTCAATAGTTCAATTATAAGCTCAAATATCCATTCGATGCCTTCATTACCCGATCTGCATCACCAGCAATTGATGACCCTGAGTTAATGCTGAGTTGACAGATGGTGTCAGAACGGCACCG
>Ga0307515_10002542_pt1 | contig 39412 bp, 4 predicted proteins | sample 17_EM_MG_FD_194513 | JGI IMG/M metagenome (GOLD analysis project Ga0307515, IMG submission 194513) | Populus trichocarpa ectomycorrhiza microbial communities from riparian zone in the Pacific Northwest, United States - 17_EM | ecosystem: Host-associated > Plants > Roots > Unclassified | place... | reverse complement strand
GTCGATGGTATGTGGCAGTACGGTGCCAGTACAGGGTCGGTTCCGTAGGCAGATCGGCATAGAATCGTAGATACTGGCAGTTCTTTCTTTTATGGATTGCCTGCGTGACTATGCCGTTCTAACCGCTCCCCCCCCCCCCTACATCACTCTCTCTTCACGGTACCCTCCACAAGAACTTCCTGTCTGGATTACGCTAGTAGCCACCTCTGTAGCTACCTTAGGAACTACAGGAGTCTTAAAATTCCCCTCTATACTGGATCTTCTAAAGCTTATTAAATGTTTATGGAGAAGTAGAGGCTTATTATGGAGATTACTGCGGAGATTACTAGTGGGACGGAGCTTAAGGTGTTTGATAGCCTAAGGTTATCTGTAGTGGTTGCTATAGGGATTCCTACGGAGATTGCTGCGGAGGTTCTTACAGAGGTTAATGCAGAGGTTAATGCGGAGGTTAATGCGGAGATTCTTGCAGAGGTTACTGTAGTTACTGCTAAGGTTCTTACGGTGGTTCTTACGGAGGTTCTTGCGGAGGTTGCTGCGGCTACTATAGTTGCTGTAGAGGTTCTTGCGGAGGTTACTATAGAGGTTGCTTTAGAGCTTGTTGCGGAGCTTAATGCGGAGCTTATTGCGGAGCTTAATGCGAAGCTTATTACGGAGCTTAAGGCACAGGTTAAGATACGGCAGCCTAAGGAACTTAAGGTGTTTAATAGCCTAAGGTTGTCTATAGTGTTGCTTATAGCTATCCATTATTAGGATTCCCTTAAGAGTTAAACTTCTTTTGGTGCTTAATCTCTTATAGAGTCCATTTATGCTCTTCTTCTGCGTTAAGGACTTGCTAAATATTATCTTTAATAGTACCCCCATTTATAGGTATAAACACTCCATTCTCCTATAGGAAGTCTCGAAAATCCTAAATAATATAAATATTGCCAAGTGCCTAGGTGTCGGCAGTCTATCCTATAAAATCCTCCCTAAAATATTCCCACAGCTATAAATCGGCGTAGTATTTACTTTAGTAAAATAGAATACGGTATAGGAGAAAGCCGTTAACTTATTTTGCGGTATAAGTTGTTATGTTAATAGTAAATTCGTCCTAATCTTCATCAATAAGTTTCGCGTATACAGCTACCCCTAGTAGTAAGGAGTCTTTCCAGTTATTTAGAGTAGCCATATTTTTAGAGAAAGGGAAGTGTTATTAGTATAGGGATTGTTATTTAGTACGCGTTCGTAATATATATTTGTTATTTAGTACGCGTTCGTAATATATATTTGTTATTTAGTACGCGTTTGTTATTTAGTACGCGTTTAGACGTATATTTACGATTATAGGGCTTAGGACCAGTTCTAGCCTTAAATCGCGAAGACTTATAAAGCGTATTATTCTACGTAATGGACGTAAGAATCCATAATCTTAGAAAGGCTCAGGACCAGTTCTGGCCTTTAGATCCTTAGATTCATAGAAGAGTTCTATTTAAGGTTTAGGACCAGTTCTAACCTCAAAAGACAGCTTCCTCTAGCACGAGTAGCACTGGTACAGTGGCTTGTCTCTTCTTAGTGGAATACCTTGCTATTCTGTAGTATAACAGTGAAGTTAACTACTAATCAGTGTTGGTTATATAAGGTGATATCACGTAGCTACGGTTCGTAGATAGTATAATGATTATTGTTCTTCTTTAATCTAGAAAGCAAAGGATTATAAGGATTGCAGTGCCTAAGTAGGGGGCTAATAAGTCACCATAAGGGTGACTAATTAGAGACGCGCGACCGCGTACCTCTGTCTATATATTCTAACACATACATTCCAACAGTATCCTTTATAGGAGGCTCTACTAAATCGTTTAATCTAGGTGTAGTAATTCGATCTATATTTAAGGCAGTTAATTAATCCGTGCTTACGGTAGATCTTTTTAATCCATAGTTGAGGTAGATATTCGATATAGTCACTTAAGGTAGATATTCAATCTATATTTAAGGTAGTTATTTTGTTAGATAACTCATATAGAGCTATTCATTGATGAAATGGGTTAATTAATTGATGATCTTGATCGTGTCTTAATCGTTGGTTGATGGGTGGTTGACCTAGGGTCCCTGGGCTTAGACGAAGATATTTACAATATACGTGACCCGTGCACGTGACTCGTGCACGTCCTATGCCACAGAGAATATAGATTATCTGACACACCCCCTTAGCTTTGACCTGGTCGAGGACGAAGCTAGCCACCTTCTTATGTCCGTTAATGCGTTAATTAAACTATAATCTTATCTAAATCCTTCCGTCTCGCTCTAATATTCTCCCTTAGGTCCTCCAGTTACTTCTCCTTATTCAGCTGCTCCTTAATATCCACCATTCCAATCATATTAACAAAGCTCTTAAACCTCTGCTTGGGCAGGGCCTTCGTAAGTCCATCAGCAATTATCTCCTTCGTCGCTGTCCATCGAAATTATACTCATCTCTTTACGTATTCCTAACGTAGCCAGTATTAATAGATGTTAACGTATTAGAGCTTCGTGATTAGCTTTACCGTGTCTTCTATAATTAGTTAGAGCGTCTAGGTATTATCGCAGTTAATAATTAAGGGCTTATTCAGTTGTAACGTTATTGCTTTAAACAGCCTACTAATAAAGATAGCTTCCTTTACTGTCTGTAATAGGGCTAACAGCTCGGCTTCTGTGCTTAACGTCGTAACCATACCCTACTTATTTGCTCTTTAGGCGATCGGCCCCCTAAATAGCTTTATAATATATCCTTGCGAGCTCTTTCTATTAATAGAGTTATCCGCAAATAATGCGTCGCTAGCATAAATAAATAATTGCGCTTTACTTCTACCGTCTCCGTCGTCTCGTCCTTAGTCGCGTATTCCTTTATCTCTCCCTCTACCGTTCATTTCTTCCTTATCTCCTCTATAGTAGATTACTCTACTCCTTATACTATATAGGTACTAAATAACTCTATTTGCCGCTTAATGGTGCTCTTGGCTTAGGTCCTAATTAAACCTTACTAGCTATAATACTACAAAGGCAATATCCGGACGCGTTATAGTAGCTATATAGAGTACTAAACCTAGTTTTCTCTAATATAGTATTGTAGAAGCTAGTAGGGATATAGGACGGACTAATAGGTCTATATTGGGGGACGGACGCGTTAGACGGATTATACGGTAATTAGTAAGGAGGAGTTCCGATTCTACTATAGGAGTATCTAAAAGACGCCCTCTAAGATCTATTTTATACTAGTTAGCTATCTTCTTAATATAGGCTTCCTGGGATAGCTATAGGAGCCTCTGGCTATAATTACATAGTATATAAATTCCTAGAAACCATTTTAGCTCGCTAAGGGTACTTATCTAGTATTCCTTACTTAGCTCCTTAATTGCTTCTTAAGCTTTCTTCTCATCTATCTTTCGGTAGCAGAAGATAATATCGTTAACGTAAAAAAAGATAACTATTCTACCTTTTAGCATAACGCACGGCTCCTAAGGTACCTCTTTAAAGCCCAATTTATTTAATAAGCTCGTGAGATTCTTTTGCTATAACAGTAGTAATCATTATAGTCCGTATAGGGCTTTTCTTAAGCGCAGTACTTTGTCTATCTTTCCTTTATTAAACCCTAGCGGTAGCTTTATATAGACAACCTTATCAAGATCGTAATAGACAAACGCATTAACTGTATCTATCTATGTCGTCTCCAGGTCAAATTTTATAGTAATCGCCATAAGGGTTTAGAAGGTCATACTAGCTAATATAGTAGCTCTCATAGGTAGGTCTCCTAGGGCCTATTGATTTCCGCAGACTACTAAGCGTACCTTATATTTCTAGAGAAATCCATACTTATCCGTCTTATAGACAAACACCTATATTAAGCTAAGGACCTACTGTCCCTTTATATACTTCTTATCTATTTCTTAAAACAACCTCATTTAATAATAAGATTGGAGATGGGCTCGTTAAGCCTCTTAAAACTAATCTCAAAGAGGATGCGTATTAAGGTCGCGGATTAACTAAGGTAGCGGAGGTAAGTTCTTCCTTTATAATCTAACATTACGTATTTTACCTAATTTCAGCTTACTATTATTAAGTTAACTATTAAGGTTAAACTTTCTTCCTGCTAAGAAGGCGCCGTAATAGACTAACATAATCCTTTTAGTAACAAAGTCTTCAAACCTATTATCGCTAGCTTCCTTAAACGAGTCTTTAACTAAGTCGTTAAACACCCCCTAAGTATTAAACACATCTCCTACTTAATAAGCAACGTCTTAATTAGTACCTTATTTATCTAACTTTATAGGATACTTAACATAAAAGGCACATAGAGATTCTTTATCTTCTTCTGTTAGAGGTAGTATATAGTACGCATCTTTAAGAGCTCTTATAAGCTTAAGATCTGCTAACTTATTAAAGGCTTAAACTAGCTCATTAACGTTATCGTCTTCCTCTTAAATTAACGGTTTAAATACTTCTTTATTATCTTCCAAAAGGACCTTATTCTTAGTCTAGTTATTAGGGAGTTAAATCTTCTTAATTAGCGTGTCTAATTCAGTGTATAGGTCCTTTAAGATATCCCTTTACCTACCGTTAAAGAACGTCTTTTCGTCAAAGATAATATCCCTTATAGAGATAATAATACCCTTATATGGGATCCAGATCCTATAAATATTAGTAGAGTTATAGCTAATAAGGTAGCCAATATAGGCTCATAGATCTAGCTTACTTAGCCTTTTCTTCTTTAGCTAGGCGTCCAACGTTATTACGTACGCCCTACAGCCGTAGGCTTTTAGGTGCGCTAGTTACGGCTTTCTTAACCCATTAGCTAGGAAGGTATAGAATTTCTTATATAGCAATTTCCAACTATTGCTTTTTAGTGGCGTTTAATCTTAAAGGTACACTATATAGTTAACTATCTCGTTCTATAGGTCGTGTGGTAAATTAGCAGCAATTCTTATTGCTCGTAATCTCTTAATAATTACACCCCCTAAGCATTCGGTGGTACCGTTCTAAGCTTAGGTATATGGCGCCAAAGGCTCAAATATAATTCCTTAAGTCCGTAGCCATTTAAGGGTTCTCCTTCTCCCTAGCTCGTTGTCTAATCTAATAGTATTAACCTTAAGGTTATACCTTAGACGAATCCATTAGGTAAAATCTTTAAGCACTTATAGTATCTTCTTCTCTTCGCTATACGTCATTATAAAATACAGGAAGGTTCTTCTTAAGAAGGTGTTATAGATAAATATAACTTATACAAATCTAGTATACGCTTCCTTAAGGTCAGTCTAGTTAATATAGAGGTTAAGATAGGGTTTATTAATTTTCCGTTTTAAGAACCTTCGTAAGACCTAACGCTTAATTTTAGCGAGACTGCAATGTTAATATTCTGTCATCTTTAGGCCTTAAAGCTTAACTCCTAAGGCGTTAAGACCTAAATAATAAAGGCTTATAGGTTCTGGATGACCTAGACGCAGATGCCATAGACATATATCTCCTTTCGAATCTAGACGAGCGTCTCTTAATAATGCTCTGCGCTTCCGTTAGCGTAATAGTTAGCTTATATTAAACGCTAATAGACTTCCTAGTTAGACGTATTTAATAGTCTGTTATTTATAATATTCTTCCATTTAATATAGAATTGTATCATCCTTCCAAACTAGAAGATTATTATCTCCTTTATTGTCCTAATAGTACCCTCATTTTTAAAGTAGACAGAACAATATAAGGTTTATATTAAAGTCCGTATAAAAGGCAACGTCCTTAAGACATAGGATTCCCTTACTCTTGTCTAGTTTTGTGACTTAGACAGTAACATCATTGTAACCTAGTATAGGCGCTTCTAAGCTGCCGGCGATAACGTATTCGTATCTTAGAGCTTTCCTAAAGTTATAAAAATAAAAGAGGTTATTAAAGATATAGAGAGTGGTTCCAGAGTTAAGAATAGTCAATAGCTTTAGTGGATAAGGTTAACTAGTATAAAACGATTCTAGGAATATCGCATTAGCTTTTCCCTTAATCTTAGCTGTCTTCTAGCTCTTATCCTATTATTATTAAGCCTCGTCTTCTTATTCTTTAAGTCTAATCTTTATAACTTAATTAGCAAGATCCTTATTCTTTTCTACCTTCTTTAGCACCCTTTTAATGCGAGTATCTCTAATTATAACTCCTTCGGGTCTCTTATCTTTAAATAGATACTAACAGTTTTATAGGGAATGTCCTCGTTTCTCACACGCCAAGTACACGGGTAGTAGCTTCTTACGGGACGTTTCCTCATCTACTAGTGACCTGGCTCTCTTTAAGCGTCTAGTATATGCTAAGGTTCCTTTCCCTAGACCTTTAGTAGTATTAGAGTAATCCATCGTAGCTTACTCTACAAAGTCTACATTAAAGGTACTCCCTTTTATAGTAGTATTAGCTTTCTTTAAGGGTATTCTAAGTTCTTCTTACAGCTCCTTTACTACCTTATAGTATTCGGAAGATCTTAACTTCTAAGGGTTATTTAACTCGGTAGTATACTTTATACAGTAGGCATTGCTAAAAGGTCGAATAACGTCTACCAATTCTTAAAGCTAGATTCCATTAGACATTTAAAAGATCTTATACTTCTCTCCTAGTGACATTACGTGTTTCTATTAATCTAGCCATTAGTTTAATTTTAACAATTATTTAAACCCCTTAAGGGCTTCCGTGTATTAATATTATACCTTCTTCCTAACAAACGACGAGGTAGGTTCTGTGTTCTCCTTTAACTAAGATAGCCATTCCTTAACGGTCACTAAAGGGTTAAGCAGTAGCTTCTTCTAAATTAATACTGTGGACGTAATTTGGGTGCGTATCTATTACAGATACTCTTCCTATTTTAGGAAGTACTTTATATCCTAGTCGTAGTATCATTTACTATTCTTATACGCCCTCTGTTAATTTATTGAGAGCTATACATATAAGGTTACATTCTTATTAAAATCTATAACTTCTAAATAGGCTGGTTCTTATAGTAGATCTCGTTAAGGTGCTTCCTTATCTGGGTTAACATAGGCCCAAATTCGTTTGTCTATAAGGGCTTATAGTTACCAAATCCATTACTCCCAGTCTTCTAGCTTATTAAGGATAATTATAGTAGACAAACTTAACGTTAGTAGAGTCATTTAACTAATAGGCAGATAGGAATTAAGATGGAATTCATTATCAGGATCGTCCTTGTCGCAGGATCGTCCTTATCATTAGGATCGTCCTTATCGTTAGGATCGTCCTTTGACAATTAAGGTGGAATCTCGTGGAATCTCGTAGAATCTCGTGGAATCTCGTCTTGTAACAATTAAGGTAGGATTTCAATCAGGGTCGTCTTAAGACAATAAGGTATCAGAGTCTAACAATAAGGTAGAATTTCTTCAAATAATTAAGTAATAGCTGGATAGCTTCTTATATCGGCGGACCAGGCTTATAACTGTCAGATAACTTATATAGAGCTATTCATTAATAAAATAGGTTAATTAATTAATGATCTTAATCGTGTCTTAATCGTTAGTTAATAGGTGGTTGACCTAGGGTCCCTAGGCTTAGACGAAGATATTTACAATACACGTGACCCGTGCACGTAACTCGTGCACGTCCTACGCCACAGAGAATATAGATTATCTGATATATTTAGGCTATAGCCATATAAGCTATAATTAAGGTAAATCTAAAGGTAGTTACTTGGTGACTCTGGTAACATTAAGACATTAAATTTAGTAACATTGCGATCGTTGTAACTAGTGCTAATAAGGCTGGTACTAATATAGGCTAGCGTTTCGGAAGGGCGTCTATAGTATAATAGCTGCGACTAGTTATAGCGGAAGGCGTCTACAGCGTAATAGCTGCGACTAATTATAGTATTGGTGCCTCCCTAGGAGGCCTTAATTTGATTTAGTAACAGGCCTATATTAAGGCTCTAGTGTTCGCTAGCTAGTCGTTTAAACGGTTGTCTAGTTTTGGCGACGGTCCTCTACTAGCTACTATTAGTTTAGTGCCTTCCTTATATCTACCTAGTATCCTTATCTCTTACTATTAGTATATCTAAGCTAGCTTCTACTCTAGCTCCATACTCTAGCATCTCGCTCTAGCTCTATACTCTAGCATCTCGCTCTAGCTCTGTACTCAGGCTATCGCGCTAGCTAGGCTCTTACTTGGACGCTATATAAGGTCGTTACGCTGTAATAGGTAGGTCGATTTTATTAATTAATTGTATATCTGGGTTAAAGGAGGTTAGGGTTTATACGGTTGGGTTCGTACGGTCGGGTTCAGTTTAATTAATATTTAATGTATTCAATATTTGACTTAATTAATGTTTAATCGTCCGTTTGTTTAGTAAATAAAGGTAATTATAAGTATAAGAGTGGTACCCGGAAGAAGCTTAAAACACTTATAAAGGTAGAAGAAGTAGTAACTTCTTAAACGAGGTAGCAATTAATTGCTTAGTAAGCGCTAAACGTATAGATTAGATATAGTATGGTAGGCAGGCCAGGCTTATAACTGTAAGCTTTATAGTGTATAGAAATTAAACAAGCAACTTAATTGTAAATCTATAGAAATCAAGTAGTATAAATATATAAAAGGTAGACCCCTAAACTCCAAAGTCTATAACTCATTTTAACCATATCTGAGACATACGAGGGTAGTGCTAACGCTAGTAAAATAGGGTCTGGTAGTCGGTTACAAAGAGGCTTAGATATAATGGATGGTATAATAGTAGGGAAATAAATAAGTTTGGGGAGGTTAAGGATATATTAGGCGCGTCTTACAATAAGGAAATAATAAGAAAGAAAAGTGTAAGAAAGGAAGTAAGGTGTAAGCAGAACGTAAGGAGGATTAAAGATTAGCTGTGGAAAAGTTAAGCCAATCTAGTGTGGCTTAGACTAAGGCTGAGCCACGATAACCTAAATATAGCGTTTTTCGGTTTATAACTAATTATACTTATCTGTTTTAGTTTATTCCGTAATATATAAGGCTTTAATATAGCAGGGCTCTTATATAGCGAGGCTAAAGGGACGTCTAAGAACGCTAATAACGATTACTAGTTTTAAAATGAGCTAAATCTAATATACCAAATACGGATATAGTTAACCTCTTTTTATAGCAGTTAATCGACCTATTTCCTAAAAATAGGTTTTAGTTCCTAGAACTAGATCTAGTATATATAAACTCCCCCTCTATTAGTATATATTGTAAGGGAAACGTATTATTATTACTATCTCCTTAATAATGCCTTATTTATTCCCTTTAGAATATAACCCTTACTAGTATCTATTTTATATAGGTAATAAGCGTTTATCTTTATTTATTTGCACTAGATGTAAAAATCCCCTATAAAACACCCCTTAGAATTAGATTAAATTAATAAAAATTCCCTCCTAAGTCGGTTAGGTTTTAATATATCTTATTAGCTCTAGGACATTATAGACCTTATTACTTCTTTAAGAGAAGCTGACTGTAATAAGTATTATAGTAAAGGTCGTCTTATTAATTATAGTATATAGCTATAAGCTTCGCCGTCTTTTACTTATTATATTAATAGTATATAAAACTAGTAAACGAAGCAAGCTAATATATAAGCTTTGCAGTGTATAGGAATTAAACGAGCAACTTAATTATAAATCTATGGAAATTAAGTGGTATAAATACATGAAAGGTAGACCCCTAAACTCCGAAGTTTATGACTTATTTTAACTATATCCGAGACATACAAGGGTAGTGCTAACGCTAGTAAAACAGGGTCTGGTAGTCGGTTACACACCCCCCTAGATTTAACGGTGTAGTTAAAGCTGTAGAAAGAAAAATAAAGGCAGAAACTATACTCCCTAGCTTTATATCTCTAGACATAGAGCTATATTTAAAGAGATGTTCTCTATAGCCTCTTAGAAGACTATATTTAAAAAGGTGTCCTCCCCAGCCTCTTAGGAGACTGTATTTAAAGAGGTATAGTAATTTAATCTGCATTTAAGGCAGTCAATTAATCCGTGCTCGCGGTAGATCCTTTTAATCTATAGTTAAGGTAGATGTTTAGTATCCTTTATAAGAGGCTCTACTAAATTATTTAATCTAGGTATAGTAATTCAATCTGCATTCGAGGCAGTTAATTAATCCGTGCTCGCGGTAGATCTTTTTAATCTATAGTTAAGGTAGATATTCGATATAGTCACTTAAGGTAGATATTTGATCTATGTTCGAGGTAGTTATTTAGGCTATAGCCATATAAGCTGTAATCGAGGTAGATTTAGAGGTAGTCACTTAGTGACTCTGGTGACGTTAAGACGTCGAATTTGGTGACGTTGCGGTCGTCGCAACTAGTGCCGATAAGGCTGGTGCCAATATAGGCTGGCGTTTCGGAAGGGCGTCTACAGTGTAATAGCTGCGACTGGTTGTAGCGGAAGGCGTCTACAGCGTAATAGCTGCGACTAATTGTAGTGTTGGTGCCTCCCCAGGAGGCCTTGATTTGATTTAGTGATAGGCCTATATTGAGGCTCTGGTGTTCGCTAGCTAGTCGTTTAAACGGTTGTCTAGTTTTGGCGACAGTCCTCTGCTGGCTGCCGTCGGTCTAGTGCCTTCCTTATGTCTACCCAGTATCCTTATCTCTCACCATCAGTATATCCAAGCTAGCTTCTACTCTGGCTCCGTGCTCTAGCATCTCGCTCTAGCTCTATGCTCTAGCATCTCGCTCTAGCTTTGTACTCGGGCTATTGCGCTGGCTGGGCTCTCACTTGGACGCCATATGAGGTCGTTACGCTGTGGTGGGTAGGTCGATTTTGTTGATTAATTATATATCTGGGTTGAAGGAGGTTAGGGTTCGTACAATCGGGTTCGTACGGTTAGGTTCGGTTCGGTTCGATCGATGTTCGATACAACGTTCAATCATCCGTCCGTTTGGTAAATAAAGGTAATCACGAGTACGAGAGCGGTACCTAGAAGAAGCTCGAAACACTTACAAAGGTAGAAGAAGTAGTGACTTCTTAAACGAGGTAACTAGCAATTGATTGCTTAGTAAGCGCTAAATGTACAGATCAGATGCAGTACGGTAGGCAGGCCGGGCTCATAACTGTAAGCTTTGCAGTGTGTGGGAATTGAACGAGCAACTTAATTATAAATCTATGGAAATCAAGTGGTATAAATACATGAAAGGTAGACCCCTAAACTCCGAAGTCTATAACTCATTTTAACCATATCCGAGACATACGAGGGTAGTGCTAACGCTAGTGAAACAGGGTCTAGTAGTCGGTTACATAATATAATATCCATTTACCTTACGGTTTATATTACTTCACTACTTTAAATAAGGGTAGTACTATATTTTAGTTGCTAGGTTCCTAAAGGATACTAATAACGTTAATGTCTTAGGAGGGTCCTAAAGCCATTTTCTTTAGATGTATAGATAAAATATACTAGATCTTAGAGGGTAGTAGGAGTATAAATACTACTCCTTATGTTCTTATAACGCTAAGGCTAAAGAGCGGAAATTCTTAGGTATAACTAAATTGTAATTATATTAAAACTTATCTATAACCTAGGCTCTAAGGCATATATCCTTCTCTAATATATCCTATAGCGCTTAGTATTTATCTAGTAATATATAAATACGCTTCTAAGTACTATCCTATAATTAGCCTTAGTAGTATAGTTATATAAGGCTAAGCAGGCGGCGAATATGGTAAAAAAGAGGTTATAGAGAAGAGGCGATGACTGTGGCCAGTGGAGAGATTAGTAGAGGTATTACTGAGTTTTTAAGTACCAAAAGAGTTGGGCTCTTTTATAGTAATAGGAGGAAGCTTAGCCAATATAGAAAATTGCAATAATGCGCTGCTGGTGTTTATAATATTATTTAGATAAAGAGGCTCTAGGCTAAAGGGGCGCCTAAGTAGGTTAACTATAGGGTTAGTTATATAAGCGCCTATAAATAATTATATGGTTTTAAAATAAGCTAAACCTAATATACCAAATATAGATACAGTTAACACCTTTTTATAGCAGTTAATTAACCTATTTCCTGAAAACAGGATTTAGTTCTTAAAACCGGATCCGGTTTTTAGAATTGCGCCCTTTTTATAGTTATTAATTAGCCTATATCCTAAACCAGAATCGCTATATTCCTTTCTACGTTGTTTTATATATATAACTATTAATAAAAATCTGGCTAATAAGAGGCTTTTAATTAGCCCTCTATAATAAGGACTAATATAGTGTTTTTAGGCTTAGCGCTAAGCTATAGACGTTAATGTAGGAAGGGATAGTCTTTAGAATCGCTATTTAAGCCAGAACTAAAAATATTAGTCCTCGCACTTACTCTTAAACACTAAAACTATTAAGCCGTTTGGCTTAACACTACAGCCGCTTATAAAATTGGCTTCCCCTCTAACCGCGCCGCTGAGATTTTGCCGCCCTAGAAGTAGATCTCTTGGGTATATAAATATAAGAAGTAAGTTATAGGGTAGCTAACTTATCGCTGCTAAGTATATAAAGGTGGAGCTTACTATAATACGAGTTTTTAACTTTAATTTAATATATATATAAATAATAATAAGATACTCTTAATATAGAAGTAACTAAAAACAATACCGAGCTAAGGAAATCCTAATTAATGCCTTAATTTTTAACGCTAAAAAAAAATTATAATTGCGAAAGCCTTTTCTTATAAGAAATTTCTTATTTCTTTAGCTTTTTAAAGGCTCTATTTATGGTGCAATCTAACCTTCTCTTACATGTCCCTCTCCTTAATAGATCTTTTAATTAATTATCTAGTACCTCTTCTAGTTAGTCTCTTTACTTACTTCTCTAAGCTATCTCTATTATAATATCTTTAAGCGGTTTATATATCCTAGTATAATAACGGAGGTAATATAGATTCTTAGTATAGAATAATACAAGTCTCTTATGTGGTATACCCGCGGGTAAAACCTAGGTAGGATACTAGTATACTACTACGGTAGGACTAAATATAGATACGATATATCTATATCTAGGGTTTTAGAGACGCTTTAAGTCCTTTATTATATAGCAAGTTAGCAACCATAATAAGAGATACTTTAGTTATCCGTCTAAAATTATAGTATTAGAAATTGTTAATGCTTTATATAGAGGAGCTAGAACTCTAAGAGAGGTTATAAGATTAGCTAAACCGTTTTCTACTTAATTATTAGTATTGCTAAATAATATATAGGTGTTTTATAAATATACCTGGAGGTACTAGTGACATATATTTAGGACCTATAACTATATCCATCGGCTGGGATAAACCTTTAATATAGTTCTCTTTTAGTTAAGGCGAATTTATCTTAGTCTTGCTATTGTCCTCTATTAGCTTATATAAGCTTACCTTTACTTTACTATGGCCTTCTAGTCCCTTAAGGTAATTAGGGTACATTTCCGTATCCTCTTATATATCGCCCTTCGTATTATTATTATATTTATAAAAATTAACTTTATTAGGTGTTTGAGCAGGCGTATAAGGCATCTATTTCTATATAGGGTCGGAAAGCTGCGATTATTTCTTCTCCCTACTAGTAGATGTTGTGTCTTTATTATTAATGCGATTCTAGAATAATTTAAGGTTTTTAGTAAGTTGATAAACAGGTATATTATCTCTAGGACAGTAGCATATAGTGATTTTTTTACTAATTGATGACCTATAGGTTATATTAGTATTATATCTAAATTTAGTTAAGGTAATATATATAATGTTTGGTATTCTTATAAGGATGGTAAGGGATATATAGTTAAGAGGTTAAATTTAAAGGTAAGTTGAATTAAGGTATATAAAAACCAGGAGTGTAATATTTATATTCTATTTCTCTCCTAGGGCGGAGTTAGAACAGAAGGTAGAAGGGAAAGGCAAAGCACACTAGCCGCCCTTTTCCACCCCATATAGTGTCTATGGTACAATATTTAGTAGCTGTGATTACTCTTAGCTTATATATTGTCTGCGCCCAAGACTATAGGCGCCTGGAGCGATCTATAAGTAAGGCATTTTTAGGAGTAGCTATTAGCTAAACTGTTGCTAAATTTAAATAGCTAACGATCCCTAACGGACGCTGTATACCTTAATAGGGTTTAGAAGCGTTTGTATAAAGTTATAAACTAGAACTAGAAGTTAACAATAACCCCTAATACGCCTCTCTTAGTAGGAATAGCATTATATAATCCACTTCTAACGCCTATTCTTCCCGGGGCAAGATACTACCTAAGTAGTAGACTTATTCTAGCTAGTTAATCTTATATATTAACCCTCCATCTATAGTAAAGGAGCTATTAGTAACTGTAGGGTGGTTTAATTAGCATTCTGGCTAAGCCCTTTATAAGCGCTCCGCCTTATACGGGCGGTAATTAACTCCTGTTAATCTGCCTTGCGTTAGGGGAGATCTTTTACTTAAGGCGCTAAGTAGCCAGTACTTAGAGGTCTATAAGCCTATTCCATATCCTAATAATATTAACTACAATTTCTCCTTAAGTGGTATCCCGTAACCCCAAGTACCTATAAGTATAGCGTCCCTAAATTATTAGCTAGTAAGTAGGCGTTTATAGATAGAAAAACCGACTTTAGAGATAACGACGGCAACGTAGAGGCGTTAGCTAGTTGGGAAAGTGACTTTAGTAATAAGGATTAAAAATGGGACGCAGAGATATTATATAATAGAGAAAATGGTTTTAGCACTAAAGATTAAGAAATAGGGGCAGATAGTAATACAGAGATACTAAGTGATGAGGCTATATAGGCGACGGTTAAATACGGTGGCCTTAGCTTTATAGTCTTAAATCTATAAGTATAGGATATAAATATAAAGAAGATTTCTAATAAAAGCTGGTAAAAGGGTTAAAATTTTAGCCTCCTTTCGTTTAGCCTATCGCGAAACGAAATAATATTTCACTATTCCTACCAGAGTCTCTACCCGCTTAACTTATAGTAAGCTATAAAGTATTTACAATAATCTATGCTTTTACTTAGATGAATTTATTTACTACCTTAAAAGCGATAATAGAAGGTAAATCTATGCTAACGACGTAGGATTTTTTGATTTTCTTATAAACCTAGGACGTATACTACCTTAGCAACTATTAGTCGTGTTTAAGACTACGGTACTTATAGATTTATATCTTAAGGATATAAACGAGTTTTTTTATAATATTTTCTTTTTATTTAAATTATTCCTCTACTTATAGTATATAGCGGTTATTTATCTATTCCGGTATAGTAGGGAGGGGTAGTTAAGTTACGCGAGGGGGCTTTAACTTATAGCTACGCTTATAGGGCTATTTATATAGGGACTTCTCTAAGTATATATAAGGGGGCTTTAAGTCGTTATAAAGTTTATAAGAGTCTTTATATGGGAACTTCTTTAATATTTTTAGGACTTATATATTTCCTTTTTTTATAGTTTTAATATTTTCCTAATATTTACTTCCTATTTATAAGCTAGGCGTTAATAGAGGGCGCTAGGTTAGATTACCCTACTTGCATAATTACCTAGCTTATACGATCACTCTACTTGTATAATTACCTAGCTCGCATAATTACCCAACTCGTATAACTACCTAGTTTATACAATTACCTAGCTTATACGATCACCTAGCTTATATAATTACCTAGCTCGTATAATTACCTAGCTTGTATAATTACCTAGCTCGTACGATTACCTAGCTCGTACGATTACCTAGCTTGTACGATTACCTAGCTCGCATAATTACCTAGTTCGCACGATCGCCTAGCTTGTATAATTACCTAGCTTATAGGATTGCCTAGCTCCCATAAGCACTATACTCGCATAGTTACCTAGCTCGTAGAATCGCCTAGCTCCTATAAGTATTTAGCTCGCATAATTACCTAGTTCGTATAATCGTTTAGCTCGTATAATTACCTAGCTCGTAGGATTGCCTAGCTTTTACGGTTACCTAGCTTATAGGATTAACTAGCTCCTATAATTAAAGCCAAAGTTATTAAACCTATTAACACCCTATTTACATGCTAGGCATTAATTAGAAGGCGCTAGGTTAGACTACCCTACTTATATAATTACCTACCTTATAGGATCCCCTAGCTCCTATAAGCCCCTAGCTCCTATAACCTCCTAGCTTATAGGACTAAAGCCGTAGCCGTTAAATCCGTTAAGATCCTGGCTGTACGTTTAGAGGGCGCTACGTATAACTACCCAGCTTACTCTTTTTATAGAATTCCTTAATTAATTGACGGTGCCTAAAGGAAATTGTGACGGAGGAAGTAAGGAATAATAGTTGGAGTAGTGGAATATAGATATAGGAGCATTTATAAGAGCGTATTAAATTTATCCTCTAATAGCTAGTACTATTTAATTTTAATCTAATAAACTGCGCTAAATATATAGTGCTTTTTAACTTTAAGACTAAAGATAAACCATAATTAGATTCTTATTGCTACTACCCCTCTTATTTACGGCTCCTGGTATTAGTGTTATAGCTATCTTACTTAATAAGACTTATATTTGCACCTGGAATAGTAAAGGTACGTATATTTATAAACTTTAATAGGCCCTTCAATAGGTCTGTGTCTGGCTTAATATTAACACTCTTTTATTATTAGCAGTGCTATATAAATATAAGTAGGTATGCTTATATAGTACTAAGTTTTTATATTTAATATATCTAACTCTTTATACGGTATGCCTATAACGCACTAAGTTATTATATCCGACTCTATATTTGGCTCTTTTTCTATTTCTACTAGATATTCTATATAGGCTTTATGTTTATATACACACGTTGTTTTACATTTTAGCGGACTATCTCTATAGTAATACTAGCGGCGATTACGATAAGCTTAACAATTAAAAAGGCTAGACTTATATAATACTAGACTAAATGGCTAGATATAAAAGACTAAGAGTAGCTAGCCTCTGCAACTTCCGTTACGGGAAATCTATATAGCCTATATTATCACTACCAAAATAGTAATAGTGGTTAAGGCCTATATAGGTTTACACTATACGTATATTAAATGCTTATAATTAGGGTATGTTTCCCCAAGTCCAGCTCCGTTATAACGGTGCTATACCTTCTATTAGACTATTTAATATTATTATAAAAGGATATATACGCAAATCCAACGTTGCTACGGCGGCTGAAATTGTTATTATAGAGCCTATGGAATTACCTAATAGAAAAACTTATAATGCGTAGTTTATAACTTTTAGATTTAATAAGCGTGTTTTCTTCCTAGTTAGATCTAGTACTAAGATTAAGCTTTTTAAGTTATCCTAATAGTTGTATATAATTTTCTATGCTGGATATTCTTTACTAGGATTAAGAATAGAAAGGCTAAAAGTTTAAAATTTATAGGTAAATATACGGGCAGCCTAAAAGGTAGAAGTCTTGGCATATTATATAAGCTTTTATATTCAGCGGGCCGTATATTATTTATAGTTACTAATATAGAGATCTATAAGGCGTACTAGCTATCTATAAGGCGTATATGCTATCTATAAGGCGTATATACTAGCTTTTAACCCCCTTTATTCCATCTATATTATCTAATACTATCTATATTTTGTAGTATAATCCATATCGGTTAAGCAACTTAGTATAACTTCCCCTTTCTTTTATCTTTCCGTTTTTTAAGAAAATAATTTTATTAGCACCCTTAACTATACTAAGACGATAAGCAATAGTTAAAATTATTTAATCTTTCCCCTAACTTTTAAGCGATTTGTAAATTAATTTCTCCGTTATATTATCTATAGCAGATATAGCTTTGTTAAGAAGCAAAATCTTTAAATTTTTAAGAAAGGCCTTCGCGATGGTAATGCGTTAACGCTTACCACCTAAGAGTTTAATACCTCCTTCCCTAACTAGTATGTTATATCTAGTATTATAATATATAATCCGTTTATATATAAAAGAGGCTCTATAGCTTTTTATAATTTTAATATTATTAGTATAGAGCCCGTACGATACAATTTCCCTAATTAACTTATTTAGTACTTTAAGATTTTAAAATACAACTGCTATATTTTCTTATAGACTTCTTAGTATAACATTACTAATATTTTAGCCATTAATTTTAATGCTCCCTTTACTAGGGTCGATAAACCGCTTTAGGAGATTAAGAAGCGTAGACTTGCCGCTCCTAGTTAGTCTAATAAGCGTAATAGTCTTTTTGCCCTTAATTATAAAACTAATCTTCTTTACTACTAGCTCGTCGTCAGCGTAAGAAAATAAGACATTGTTGAATTTAACGCGGCTGGCGGTAACCTTAAGGTATGTTACTCCTTCTTTATCAATAATAGATGGCTTAATTTAAAGAAGTTTGGAAAAGTGTTCTCCTATACTAAGGCAACCTATTAGCATATTATACGTTTGTATAAAATAGCCTATAAACGTAAATATATTTAGCTAGGAACTAATTAAAATAAATAAGCCGCCTATACTTGCGGTATTCTATATAAGGTAAAGAAGTAAGACTAGTACTAAGATTGCTAGGCCAATTACTTTTAATCCCTCCCCTAATAGACTAGCAAAAAGTTATAAATACTTTATCCGTAATCCTAGTTTATTATCTACTAATATAAAGGAATATCCGCGCCACTCCTAATCTTAATAATTGGCTGTTTTTACTAGATCCTAGTATATAACTATATTGTACTTAATCTAGCTTTCCTTATACCTATTTATACTATAGTCTTAATATATTTAAAAAAGCTTAGGATTCTTAATAAGCTTAATCTAAATATAAATAACGATTACGTCTATTATAATAAGTCCTATATACACATTAATAAAGTGCGAGAAATAAACTATAAAGGTGACGATGTTAATTGCAGAAGGTATTAAATTGAGGATTAGACTGTCCGTAAGATAAATATACCGTTCTCCTAAGACTATAACCTCTAAGACTTTCCTAGAGCTGTTATTACTATAAAAGTCTAGTAAGAGTGTTATAACGTGTCTTAAGGCGTGCTCTTTTAGGTTATGTATTAAACATTCTATAACGTGCCCCTTTATATATAAGTTAAACCGGTTTAGAACGAAGGTAAATAGCGCTATTACCTATAAGACAAATTCCTAAATAGAAATAGAACCTTTAGCGGTTAATTAATACTACTTAAAAAGGATAAGAATATAAACCAAATCTATCTATAGCAGTATCTATAAGTGTACCCGTTTATATTAATGGCAATATCGTTAGTAGCCTAGCTAAGACTTATAGGATACCTACTAGGCAAAGTAACGACCATGTTTTTAAGTCCTTTGGCTATAGGTATAGTATAACTACCAAGAGATCCTCTATATAATCCCGCCAGCTTTTAACATTACTAGCTTAAGGCTGCTTAAGTAATAGTTCCACTTCGCTCACTAAGTAAGGTATTCTCTATAGGATAGAGAGCCCAACTAATAGAAATATCCTTAGAATTAGTATTATAAGGCGTATAACTTAATAGACGTTAATTGATTAGCTAACGGCAAGGACAATAAAACGGGCGACTTTAAGGGTATAGGTAATTAGGCAAGAGCCAAAATAAGAATACCTTAGGTAAATTAATTCGAGTTAAAAAAAGATCCAAATAGTACTCTATATAAGTATTGAACTTTCTATAAAGACCTAAACATCTAGTTAGTATAAAACAATAATTCTATATAGGGACGTTATATATATGCGTGTAGAGTAATTTGCTAGTATATAGCCTAGAGAATACCTTCTATACCCTTAGCTATTATTAGATATGCTTATAGTTGTAGAATTTAGACACTTATATAGCTGGCCATAATTCCTACCACTATCTACGATATATAAGTTGGCCGCTTTCTACGTATAACTAGTAACAACTACAATCTTATAGATTACACGGTATAGGAAAGGAAAGAAATAACTAGAAGGACGGAATAAATATAGTTAACAGTCTTAAATAGCTGTATAATTTGTAGTTTTATAAAATAAGATATATTTACTATTATAATTTTTTAAGCAAGACAGCCTGCCAGACCTTTATACCTAGTCTCCCCTAAATAGCTAAAGAACTAAAAATAAGGCAGAATTGTTACTAAAACCTAATCTTGGATTAGGGCCTAAATACCAGACAAGAATATACATAGAGCGAAATTATCCAACGGATAGGGACTAGGATGGTAGCAACTCTTAGTTAGTATTTAGTAGAGTATAGGTATATATAGCAGATTCTATATATATTAGGGGAGTTAGAATAAGGCGGATAGAGGAGGGCTATATGGTAAACTAGTATTAAGTGGTATTAATCTAACGCTTTAGGACAGAATCCTTCTTCCACTAAATACCCGCTTTATATTGGTTCTTTACCCACCTTATACATTCTTATCCTGGCTATTTATTACTTATTCCCGCTCTTTATAGGATCCTAAAGTAGCTTATACGGTATTTTAGGTTTAATACTTAATTGGTTTATAGGATCCTAAGGCCTACCTAGTGTTTTAGGTTAACTATTTAATTAGCTTGCCTCTTATTGCGCTAAAACTTAAATAAGTATTTGCATTAACTATTTATAACTAAAATTAACTAGATGGAATTGTGCCCTAGGATTATACCCTAGGGAAATTGCTCTTAATAGCCTATAATATACGCTACTGAAAAACCTTATTACGCATTAGGGATATATTCGCTTCCTATAGCCTGTTCGCTATATAAGTTTAAACCTCCTTCTGGATAGGTGGAGGAACCTATATCTAAGAATTATAGGTTTTAGTAAGATCCTTAGCTTCTTTATATAATAAGTACTACCTAGCGTTAACTGATACTTTATAGTGCGCATAATATATAGCTTACTAAGAAGTATTTCTATTTATTATCTGTATATCCTATAGCAGTACGTGCGTCTTAGCTGGACTTATAAGATATAGTGGCGTTAAAACGGAAGATTAGGACAATATAATATGACTTAAGCGGGGTTATAAGACGAAGACCTAACCATTCTAACTAATTATATCGCTCTAACTAATCTAACTATTTTAACCATTTTAACTATTTTAACTGTTCTAACTAGTATAACCCGCTTACTATCCCCGGACGCTACCAATAAAGCCTTAAGTTAGTATGAAAATCTCACCCCTAGCAACTTTCGCCTTAACACGCCTTCCTATATCCCCAATACTTGTAGATAAGGGAGAACCAAGCTATAGAGGTTAAGATGCCAATTATAGCCCTATAACAATACGAGCGTTAAATTCAGCTTAATTAATTAGCTAGTTTTTATCAATAACCGTTAAAGCGAATTAACGGGTTAAGGGATAAGTGCGATTTTAATATAAAATGCTTTTAACTAATTACTATAAACGCTATAAATACTATAATAGATACTACCCTAACCTAAGTACTAGCGTAAAGAAGCGGATACTTAAATGACTTTAAATATTAAGGTTTCTATCTCCAATCCTATTACTTTCCTATAATTTATAATTCTAAAAACCTATATATTCTAATAAAGATATTACCGTAAACGTTATAACGTACACCTACTACCTTATATTAGAGGATTTCTTTAGAGGTTAGATAATTTACTTACTAAGAGGTAATAATCCGTCTAAGGCAAGGTAAGGAGAATTATACTTACTATAGCTAGAAAAAAGCTAATAGTTGCGTTAAGTATAATTATCTATAATGCTTTATCTAACTAGATTTGTTTTACTATAACCTAAGAAGATATATTATAGTAATGTGTACGCCATTCTAACTTTATAATAAGCTAAGCTATAGTAAATAGAACCTATACTAAGACGTATCCTAAAGCTATTAAGACGCGTACTAAAAATCGGCTTAATATTAAGAATAATAGCACTATACCAGAAGGCTAGAGTAGGGAAGGGAATAAAATAGCGATAATAAGCACCTGGCGTACTAGGTGGGGGTTTTAGTAGTATTGCTTATAGAAGTTCCATAGACTTATAACCTAGTTCCCTATTAGTAGATTCCTTTAATATAGTGGCCTTATAAACCTAGATAACTAATATAAGTAATAATAGAGACTCTAGCAACTAAGTTATTAGCTATAATAGGTCTTAAGGTAGATAGACTTTTTAGAGCTTCTTATATCGCTAAATAAGAACCCTAATAATAAGCTTAGGAAAAATAAAAAGGAGGAGTACCTAAAGTAAAAGATACTTCTAAAAGTGACTTAGCTTATAGTATTAATAAAGTATAATACGGAATAGTATAAAGTAATAAAAGAACTGTGTATAGGAATACGTAGCGTAGGCAAACTAATAATTGTATATTGTTGTAACCAAAACAACTAAAAGTAGTAAAGGGAGAAGGTAACTGTATCTTTGGCCTAGCTAACCTACTACCCTTATATCTACGCTAGCGATACTAGAACTTATAGGAAAGTAGCCTTAAATATCCTATTACGACTTATAAAAGAACTAATATAATATTAGAAATGCTTTTTTAGGGGGTTAAATACTATTTCCTAAGGTAAAAAAAGTTAGTATAAGACTGTAGATATATTAGGGCAGGCGGGATAGGCTGACTTTAGGGGGTAGGAGGAAGGCGTTTTACGCGGTAACTAAATCCTAGACGTAGCGTACCGCGACCACTAAATCATAGACGCCTCCGTACCGTGACCGCTAAATTATAAACGCCTTTGCACCGCGACTACTAAATTATAGATATGCTAAAAATTAAAGCCGCCACTTACGGTTAACGTGGTAATTACCGCCTCTTTTAGCTAAGTATATTTGAATCTAAATCCAAGCTTTAATATAGTTATTATCCCTTAATTAAAGATTAAATAAGCCAGCAATTATAAATAAGGATTAAAATCTGTAAGTAAATATTTAAGTAATACTAAGTTATAACCAAATCTAGTATATAAAACTTTGTAATATCTAGGAAATACTAATTAATACCAGTTAGAGATACGGTTAGATAGCTACTATTAAATAGGAAAGGTTATATAAAAATAAGCCGCTACCTTACTCCTAAGCAGTTAAATTAGAAGAGAAATTTTATACTAAAGGTAAGTGTCCTAGGAATAAAGACTGTCCCTCTAAATATATTAGTATATAATAAGTCCCGCTTAACCTCTAATCCTTTTTATAAGTTAGGCATAAGGCTTAGAGACTAGGTTTAATTAATAGTTGCCTTATATATATAAGAGCTATCCGCCTTTTTGGGTGCACTATTAGGCTAACTTATATTTTAAGTGTATATATATGGAGTAGACGCAATAATAGATTTAGTGTTTTTTAGTTATTAAGCCTCTATTATACTAATACCCTAGATTAACTAGATATACTATAGAACTAAAATAAGGTTAGTAATATGTATATAGCTAGATAATTACGGAATACTAAGCTAATTACTAGACAATACTATTCTAAATAGTAATAAATAACTCCGCTGTAAATGTTTTCTAGTAGTTAGATATAATACGCTAGGTGGTTATATACCTAGTATATAGTAATAAGAACTAAGAGTATATTGCTAAATATATAATATATAGGGAGCGCCTTATTATTAGATAAATATAAGTTTTATTAGGGTATAGGTTGTTTCTTAATTAAATTTTACTCTTATTTACGTGTTTAGTTTTTTAGTTCTCTTAATATTGGTGAGGTAACTAGCCCTAAATTTAAATCGCGTTATATAAAGGTTAAGATTTTCTCTAAGTTAAAGATATAAGTTCTTTTACCCTTAAAGTTTATAAATATTAGGAGGAGTAGTTGCTAGACATATCTAATAAGAACTCTACCCGTTTTATTTTACAGCTTCTATAAGATTAAGGTATTGTAGTCCTTAAAGGTATAACTAATGCCATTTTAAAGTGGCCGTAAATTAATAAGAATAAGGTTATACCAGTTTTCTTTCCTTTAAGGAAAAAAAGCTCTGCTTACTAATACCTTTAAAGTTTATAAATGCCCTTATTAGTTTTACTAGGGACGGTTATTTCTAAGTCTTATATATTAAAGAACACGATTTCCCTTAATATGCCCCACTTATAATTAGATAATCGCCGGATTAGAAACAGCTAGCTAATAATAATAATATTATTGCTATTAGTTGCTATTACCTTAGAGGAAACATTAATTAGAGATAGATTGTGTAGTATAACCTAGCCTTTTAAAAGGAAGAGACTAATAGAATATTTATTATTAAAGTATGCGGAGGGGATATATAAGTAATTGCGCCCACTAATTAAGCCAGCTCTTATTAAAATTAGTATTATTTAAAATGGGTAGCTAAGATAATTAAGTCTAACTCCTACTATCGGAGAAGGGAAAGTAGTAGTAGTTTATTATATATAGAATGGGAATAGGCCTACTTAATAAGTAGCAAGATGTAACTAGTTTGCGTTATTTAAGATATATTTTATCTAATCTCTTTACTGAGAGTTCTAAAGCTGTGCCTATTAACCTTAGCCCGCTCTAAATATAAGATCCTTAAAAGGAATATTAGCGGCGTAAGGTTTTATCCTAAATTTAAAAATCTCCTTATTATAACCCCCCGGTTTGCCTACTGGAAACTCTATATATAGAGCTATATATCTAAAATCCCCTTTAGCACTTAGTAACCCTAACCTAAAGTCTTTTCTAGCTTTGGGTTTAATAGGGGGATTAGTATATAGATTTATAGTAAATCTAAAACCCTTTTTAGCAGCGCTTGGTGCTATAGAGAACTTAAATACCCTTTTACCTTCTTATAGTTTAGATTTAATCGCACGTAGCGCAGTGCTTAGTGCTATAGTGAATTTAAAGTCTTCTCCTATAAAAGACGTTGGGATAAGTATCTAAGTGCTATCTTCGGCTTTTGAAGTTAAGGGGCCCATTTTAGCGCTTGGAGAAATGGATTTTCCTTAGCTATAGCCATTAAAGCTAGGTTTTAGTAAGTCTATATAAGGTATATAAATAGTAAAGTCTTCCGTTTATTTTATTTAATTGCTAGCCTTTACCAGTTATAAGTTTATATCTCTATAAGCATTTCTAAAATAATATAATCTTATAATATACTCTTCTTAATATATGTTATAAATGGTGTAAATATTTAAGTTTATAATAAAGCTTCCACACTATAGGCTTTCCGCTTATATTTAAAAAGACTAGTAAGAGAGTTAAATTGGTAGCTGTACGGCAGATATATATCCTGGTTAAGATAACGCTTTAGAATCTTATACCTAAACCCCTCTAAAGTTTTAATATGCTTATAATACAAATCTAGACGCTAGTAACTTCTGTTATAATCTTTAATAGGACACTTCTACTCTCCTTTTAACTTTAAGGGTCGAAAATGTCTAGCTCCTATATAATACTTAAGGGCGAGAATGCGACCGGTGACGGCCCTAATAAAGGCGACTTTATCTACTTATATTATAGGCGATAGCCTAAACATCTCCTCTAGAGTACTAACTTGCGCATTAAGACCTTTATATAATATAAACAAACGGTATAATTATAGGTTAGCATCTTTTCTCTTTAACAGATATCGACGTTTAGCAGGTTAGGGGTGAGGTAGAGATGTTCCTATGGATATATTTATTAAATATATTAGTTTCTTTGTAAATGTTAGTGTATATACCATCTATAATATATAAAGAGCTACTTACCGCTATCTCGTTTAAAGCTATTAGATATATTTAACGGGCGGGTAGTTAGCAGAACGTTATAAGTATATATGCTGAGGTTTACCTAGCTTACGTTTAAATCTTAGGGGCCGTTTTAAAGTAAGTTTTATTCGGGCCGGATATATATAATGACTATTACTTATTACTAGGTTTGGAACACATTAAATGCTTTATTAGAAACAGTTTAGTTTCTCTACCCTAAATGCTTATTTACAGTGTATTTATGAAGAAGAAAGTTATATATACCCTTTGCTAGTAATATATAGCCCCCTTTATATTTATTAAATTATTTCCTCCTTTGCCTTCTTATGCATATTTAAGTAAGCCTCTTAATTTAATATATCTTTATAGTTACCTAAAAGAAATTCTTATATAAGCTTCTTGGGCCTCTATATAGAGACCAGTAAAGGCGCACCGCAGTTTTTATTAAGCCTATATTTACTATAATAGAAAATTAGTTATATATTAATAGCTTAGGTGTTTGCTCTTATATTATAACAATATTTTCTAAACATCTTTTCTATATCTCCTGGTATTTCGTACACTAAGCTCTTACGGTATAGCGGAGATAAGTACACTTATAGTAAACCTATATATAATTATATATTGCTAGTAGCAAATAAAAGGGAATGGATATTAAAGGATATTAAATAATAGTAATAAAATTAAGCATTTTATTCTTAAATAAAAAGGATCACCGATTAAAAGAGCGTATATTACTTTAAGTGTTAAAAAAGCAGGGTACCTAAGATCCCCGTTATACTGGGAATTAATAAAGTATTTATATAAGAGCTCGTATCACGCAATACTATATAAGGCCCTCTAGATAAATACTAGATAAGCAATAAGTATATCCCCTTTACTATCTTAAGCTACCGGAATCTATTACTAATACTATTAAATCTAGTATGCATGTTATAATTGGATTAGATCTTAATACTAGTGCTTATAGTATAGAGCGTCCATAATCTAGTGGTCCCAATATAAAAGTGTTTATAATTTAGTGGTCGTAATATAAAGGCGTTTATAATTTAGTAGTTGCGGTGCAAAGGCGTCTAGGATTTAGTGTTACTGTAAGCTACTAAACTATTTAGGGTTCCGCTATAATTTAGATAAGAGCTAATTAAGAAGCTAATATTACTTTTATCCCAGACATAATCTAAGCCAAATCGCGAGAGATTCTTAAGGCTAGATAACCTAAGCCTTATTCTATAAGCCTTTGATATAATCGTTTAATAGGCTTAATAGGAGCTAATTAGATTTATCCCTAAAGCTTATTACCTATTTAAGAAGATAAGCCGTCTTAAAACCAAAACAATTTAGAAGTATATATACTCTAAATAATAGCAATAAGCATAACATATATTCCCTATAAGTATTATAGGTAATTAATATAGCCCTTTTTCCTCGCTTACTCCTTTTACCTATATAGCATTTCCTAAATATAGGACTCTTAAAACCTTCTAAAGGCTTAGCTTAGTAGTCCGCTCCCTAATAGTCTATCTTTTTAATATTTTATATTCTACTCTTCTACTATCTTCTATATATGATATTAGTGTTAGCGCTACGTTAATACGTAGAAACTTTATATCCTGCCTCCTCTTAGTGGTCCACATCTTTAATTATATATATTTCTATATTTTAAGCTTCTTCGATATTATATATAAACTTAACTATCTACTTTTAACTACTAACTGCCGCGATAGAATGGGAATAGGTAAGTAAAAGGATACTCTACCCTATAGTTACTAGAGTTAACAGTTTACCCATAAAAGGATAGCTACTAATTTGGAATATGCACGTATATAACTATAAAAATTGTATAAAAAGTTATTTTTAAGTAGGGCACTTAAACCAACACCGAAAATCCTATAGGTCTCTACTCTATTTAACCGTAGTGTATATTTTTAACTCTTATAGACGCTAAAGAGCCGACCTACTATTATAATAAATGCCTTAAAACTTTCTTTTAAGGTGACCTCTTTAAGATATATAAGAGGCGTTATAAAATAAGGACTGTTGCTAGCTATAGTTAAGACTTATAAATTTAAGTGCTAAAGAGAATAAGATCGTGCTTTTAATGCTCCTTAAAGAAACTTAAGTATAATGGTGATAGCGCTAACCCTTACTTAAGATGCTTACTAGCGGGTTTATAATACGTTTATAAGAGGAGGTATAACTAGGTAACTCTCCTAGAAGAATTAAAGGAGGCTAAAAAACTAATAGAAAAGATAAATAGGGGAATAACGGGAAATGAGGGGGATAAATTAATGCAAGGAGTTTAGTTCCACTCCTTATCCTTAGATTTATCCACTATCTAATCTTTCTTAAAATCCTTGGCGATATTACCTAAATAACTATATTACCTAGAACCAAATTTTCTCTTTAAAAGTATCTTTTAGTGCTGGTTTTGCTTAAGTTTAGGGTTCTCTAAAAAGACTACAATATCGCTATATAGGTGCGGCTATGTAAGGGATAAGCACTATAGCAATATAGAGCATAATTAGGCTGCTTTAGGTTTTATACCTCTACTATAAATATATAACAATACTGCATTACATACCTCTTCCGTTACTTCTTAGCATTATTCTTTAGTGCTCTTAGCTAATTTTAGTATATATAAGCCCTCTATAATATACGTAAAAATTTAAATAAATATCTAACATACTAGGAGAGTTCCCCCTACTAATAATAGAGGATGGTAAATTATTTCCTAAAAGACATTTTGTTAATGCTAATAATAGTGAAGTTATATATTTCTAAGGTATTTTAAATATACTAAAGCATTATATAATTACTCTTTATACTAGATCCTATTAGTTTAAAAAATATTTTTTTATCTACCGAGCTTTATATAGTAGTGTATTCGTTAGTTTTATTAATCTGCTTACTTAGTTAGCAAGTTATTAGTAGGGAATATACTATTTCTAAGACTTATAAAGTAATTAACCAAGAATCTAGTCAGTGCCCCTTTATTTAAAAAGTATACTTCGACCAGCTAATAATAAGAAGGTTAACGGCCGGAAAACTACTCTTAAAGATATAGGAATAGTGTAATTGGCGGGCCGGTACGCAGGAACATAATACTATTTAACTTTACTTAATATGGCTTAGAGGAATATAGAGCTTTAACCTAAGTTATGGGAATATATCCTCTAACTAAGCCTTAATTATATAACCTAACTGCTTCTAGGCGCTGCGGCGTATACCCTACTACTTACCCTTCTTAGAACTTTAGAAGTTACACTAGTCCTTAGTTAAGCGACTAATATTTAAAGCTCTAACTAATTAGCTAAATCTGTCGCAAATTAGACGAAGCTAATAATGACTTCTTAATATATATATAGAGGCTCTAGAGCACGTTTAATAAAGTAGAGTTCTTATTCTTAATTATCCTATTTAACACTAAATCACTCTCTTAAATATTGCTTAAAACGCAGTTAAAACTAGAATTAGGAAAGAAAACTAACGAAATATATTATCTAAAAATATTCCGTTTAGCTTAGCGCAGCTTATAAATAGTAAGAAATATAGCGACTTAAAACTTATATGCTAGGGGCTAGAGTTTAAAGTCTATAAAGTAATTATATGCACCTAATTTCCTATACTTACAGCTGCCTATAATAGAGGCTTTTAGGTAAAAGCTAACTAAATATTTAGTAGAATTAACCCTAACTAACTAACGGGTAAGAGGCGACGACTAATATTATAAATATTAACGAGTTTAATTCCAGCACCATTAAGAAAATAATCTAATTTATATATAAGAGGGATTATAATAATGGCGAGGAGGAATAAGGATCCAATATTATAAGTATAGAAATACTCGGCTAAGGTAAGAGATATATTTATACGCTAATCCAATTTATCCGTACTTAAACTTTAATCTATAAAATTAGAGGTAGCGTAACTTAACGACGCTAATGCCTTATTACTATCCAAACTAGATAATAGTGGTGGCGATAATAAAGATATAACGATATAGCCTATAATAACATGGCCGACAACGGCCAATATTACACTTTACTACGTCTATATTAATGCAATTGCCGATTACTATAATATACTATAGCTAAAAGAGCTTACGAATATAAAAATCTAATACATTTTAGGGATTAGTTAGTGTGTAGATAGGTTCCCTAATATTATTAAGGATGTCTTTAGCCTAATAGGCGACTTAGCATTATATAATATAATTACTTTAATAGTGGCCGAGCATATTAAAGAGCTTATTAAACTTAAGGACTTTATAGAGCTGGACGTTATAAGCAATTTTGCCATTAGCATTATATGGATAGTAATTATCACATTTAAGGAAATGGAGGAAAATTTTATATAGAAACTTTAAGCTGTTAAATCTTAGCTATAATAAATAGAATCACTACTTTAATCCGCTAAGGTAAGGTACGCTGCGGCTAAGCGTAAAAGCAAAAATATTAATAACTGTTTTAATACCCTCTGTAAGACTAGGACCTATTATAATATTAGTTGCAGCGCCTAGTTTATATATTATATTAAGGATAGTAGTTATCTATCCGACCCTAATTACCCTTATATACTTTGTTGCTTAAAGTGCTAGCGTTATATATAAGTAAAGATACATAGCTTAGGAGATTAGCTTAGGTAGGAAGTCATTATATAATACTTCTCTTCCTTTCTCTATTTGGGTTAATTTAAGAAATTTAAATATATATCTTGTCTATAGTCGGTCCATTAGATATTTTATAGCAACTATATTACCCATCCTATATTAGCCATCCCTTATCTTACCCTTTACCCTACCCTTTACCTTACCCTTTATCTTACCTTTTACTCTACCCTTTACCTTACCCTTTACCCTACCCTTTACCTTACCCTTTACTCTACCCTTTACCTCACTCTTACCTCACCCTTACCTTACCTATTACTCCTTACCCCTTTAGACGAATTATAAAATCCTAGTTACTGCATTTATTCTATTAAATACTAGAATAGGATTAGATAATAATAGACTAAAATAAAATAAAAAGCGATAAAGAATAATAAGATAAGCGCGTAATAACTAGGAAAAGGTCCTATATATAAGGAATGTATAGTTCTAAATTTACTAGTTATATACCTTTCTATTAGTACTAAAGGCTCGGCATAGGATTCTCGCATAGGTAAGGCAACTTACTTAGTAGTGCCTCCTAATTAGATGCCATACGCCATGTATAAGGGCTACGTGATTTTTAAAATGCTTAAGTCCTTTAATCCACTCTAAATAATAAGGATGCTTATAGTGGAACCCCTACCTAAATACTCCTTCTATAACGTAATTATTAAGATACTTCTATAGTGTATCCTTCTTCACAAATAGGCGGGTCTGCCTTAGCGTTAAGAGTTAGTTATTACCAATATAGATAAGGTAAATAAGATTAGTAAACGTTATAGGATATAGCAGCTGTATTATCTTAATACCCTCTTCCTTAATTGGGACCGCGCTCCGCGTCTTATTAGGGGTTTTTTAAAAAGGCGAGTTTAAGCTAATCTATTCTTTCTGCCGCTTTGCCTGTTAATAGGTACCGGTATTAGTATTACTTACACCTCTTTTTACGCCTATTATACTTTAGTCTACTTTAGACCTAAGTTAAAGTCTAATAGCCTTGCTTAGAATCCCATTCTACTAGCTCTCTTATTAATTATAATACTTAACAAGATTATAGATAAACTTTATACGGAGTTTTATAGCGTGCCCTTCTTTAAGCTCGTTTAGCGGCTAAGACAATAGTTTAGCAATAGCGGCATATTTGCGAAATTTATATTATATAGCTAAACGGGTAGGAATGTCCGTCCTAACGCTACTACTAAGCTATCTTTTAATATTATAATCGTTAATAGTATTATAAAAATTAAGAATAACCTAGTCCTCTTTTTATTTACGTAGGACATTTATAACACTATAAAGTTTACGTCTAGCTTCATTATAACGGTCGTATAGTTTTATTCCCTTCGCGGCGTTAATAGGGTAATATCCCCAGCTCCTAATCTTTTGCTTATATCTCTCTCGTTTCTTATAAAGCTATAGAATATTAGGGTATTAATTAAGTTCTAACTAGAATTTAAGTTTCTGCTTATTAGTTAGACCTATAGGGGCCCACTTATCCCTTAAGATCCCTATCTATACGGTATGTTAAATAAGGTCGTCCTATAATAGAGTCCTAAAGTAAATTAACTAGAAATCGCGTTTAATTAAATTAAGTAAATAAAACCGTTAGTAGGTATTGCCGTAATAACCTATTATCTAATTTCACTTTTCTGGAGTAAGGGCGCCTAGAAAGCTTAGTTAATAGATGCACTTATATTAAATTAGACACTTACTATTTAATTTCCTTTTAAACACTTATCGCAGCTAGTAAAGTTTAAGCGATTATTTAAACCCGGCCACTTGGCCTAACTATATATAGTAATCGCGGCATTTCTAATAAGGGAATGCTTTAGTATCCGACACTCCCCTATAACCAGCCATTATCTTAATATCTTAAAAGATGGGTCGTTTCTCTATCTCCTTCTTAAACTTCACTTTAAGACTCTCTTTATTCGCTAGGATTTTGAGTTTAAAAATCTCTTCCGGTAAAGTATAATGGCGTTAAAATATATTATCTATAATAGTAAGGCTTATAAGATGGGATAAGATATAAAAAGCCAGGATACTTTTAAAATGGAAAATGAACCTCTTACTATAGGTCTATTAGTGCCATTTACGCCATCTTTAATCGACGTTACTATATACCATCTGCCTATACCTTTAAATTTCTTAATATATATAAGACTTATAAAGGCAACAGTTATAGTTTAATTAAAGTTTTTTATATCGCGAACTTTTAGGATTATGATATGTTTATATAAAAGCGCTTTATTAAAGCCTTTCGCGCTTAAACTTTTAATAAGAGCTTAGGGTCTTATTGCCATGGCACTAAAGAGGAGGAGGATTACTCCTATTTAAACTTGAAAACGATTATAGTAAGGCTTCGCGTCTATTATCTAATAGGTATTAATAATCGCATATAAGTCCTGTATATATATTATATTCTTTTCTTTCTCTAATATATCTAGCTTATATATTAGCGTTAAGTAGGTTGGAATCCACTATAACAAATTAGCCAAGTTTTTTTAAAAAATTAAATATTGCCCTATATCTTATATATTAAGTTCTACGCTATTATTTATACTATAGCCTACTATATCTATAAATTTGTATAGTATTTGTCTCTAGTACGCCTTAATCGCGCTTTCCTTCTTAATTTAAGAATTCTTTATGCGCTATTTAAGGTATATTTTAAATGTATTGGCCATACACTAATAAAGGGCCTTGGTTGGGTTAGACTTAACTTTTAGGTAGAACTTAAATATAAATTATTAGTATTATAAGGTAAATTTTAGTTTAAATATAAACGGACTTTTTCTAATTTTAGAACTTATATTTAACAAGAGAAGTAGACTAGGGCTTTTGTTTTAACTTTGCTCTTCCTTAGTCCTTATAATACGCAATCCTCTACCGCAAATATTCCCCCTTAGAATTAGTGTCTTCCCTAACTCTAGAGTTAGAGCTTAAATCTAAGTCTAAAGCTAGCTTAAAATAAGACGGCTTACCTAGTTTAAAGTCTAAGCTAAAGGCTAAATCTATATTTCGCCATTTCTTACTTTAAGAGGGCATGGTGGTTAAACGCGTAGTGTTTTAGTGCTTTAGTAGCTGCTAGTTGCCTATACGCAGAAGCTAGCTTAAAAGCAACTGCTATTAATAAAAATACTAAAAAAGGCTCTATGGGAGATAGGCGTTCTTAAAAGCGGGATAGGGCAAAAAAAACCCGTAAGTAGAAACCTAGAAATTAAGCATTAGAGGTAAACGATATAATAGCAAAGGAAAATGCATACGTAGCGACTATAGGAAAAGGGTTGAAGGAGCATAGTATAGAAGGGAGGTTTCGTCGTATGAGGGTAGTGCTTTTAGCGGAGGATAAGGATAAAGGTGGAAATTAGATTAAGTAGGCGGCGTTTATAGCTTCTTAAATAGTCGCTAAGGGACATTTAGGGAGCTTTAAGAGGTGCGTTACAGGGCTGCACGCGCGCTTCTAGGTTTGGTGGGTAAAGGAGACCCTACCGCCCTTAGCATGCTTAGTACGTTGCAAAAGCGGCGATAGATATAGGTTTAAGCGAGGAGAAACAGCCTCCTAAAACGGGGGATAGGAACCTCCAAATCCGGCTACGTCTTTCCTAATAATAAGATTCTAGTAGTTATATTATAAGTTTAGAATATAGAAATATAAAAATATAGAAACGTAATATACTAACATACTAATATACTAACGTACTAAACCCTTTACTATAGAGAGGAGTTATATATTTAAGGACACATAGTCTCTATAGATAGTTTCTCTTCTTTATAGTAAATCTTAGAATATAATTAGAGTTAATCTATTAGGTAACCACTCTACTAGTTATTATTACATTATTAACTTCTTATTTACCTATATACCTAGCCTATTAATAAGTCTACCATAGTATTTCCTATAAGGCTTTATTATAGTAATCCTTAAATAACCCTAGATAAAGCTATATAAAGTAACTATTAATTAAAATAACCTTAAGCTTTTATTTACCGCCTTCTATTATAAGTAGAAGTGCCTTACTACTTACTACTTAGACCTAGAACTAAAATCTAAAAAATCTACTAGAATCTACTAGTTTAAAAATTTTATAACCGTTTACCCTATACCTAAAGAATCTACCAGATTCTACTAGTATAAGAATTCCACCAAACTCTACTAATACGAGAATTTTACTAATATCTACTAAGGATCCGAAAACTCCACTAAATTCTATAAGTTATTACTAAGTACTATACTGCCCCGAGCTAAGCAGAAGCTTAAGCTTAATATATAAAAATACTAGAAGGACTAGTATTCTATTATAAAAAGAATTCTTAAAGAACCTAAACCTAAATCTAATACTAACTTTGTACCTAATACTAAACCTAAACCTAAATAAAAAAAACTATAGGCAATCTAAGTAAGCTTAGCACCCTAAATATCTATATAATTAGAGCTACCCTACTAGCGCGACTTACTAAGAAACCTAAATATATAATCTTTACTGTTACTATAGCTAATATTAAGAAGGCCTTAGTACTAAAAAAGTATACTAACCCTGCTATAAAGGTACTAGTAAAGTACTATAACCGCCTAAAGGTATTTTTATAAAAGGAAGCTAATAAGCTACCGGAATACCAATTATACAACTATAAGATTGTACTTAAAGAAGGAAAGTAGCCTAGATTTAGACCCTTATATAGAATGTCCTAAAATAAACTCTAAGTATTATAAAAGCATTTAGATAAGAACCTAAGTAAAGGATTTATTAGAGCAAGCTTATTACCTATAGCTATACTAGTAATCTTTATTAAGAAACCTAGTAGCGGTTTACGCTTCTATATAGACTACTAAGCTCTTAATACCGTTACTATTAAGAACTAATATCTAATCCCGTTAATATAGGAGATACTAAACTAATTAAGTAAGGCTCGCTATTATACAAAGCTTAATATTATCTCTGTATTTAACCGCCTCCATATAGCAAAAGGTGATAAATAGCTTACTGTATTTTATACTTAGTATAGATTATTTAAATACTTAGTGATGCTATTTAGCCTCGTAAATGCTCTAAGCTTGTTTTAATATTATATAAATAATACCCTACGTCCCTACCTAAACATCTTTTATACTGCTTATATTAACGACATCCTAATATATAGTAATAACCTAACTAAATATTGGAAATACGTTAACCTTATTTTATAAGCCCTATATAGAGCTAGTTTATAATTAAATATAGATAAATATAAGTTCTATAAAATAGAAGTTCTATACCTTAGACTCTTTATTTCTATAAATAGTATATAAATAGACCTAAAGAAAGTTAAAGTAATTATAAACTGGTAAGAACCTAAGAACATTAAGAATATAAGAGCCCTTATAGGATTTGCTAATTTCTACTAACGGTTTATTAATAACTTCTCCGCCCTAGCCCCACCCCTTATTACTTTAACCTAAAAGGATAAAGCTTTTATCTTTAATAAGGAATATAAGAAGGCCTTTACTTATCTAAAGGTTATATTTACTACTATACCTATACTTTAACACTTTAACCTAGAATAAATAAGTGTTATAGAAGCCAACTTATTTAATTATATTACTAGAGGTATTCTGTCTTAATATAACGAAGAAGGAGTATTATACCCTATAATATACTTTTTAAAGTAACTAAGCCTACTAAATATAATTATGAGATCTATAATAAAGAATTGCTAGCTATTATTAGATACTTTAAGTAATAGTAACCTAAACTAGAAGGCGCTGGATTTCTAATTAAGGTCCTTAGCAACTATAAAAACTTATAATACTTTACGACTATAAAACAGCTAAGTTATTATTAGGCCCGCTAGTTAGAATATTTATTACGCTTTTAGTTCTTAATTACATACTGCCTAGGCGTTTAACGTTAGAAGCCTAATACCCTAACCTAGCACTTATAAAACGCGCTAGCCCTAAAAAAAAGCGCGCTCTTACTAAAATTAGACCCTACTTTGCCCTAAACTATTTAACCCTCCTACTAAAGATCTTACGGTATACGTCCTTAAAATAACTAATTAATTAATTAAATAGATTATAGTTAATAAATACCCAAATAACGAGTTTATTTAAGAGATACTTAAGCTAATATAAGATAGTATTAGACGCTCTAAAAAGATTTCTCTAAGTAAATATAAAGCCTATAGAAACCGCTTATATTACTAAAACTATCTAGTTATCCCTAATTATAATAAGCTTAAGCTTAAGCTCCTTAAATATATATATAATCTACCTACCGCTAGCTACCTAGGCTAAGGAAAAACCCTAGAACTACTTTAACGGGAGTGTTATTAGCCGAATATATATAATATAACACAAAGGCATATCTCTAGCTGCTATACCTACTAACGAGCTAAAGCCTTATATAAGACGTATAACGGCCTTTTAAAGCCGCTGCCTGTTCTAGACTAAAGATAGAAAGATATCTTAATTAACTTTGTTATTAACCTCCCTAAGAGTAGAGGCTATATGTAACGTTTCCCGCCCTAACGTCGCCATTCGGCCAAAAAGACACGGAGTGCTTGCGATATTGATCGTAAGCGCGGCGGGATCTAATATATGTACTCTTACACTATATAAATATTATAGTAATTATAAACCAACTATCTAAGATAAGATACTTAATCGCCTACCCTAATATATTAACGCCTACCGTCGCCTAACTATTTTTAGATTATAGAGACTATATATTTTAGGTATATGCCTTTAATATATAACCAATGGACGTCTAAGGGGTTTCTATGGGTTGTTTTAAGGGCAGCCTAAGGTAACCGCAATAATATCCCTTATATTATCTAAATTTATAGATTCCGTTATTTCTATATAAACTATAGTAAGAAAAAATAGAAAATTAAGGGTAGTGCTAGTTGAGTTAAGGTAACTAAATAAATTAGTATTTAGAACTATAATATCCGGTCTTAGGTATATAGAGTTCTAACTAATATATAACTTAAGCTACTGCCTAGAAGTCTTATATTCATTATTAGGGTAACGCTAAAGGGCTAGGCTAGATAATAGGTATTGGTAATAATATAGATAATTTAAAGCCCGCGAAATAACTAAATAGAAAGCCTATATCTTTAACGGCTTTTAAAAGTTTATTTCTAGAATTCCTTTTAGGGCGTAAGCAAGAGTCCTAGCGTTAATATTTATAGCGTCTAGGTTTTTACGGGTCCTAGGCGGTTAAGGGGTGGAGTATTAAGATGCATATTTTAGGGTAAAGCGTAGTATATTATTATATAAACTATTAATAATATTAGTATAGGCAGTGATAGTGTCTGGTAGTTTAACTCCTATAAAGGATGCTTTTAATTTAGGGTTTAAGGATTCTATTAGGCGGTTAATTAAAGTAAATTCGTTCTATTTAGTCTCTTTAGCGTAGCGGTAGAACTTAGTAAAGTATAATAGGAAGTTCTTAGAGCCTTATATTATCCTATTTGGTTTCCTTTATATAGTAGCCGTTTGGTTAGGGTCGCTATAAGAGGCTTTAAGTATAGCAACTAGCTTTTCTATAGTGTTTGGCTAAAACGGGTATATAGTTTCTACGGCGTCTCCTATTAGGCGGCTTATAGTATAGCGTAGCTAACTATTAGGAGTAGGATAGCAATTGATATTACCATTTTGTAACGGAACCTTGTAGCAAGTACTACGATAGGTTCGTTATTGGGCTAGGTGTATAGGTATTGCAAGTAAGTCAACAACATAATAACAACTAGTGGAGTGGTTGCCTAATAGATTAACTCCAATTATATTCTAAGAATTACTATAAGGAAAGAACTATCTAGAGTAGGGACTGTGGTCCTTTAAATACACAACCGTACTCCTAGGAAACCCTCCTTATATATAAGGTACGTGTACTCTATCTACTCTATCGCAGATTATATAGATTATATAGATTATACAGATTACATTATGTGACTTAGTTACTATTCCTTATTATATAGTTCTACCAGATCTATCCTAGACCGTGCCTATATTAACTAACTAGCTTCTTCTAACTCCTCTCTAAGTAGTCGTAATATTGTACTTAAAGCGTCCGTAACATTATCTCCCTTCTCTTTATCTTCGTCCTTAAAGATCCTAAACATCTCCAAGTTGTTTACTAAAGGTATAATATCTATTTAATTAATTTAGTTAACATCGTTATTTATTATACCTAAAGTAACTTCTCTTTCTTCTATAGCTCGTCGCGCTCGTACTGTCGCCGTAGTGCTATCGCTAAGTAAAATAATACCATCTCCGTATTCTTATTGTGCGAAAAAGGGGTTAGTTTATATCGCGCTAGTAAGTCCTTTATCTTAACAACCTTCCTTTTATTTAGAGTGCACTAAAGTAAACATTTAATCGTCCTGTAATGTTCGCTCTATCTCTAACACTAAGTATACGCGTTTTATAACTCTTAATAGTCTGCGAGTTCCCTAAGTAATTTATTATAGGGTCTCGTATTTAATCTATTACTATAAAGCTTAATAGTAAGCTTTTAAGTGCCCTTAATAAACTGCGTTGGTTGTAAGAGGCGGAATAAGAGGCTGCGGCTGCTTAACAGCGTGCTTTTAAAACTCGTCTTCTAGCCTCTACTTGTCTTTTGCGTCTTAAACAGGTTTATAAAAAGGTTCGTTTTAAAGAGTAAAAGCTTATAGAATAAGGTCTGTAGGAACTTAGTAATAAGAGAACTAACTCTCTTCCTATAAAGGGAATAACTCTAAGTACTTCGGCAGTCGCTCTTCCTAAGTCCCCCTTAGGTAACTCGTTCTTTAGCAATCCTTCTTTATTAATATTACCTAACCTATTTTCTTCTAATACTCCTATACCTTTCCTATAGCATTCTTTAAATTTTCTAGTAGTTCCTAGGTAGTCTTATTATAGCCTATCCACTTAACTTTGTACTATATTTTATTATTAACGTCCTTATAACTAACGATCTTTAAAACTTGCTATTTGTCTTCTTCTTGTCCTCTATACATATCTGCTTTATAAACTAATAGCTTAATATTCCTATATACTGGCTCTAGCATTGCGATGTGCTATATAGGGTAGATCTTTATTTTAGCTAGTAGGTTTAACTTAAATATAACTAGTAAAATTCTTTACGTAATTTTAAAAGGTCCTAGTCTAACGTAGTCTAACTTCTTGCTTAGTTGTTAACTCTTAAAATTTTTATATAGTAGCTATACTTTATCTCCCTCCTTAAGATCTAGTCCCTTAGATCTCTTA
>Ga0307515_10002541_pt1 | contig 39417 bp, 17 predicted proteins | sample 17_EM_MG_FD_194513 | JGI IMG/M metagenome (GOLD analysis project Ga0307515, IMG submission 194513) | Populus trichocarpa ectomycorrhiza microbial communities from riparian zone in the Pacific Northwest, United States - 17_EM | ecosystem: Host-associated > Plants > Roots > Unclassified | place... | reverse complement strand
AATGCTTATAGAATACTATTTTAAGATTTAGTATACTAAGGGTACAGACAATACGCGAGCAGATACTCTAAGTTAAAAAGCTAAACTATAAAATAATAAGAAGCCATTAGGGGCTTTACTGCGAAAAGATATAGATAGATTAATTAGGTATAATTATCCAAAGATTATAGTAATTTAGGAAGAATTAGAACAAGTTTATAAATTACTAGAAAGCTTTTAGGTATAAAGAATTCTAAAAGCATAGCTAGAAGATCTATAGATGGAAATATATAAAAATTAAGAGGTAAAGTATATCCTAAGAAGCATAGTAGAGTACTTTATAAAAGATTTCTATAGGGGACTAACTTAAGGATATAACGGAGCTATAGGCTTAGTATTAAGACTTTAGAAAGAATATATTATTAATAGAATCTGGAACCTAGTATAAAAGGTTATAAAAGAATATTTAAATTGCTAAAGAAATAAACTAATAAGGTATAAGCTATACGGAGGGCTATAACCTATTAAAATACTAAAGAGACTATAGGAGGTTATATTATGGGACTTTATTATAAAGTTGCTAAAGTTAAGAGATTCTATTACCGGATAAGATTATAACGCGATCTTAGTAATAGTGGATAAGCTTATAAAGTAGGGATACTTTATAGCATATACAGAAGAAATATTAGTAAAAGATGTCGCTAAAATCTATATTAAGGAAGTATTTATAAGATATAGGGCACTAAGTAAGATTATATTAGATAGAGATCTAAGATTTATAGCAGTATTCTAGGAGGTATTCTTAGCGGAACAAGAAGTTAGAGTAGTAACTTCTACCGCATATTATCCGTAGACAGACAGTTAAACGGAAAGATTAAATTAAATACTAAAGCAGTATCTAAAACACTATATTAATTACGCGTAGAATAATTAGGTATTATTATTACCAGTTATATAGTTTATATAGTAGTAGATTCTTTAATTAATGTCTAATATGGATCCTATCTAGGCCCACGCAGACTACTCCGTATATAAGGGAAAAGTAATATTAATGGGAAAAAACCCTTGCTATTAGGGGGGAAGGAAAAACCCTATAAGCCACCTTAGTAGGATAAAAAACCCCGAATTACTATGCCTGTACGTAGCCTCGGCCCTATAGGCCTATAGCTACGTCCTCCTCCTTAGATGTTTTAAACTCCTTAGGAACCACTACTTTCTTCTCTAGCTTATTTAGAGCTAGGGTTCACTATATCCTAGCTAGGCCTTGCTAATTAATTGCCGTATGCTTATAGTTGTGTCCCGTATCTTAACCACCCCCTATATACTATCTCTCTTATTAACCATTACTATATACGCCTTACCTCCCCCCCCCCTAAGGCCTATTAAAGGCGTAAGGGGGATTTATCCGTTCTAATTACCGTAATACTAACAGCGGGATATTGTGTATTAGGTATCTTTTATGCTTAGGCCCTAGCTAGGCGCTTTTTAAGGGTTACCATTCCGTTAAAAGGAGATAAGGAAAACCGTAGGTCGCAATCTAGGCTGCTAGGTATTTAGTACTTGTAAACGGCGAGTGACCGTATACTCCGCGGGCGATCGCCCTAAGGGTTAGAAGGGGCCGTATATTTGCTCGTTTATTCATTTACGCTTATTTATTCGTCGATATAAGGTCGTTAATACTTTCCATTAGGGTTTTTAGGGATATTATCGAAAACTGCTTATCCATATTGGATTATATAGGTGCCCTAGATAGAACAGTGTAGTAATTATCGTATTGTAGAGGGCCAACAGTAGTGGTTTTCAAGATCTCACTATCCGAAAATTTTTCACCACCGCCCTTAACGCCTACAACCACCACCAGGTCCTGTCCGCACGCTATACGACGTCTCTGCGTTAGCTCTAGATCTAAACTTTAAAGACTAGGTTTGTAGCCGTCACCACGTATAGGTGTAGAGTCCGATTTTGACGGCCTATATAGTTTATATACAATATAACACTATAAGAAGGAATAGGTACATTACTATTTAAGGCGAATTACGGATATAAGCTAAGAACATTATTATCGCTATATTAAGTAAAGAAGATAAGCAGTATAGCTAAGTAAAGAATAAAGATATTAATAAATCTTTATAGGAACCTTATAGAAATAGTAAAAGTGGTACAGTAAAGAATAAAAAAGTACTATAATACTAAGAGATCTAAGGGACTAGATCTTAAGGAGGGAGATAAAGTATAGCTACTATATAAATTTTTTAAAAGTTAACAACTAAGTAAGAAGTTAAACCATGTTAGACTAGGGCCTTTCAAAATTACGTAAAAAATTTCATTGGTTATATTTAAGTTAAACCTACTAGCCAAAATAAAAATCTACCCTATATAGCATATTATAATGCTAGAGCCAGTATATAGGAATGTTAAGCCACTAGTTTATAAAGCAGACACGTATAAAGGACAAGAAGAAGATAAGTGGCAAGTTTTAAAGATTGTTAGTTATAAGGACGTTGACAATAAAACATAGTATAAAGTAAAGTAGATAGGCTATAATAAGACTACCTAGGAACTACTAGAAAACCTAAAGAACGCTATAGGAAAGGTATAGGAGTATTAGAAGAAATTAGGTCAGGCAATATTAACAAAAAAGGATTAAAAAAAGAGTTACTTAAGGGGGACCTAAGAGGAACAGCTACTAAGCTATTTAGATTTATTTCCTTTATAAGGGAGTCCGTCCTTTTATTACTAAGTTCTTACAAACCCTATTTAATAAGTTTCCACTCCTTAGAATAAACCTTCTTACGAACTTTCTTAAGATAAAGAAGACGAGTAGACGCAGCAATACGGGCCTTAAGAGCCTTCTACTCTATATCTTAAGAATGTTCCAACTTAGTAAGAGCCTAGGTTAGCTTACCGTCTAGCTAAGTAGTAGTAGATTAAATATAAGACCCTAAGACAAATCAATTAGGGTACTAGACGACTATTAAGAGTTATTAGACGTATATACTTAGCGTTAGAAGAAGAGCGAACGTTACAGGATAAACGAACGTTTGCTTTAGTGCACTTTAAGTAAAAAGAGGGTTACCGGGACAAAGGACTTACTAATACAATATAAACTAACCCCTCTTTCGCACAACGGGAATAAGGAGATAGTATTATTTTACTAAGTAATAATATAGCAGCAATAGTGCGGGCATAACGCTGCGCTTATAAAGAAGAAGATGCTTTAGGTATAATAAGTAATAATATTAACTAAATTTATTAGACGGATATTATACCTCTAGTAAATAACTTAAAGATATTTAGAATCTTTAAGGATAAAGATAGAGAGAAGGGAGATAGTATTACGGACGCTTTAAGTATAATATTATAACTACTTAGAGAAGAGTTAAAGGAAGCTAATTAGTTAATATAGGCACGGTTTAGTATAGAGCTAATAAAATTATATAATAAGGAATTGTAAGCGAGTTATATAATGTTATATAAAGTGTACAAGGTGTATAAGGGAAATGTACGTATAATACGTATAAAGCGTACCTTACGTATAAGGAGGGTTTTCTAGGAGTATAGTTGTGTATTTAAAGGACCACAGTCCCTACTCTAGATAGTTCTTTCCTTATAATAATTCTTAGAATATAATTAGAGTTAATCTGTTAGGCAACCACTCTACCAGTTATTATTACGTTATTGACTTTAATTTACATCACCTACACACCTAGCCTAATAACGAGCCTATCGTAGTACCTGCTACAAGGTTCCGTTACAATTAAAAAAGAGATAAGCCGATCTTTTATCTCCTTAAAGGCTTCTATATAGTTACTATTAAAGGGTAAAGGCGTATTCTTTTAGGTAAGTCGTATAAGAGGCCTAGCTATAACTTTATAGTTATAGATAAACTAGTAGTAGAAGTTATAAAAACTAAGGAAGGACTAAATACCTTTTATAATATAAGGGGGTTTCTAGTTATAGATTGCTTCTACCTTTTTAGGATTAACCTTAATTCCTATTATAGTAATAATAAATCTAAGGTATTTTCTACGTTTTACTCTAAATTTGCATTTTTTAATGTCTACTTATAAGCCTACGTTCCGCAGTCTTTCTAAAACCTTTTTAATATAGGCCTAGTGTTTAAGTTTGTTATTTAAGTATATAAAAATGTCGTCTAGGTATACCGTGCAGAATTTATTAAGGTAGTTAAAAAGAACATTATTTATATATCTTTAGTATATAGCCAGCCCGTTTATTAGTCTAAAAGGAAGGACTTTATATTTATAGGATTTATAACAGGTACGGGACGTAGTTAAGTCTTTAGCTATAGGGTCTATCCTAATTTAGTAAAAGGCTTAGTAAATATTAAGTTTATTAAAGATCTTTACCTAACTTAGATGTATAAGGGTCTTATTAATTAAAGGGATAGGGTATTAATCATTTTAAGTAATAGTATTTAGCTTCTAATAGTTAATATAAAAACGAAGGCCTCTATTAGGCTTTTTTATAAATAGAATAGGGGAAGTAAAAGGGGCTTAGCTTAGCTTAATAAACCCCTTATTAAGGTTATCTAGTAAGTATTACTTTATTGCTTTTAGCTTATCCGTTAATTATTAGTAGAGGGGGCTATAGCCTAGCGAGTTATCGGCTTCTAGTTAAATCTTATAATTGTATATCTAGTAAGGTAGCAACTTATCTAAAGCCGCTTTTAAGAATGCATCCTTATAACCTATATAGATAGTAGGGAGAAGGCGTTTAACTAGCTCCTTATTAATTTCCTTAGCTGGCTTCTCTTCTCTCTTATTAATAATCTGGTCAATTTTATATAAGCTAGTTATAAAGTGTGAGGGGATCTTGTAGACAGGGGGCTATAAGGACACGATTGGAACAGGATAGATTGGTGAGAGAGACGAATCCTTGAGGAGGTAAGGCCTCTGGGATCGTGGAGACTATATACTACGGGCACGTGCCTCCGGCACGTGACCGGCGACCATCCGAGAGGCGTCCGGGGGTTGTCCTGAGGGCAACCCGAGGTGTCCGCAATAATATCCCTTACATAAAGACCTTATTATCCCTCCTATATATATTAAAATAGAACGCTATAGCGCTAATTACAGCAATATCTACTATAAGGGTATTGCGTAATAATGGGGGTGTATAGAAGCTTAGGGGCTTCTAGGGTAAAGGCGTTGTTATTACTCCTTTTAGCTCCTGTTGTATCTTTTAGAGGTTGTCCCTTATATTCTATTAGTATATTCTCTTCCATATTAGTTAGATCTACGTAATTTGGATATTATCTACGTTGCTATCTATCCTACTACCATAAGTAGAGCTTTTATTAACTGTAGCGCTCTAGGGGAGTATCTTTATTAGTATAAAAGAGTTCCTTCCGGCCTTACGGCGGGCATCTTCTTAAGTAAAGGCTAGGTCGCAGTCCCTAATATTTTACTAATAGGTAGGGTTAGCCTTCGCGGCTAGTGTTTTATGGTTAGTTTAGATTTCCCTAATAAAAGAGGGTAATTTTGGTCTATCCTCTAGCTAGACAAATTGTCTTTATTATATATTTAGCCAAATATTAAAATAGGACATCTATTTTTGGTTAAGGATTATATTATAGGACCCTAGGTCCAGGATGTAAAAGGCGATACTATACTAGCGTTGTCCGTTAAGAGCGATATATAACTTTAAGACATAGGTAACCGGCTTACTGGCTTAACTATTATAGCCTCTTACTTAGATAGGTTTCTCTAGTCTAGTAGCTTTTATATTTAGAAACTTAGTAACGTTATTTATATAGGCAGTATTTATAAAAGTAAAGCTATTTACTCTAGTGTTAATAAGGGCGGTTATATTAACTCTATATCTATTTTAAGATACTATATATAGAACTGTAAAGTGTTTTCTACCTATTAACTAACTTAGATTAATCTCTTTAAGATTAATAGGGTACCCTAGGGGGGAGTCTTTCCCTAGGGTTCTTCTTTTCCCGACTTATTAGACATCTCTCCTTTCTCTATCTCCTTAATATCGCCTATATCCTTTAGCTCTAGGTAAGATAAGGTAAAGTAACCCTTTTTATCGCAGTTATAGTATATGGCCGAGGTAGGGTTAATTAGGGTATTACAACGAGTACCGGCTAAGGGCGTAGTACGTAGCTGGTTAGGCGAGGCTCGCTAGTGCGTAGTTGTAACCGCTTTTAGTACAAAAGTAGTTATAACTTGTCTTCCTACTCTAGCTCCTATAGGTGTGGCTAACGAGTTCCAATTACTACGTGGTTACTTCTACTAATTAAGGCGGGCGTTAATCCATTTAAGTTCTAAGTCTAATAATAAGTAGCGAGCTACAAGTCTTTTATAGGTTGGTAGGTTATCTAAGGTTACAGCGATCTTTTCTTATAACTAGATTATTAGCTTATTATATAGGTCTAAATAGTAGTTCTTAAGGGGAACCTAGCCTTCTCTTATAAGGTATAGGAATTAAGTTTATAATTTAATAAAGGGCTAGTTCGGTTTTATTATTAGGCAATTATAATTATACTAGGCATCCTGTACTTTATTTAGGTTAATGTAAATAGCCGCTAGGTATTATATTATCTTATTAATAGATATAAATCGGACAGGGGAATCGTCCTTAAACTTGGCTTAAAGGTGCCTTTAGGCGTCCCTAGTAGTTTAACTAAAGAGGTAGAGTATTTTAGCTTCTTTAAAAAGGAAATAGTTATAGTTAACGCGGAGCTTTTCTTATACTTAAATCCTCTAATTCTTAAATATAGGGTCTATCCTATTAAACAGTAGTTAGGGGTTAGGGAGCTTAACGGACTTCAATTACTTTGTTATTATATTTGTACTCCCTAGTATATCACACTTAGTTAAGTAGATAAGTTGACTAGGACTTCTAAAAGGGGGAGCTAAGCTACTTTATAGGGCCGCGAGGCTGTTTAGGATCTCTTATAGGGTCTCCTACGTGCTTTAAGCTTAAAGACGGTCGGCTTCCTAATTAGCCGTAAGGGCATAAATCTATTTGTGTACATCTATAACGTTATTATTATCCTTAATTTCTAATCCTAATTAGATCTCGTGTTCTTCTTAGGTTAAGGCGGCTCTTTTAGATAAGCTCGCCTTAGGTGCTATTATTAGCTTTCTAAGGTTTATTAGAATTATATAGTTTTGATTCTGGGGGTATAGGTCTAATCCTATCTAGCTTATAGGGTGGGATATTATTAAAGCCTTCCTAGGTAGTATAGAGTTATTTAGTGTCTAAGTATAGCGCGTTAACGCGTCGTTGCAGACGAAGTTTCTTTTAGGGGGTAGGAGATTATTAAGGCCTTCCTAGGCAGTGTAGGGAGAGCTTAGTATAATGTAACGGCTTATATAAATGCCTCTAAACCAAAGCTTGTAGATTGCTATCTAGTAAAGATACTAAGCTAAGGAGAAGAAGAAGAGGTATATATAGGAGGTAGAGTAAATAGATATCCTATAAGGGCCGCTAAGGCGCTAGTAATAAGCGAGCCAATAATAGGTTGGCAGAATTTGGCAGCAATATAGTAGAATTTGGCAGGGGACGCGCCCTAGCACCGTTATACTAGGTCCGTAATAAGAAAAGGGATATTATACTACCTTTATTCGTTAATATGGAGGTAAATCTATAAGATAGTTATAATAGGTGGTCCTATTTACCCGTTATACCTATAAATAGAAATTAGTTTAGGCAGTTCTTTAATAGGTATATTTAAAAAGTTAGCTAGCTTTATAGTATACTAGGTATCTATTAAGATAAAGGTATTTACTCTAGAGTTAGCTAAAGTAGAGGTTAAAACTTAATATTTATTACAGAATAAAGTATAAGGGATAGTGTAGCTTCTTCTACTAACTAGCTGACTTAGATTAATATATAATATATTAATCCCTTTTAACCCTAAAGAGGAGTCTTTCTTTAGGGTTTCTCTTTTTCTAATTTTATGCTATCCTTTTAAATTAACAAAACCTTATCCGCTTTTACGTTTATTAAGTAATCCTTTATATAATAGCCTTTCTAATCATAAGAAAAGCAAGCTCCTTAATTACTAAGGGCCTATATATAGGGGTTGCTATATATAGGCCGAGTATTTGCTAGACTTATAGTAGGACTAGCCGTATAACTAGCTGCTAAATTAGGGGCAGGTTATATAGGTGGTGCTATAGGGGTTGCTAATCGTACTAGGGTATTACGGGCCGTTCTTATATTGCTTATAGTCTAATTTAAAGGGTTTCTAGCCTTATACCATTTAGCGTATACCTTAATTTAGTAGAGGCCTTAGTTAATAGCTAAGCACTAGTCTATAAGTTCCTTTAGCGTCTATATAGTAGTAAAAACTAGTAGTATAGCTCGCTATAGGTCTAGGGTAAGCTTATTAAATATGTCTAGTATTAGATCTTTTTAGGGAATTTAAGCCTAGCCAGCTAGGTATAGAAAGTGGGTCTAAAAAGCTAAGGAGGTCTCTATTGTTTTTATATTTAAGCTTTTATAACTAAGTTAGGCGTTTTATACTTTAAAGGGGTCCTTATAAATAGAAGATAGGTAAATAATTATCTCTTTTTTAGAGAGGAAGGGATCTATTAAGTCCTATACATATTACGGACGTAGGTGCGTCTATACGTCCTTACTAGTACGGCTAAAAATATAGGCTATTTTAGCCTAAGTAGTAGGGAAGTAGTTTATATTAACTTTAAGCTTATCCTATAATTAAAGCTTCTAATTATTAAATATAGGGTTAGTTCCGTCTATAAGTAATAGGGGGTCTATAACCTTTATAGACCGTAATAATGCTAATACTATATATTAGGCTAGGGTTTTAAGGACTATAGTAAGTCTCTAGGTATCTAATAACTCTTTATTAGGTATAGGGGGTTTTTCTAGCTTTAAGTAGCTCTTAAAGTTATTTAATTTCGGCATTAGCTACTATAAGCTCCTCCTAGGAGTTTAAGTTAGTTGCTATTTTACTATTAGAGGTATTTAAGGGTCCTACAGCTGCTTTACCGGCTACTGTATTTTTTAGCATAGTGGTATAGTTATTAGGGTAACTTCTAGTAGGATTCTATAGGGGTTCTAGTCTATGCTTATTCTATAAGTCTTATTATTCTTTTCTATTCTTTAAGTTCTAGTAGTAGTTTTTAGGTCTACTTCTATGTTCTATTCTTATTTATAGTTCTATAGATATATTTAAGTTCCTTCTTAGAAAGAAAGGGTGGTTTAAGCTTTAGATAATATTAGCAACTTAGTTAATTAAGGCATAAGCACAGCAAGAGGGCCGCGTAAGCCTATATAATTAGTAGTCTATAAATAAGGATCTAAAGCTAGAGAAAGGAAAGGAGACGGAGGGTAGCGCCGCTTAATATTATATATAATCCGCTAGTTATATAACGGCAATTATCTAAAACTATATAAAACTATCTGCGACTATTTATAACTATCCGCTATAATCCACTAATATCTACTAATATCTATTAGCCACAATCTACTAGTTTCTACCAATATCTATTAGCCATAATCCACCAGTTTCTACCAGCGCCGTAATACTTAAGAGGTATTTTTAAAGCTCTGGAAAAGCTATAGGATTATAAATCTAGTATATAAGTTAGTATATAACGTATATAGCTAATATAAAGCTCTAGCTTACTTAATTTTTGCTTATTAATTAATCGTTGAGATATTTAAGGTTGAAGAGCTTGATTGAGAGTGAAGTTATCTGGAGCGCCAAGACCTCGCGTATGCTAGGCCGTTTCGGGCTTGGCGCCCTAACCGTCCGCGCCTGGACGATAGTACACCATCCTGGCGCATCCGGTTGAAAGCGTGTGTTGATCACGCTAACCAAAATGCGTACATTTGTACCCAAATGTGGGTAAAAATACGTTTAAATGGCCGTGCTTATTACTTCAAAAGGTATAGATTCTGCCGTTTGATCACCAAGATCGACACGCGCTTTCAATCGGAGTTGACAAGATGGTGTAGATTGACAGGGATCGGTATGCGCGTCGTCAGCGGGCTTGGCCGAAGCTCCGGGTGGGTCCGTTCACTGACCTCATAAAAGACATTAAAAATTCTTCCTTCAAGGCGTCAAAGCTGTGCAGTCGTACGAGACTTTGTACTTGATTTATTAATGATTTTAAGGTTTTATGTAGAGGATGGACATCGAGAAACGTGCCAGGATTTAGCGACTGCAATGGAAGCTCGCACGTGGCACCGATTTCTCTCCAACCGCGAACCACAACTCCACCTTGAGCTTCAGACCCATCTATAAGTTCTGACGCATGCTTTACATCATTCGCTCTATAATGAGTGGAACTGTTCCTTCTTTGAAGAAAGGCTTGCTTGAGCGAGCTCCCACATGACGAGACGGTCGGAACGACGGCTACTGATGCACAACGGAATCCACAGCAACTCGGCGACCCTAATCGCTTTGAACCAGATCAATGGAACCGAACAACGTGTATACCCGGGATTTCATTGCATGTAGGATGCATGAAACCCCTTGTTCCAAATTTGGGTGCTCTCGGAAACCGAATTGTCAGGGCTGAGATGACGATGAATCTGAGCCGAACATCGTGAAGGCTGAGCCGGAAGCTTTGACCTTAAATTATACCAACAAGCTTGCAGGCAATTTTCGAACCCCGACAATTGGAAGCAGAAAACTTTATAAGTATGAGACATAAGAATTCCAGTATGCAACCACACCTGTACATTAGATTATTCCCAGAACCTCGACACTATGCCTCCACCATACTTCGTCGGCGAGCCTACCCCTAAACAGGGCGCTCATCATGAATCTATCAGTGCTCTGTGGGGGATTAAGTGGAAAAAGAGGGTAATTAAAGCTACCTTTTCACAGTTTCCATTCGTGATCAATCGCTAATACCTCCTGCTGCCTGATAGGCCACCCTCGGTATCTACCCATTTATGGAGGGTAAAGTGGAAGACTTCGAAGAAGTCTTTGATCATTTTGCCAAGGTCAGGCCTTATGATATATGAAATATCTTATATGTCTGTTTCTTACAGTAATATAGAACAACATCTATCCTCCATATGACTTTGAAGTCTATTCCGAGCCATTTTTTCCCGTTGCTGAGAACCTCGAGCGTCTGGCCGCTGAAGCAGAGAAGAGCGGGGATACCAAGAAAGCATGTGAGCTCTATCTCCGCGCTGCCTGCGTCTACCGCACCGCCCGCCAACCCTGCCCAATATCTCCGCGCCAGCATATCGCTTGGGAGCGCCAGAAGGTCGCCTTCTTCAAAGGCTCCAAGTACCTTGATGCTCCGCTCGTGGAGCACCTGATTCCGCACTACCACGCCAAACCCGGCACCAAAGAAATGTACACATCCATTCCGGTCACCGTCCGCCTGCCCCCGAACGCCAAGCCAGGCGATTCATTTCCGACCGTGCTTCAAATCTATGGCCTTGATGGCTACCGGACGGAGCACACCATGCCCTCCAGCCATCACATCGCCAACGGCTGGGCCTCAATCGCTGTCGAGATCCCTGGTACGGGTGACTGCCCTGCGGATCCCAATGACCCCACCAGTGCAGAACGCCTATGGAGCTCTGTTTTGGACTGGGTAGAGCAGCAGCCATGGGTCCAGAAGGGAAAGCTCATTGCGTGGGGCGTCAGCTGCGGCGGGTACTATGCCATGCGGATTGCACACACGCACAAGGACCGTTTGCTTGGTGTGGTTGCGCAGGGAGGTGGATGCCATCACATGTTTGATCCGGAATGGTTGGAGATTGCCAGCCATATGGAGTATCCGTTTGAGTAAGTCACTCCCCTCCTGCACTCTAGATTTTAAAAACTGAGAGTACGGGACTCGTGCTAAAAATCCATAGCCTAACCCAAGTCCTTGCCATCAAGTTCGGCTACTCGAATGTCGAGAAAATGAAGATCGACTCCCGTGAACGCTTCTCCCTCCTCGAAAACGGTATCCTCGATATGCCATCCACCAAGCTCCTTCTCATCAACGGCATGCTGGATGAGCTGTTCCCTATTGAAGACTGCATGTTGCCGCTGCAGTACGGGAGTGTCAAGGATGCGCGGTTTTTCCAGGGCTCGAAGCATATGGGTGAGCCACATGCTAGGAAATTTATTTTGGAATGGGTCAAGGATTTGTTTGCAACTGTGGGTCCGAAGCAGAAGCTGTTGAATGGTGTTAACGGTGTTAACGGCGTCAATGGTGTACATTAGAGTTTAGGCATTGCCGGACGAAGATAGAGTAGGAGATTTGGTGCGACCTATTAAGATTGTTCATATATTACGTATCCTGGAGAATGGAGTATTGTTATTCAAAACACTACGACAGTATTTCTAACGCATGGGCGTGAAAAGTAGATATAATGGGTAAGCACGGGGGCGGTAACATACGGACGAAGTTGTGATATATTATGTTTCAACAGCATCCTATGGTGCAAATTGTTGGAATGGATGAGTGAAGCGTAGGAACGTATCAGTTCACAAGGTAATAAGATTATTCCTGAAGCCATGTGTTGAATATGCGAGGGGCCTAACTTGGATTAAAGTACTATCGCGAAGTAAAAAGCTAAAAGTATTGTTACGATTCCTGTAGTTCTCTTGGGTCCCCGAATCCTCCTAAGCATTCGGATTTTGGAAAGTTTTCGTATAATTGAAAGTGATATTTATTCTATAACGCTATATTTTACTTACCCATACAGAGAGTGGCGAATTGAGCATCTCATATAAGGACTAGAGCGGCGAAATATAGGCCGAGATGAATGCCTCGCCATAGAGGCTGCCATATTGTGTTTCTCCAGAAAACTATCTGCTCCAGTTACTAAAGGAGAGGCTGGGGCTGCAGAAGCTGCGCGACAGTATTAGAAAATTGATTCTACATCACGCCCTTCTAATGCAACACCTGCAAAGCCAAGGAAGAAACGCTCTCCATTCGCAGACCGCATTTATTATCTCAAGTTCTGCTTTCCCGGAGGTGTGAGAAGTGTGAACACTAACCACGCAAATGCTTATACAATGCCTTCTCGAGCTCCAGCAACAATTCTGTAACCATTGGGTCTCCCGGCGGGAGGATCTGCGTCGTCAGCATTCCGCCAATGCCAGTCTTACGGTCAAACCACTATATTACATGGAGTCAGCCAATGTATCAGAATTCTCGATGACGGAAAAAACTTACGCAGTGGGTTCCTGGCATTCCCGACCAATTGCACGATCCCTTCATCCTTCTGCCGGGGAAATCCTCACCCGCAATCGACGACCCGAAACCGAAAGTGCCCTCCGCCCCCTTTGGCCACGTCTGCCCTAGGTGGCCCTGCCCAACGCCCCGGATCACTTCCAAGAAGTACTCGTTCGTTGGCAGCTGCGGCGTTACAAGCATGTCGAAGCTCTCAGCGCTCATTATCTTCTTGTCTTTGGTAATTAACGCCTGTAGGACTTTCGTGCAGTCCTCGATCGTGCTGTAAAGCCCGACGCCACCGCAACAGTCCTTAGCATACTTACCCTGGGCCTCTTGTGGGACAACGCCAGCACTGATCTCGCCTGTAGCGCGGTTCCGCGCTGCCATAGCCATGCGACGAGCCGGGAAGTCTGGACGGAGATCTGGGCGGAATGTCGTGGATTCCATACCTAGCTTTTGCCAGATGTTTTGCTTTATGTACTCTTCGAGTGATAAGCCACTAGTAACTTCGATCAGGCGGCCTGCCCAGTCCATTCCTGGACTGTAGGCCCAGCCTTGGCCTGGCTCGTAGATGAGGGGCTTCTTATAGCCAGTCTATTACGGTTAGTGTATCAGATCTTGGGTTCGGTACCAAGATGTCTAACGTACTAGAGAGCCGCTAAACGTGTTTTCAGTGATGCCGTGGTATGCAGACCATTCCTTGAGTCCGTCGTGCCCGTAATCATAGATCATGCCGCTTGTGTGGGTTAAGAGTTGCCTATGCGTAAGTCTGAGCTATTGTAATTCCAGAGTGACCATCGCTAAAATCGTCAGTGGGGAGGTCATACATACCGGAGAGTAATAGGGCTGGAAACAGGTTTGGTGATTGGGACGCGAGGAAACTTCTCCGACTCCTCGAATCCGACGAGCAGTTCGATCTCTGCCAGCTCTGGAACTACCTCTCGGACGTTGGTATCCAAAGTGAAAAGTCCCTGCTCAATTGCAATCATGCATGCCATGCAGGTTTGTAGCTTAGTAATTGAACCAACCCACATCGTTGAATCAAGTTCGAGAGAAGCTGTCTTAGTAATATCGATAGAGCGGCTGCCCATCGCCTTGGCGTATATAATCTCGCCTACTATACGGTTAGAATGGAACGGTTTGGAAGTTAACACTTGCCACTAGATTCAATAACGAAATAGCGAGATACCATTTTTGTCGACAGCTGAGAAAGCTGCTCCTCGCAAATGATTGGGAATGATAGCTGTGAACTTCTCCAAAATGCTATCCAGCTCCTCCGCCAGTGTCATGGTCGGCATCGAACCCATCTTGCTTTGGTACTAATGCCTTTGGGAAAGAAAGCAGGATATTAGTCTATCAAAAATAAGGAATGGTGATGGTGTAATGATGTAGAATTTATGAAAATTCTCTGCTGCACTGACCGAGAGAAGCTCTTTAGCAATATTTATGCCAAGCCATCCCCTGCATTTTCGGGGACTATAAGTTGAGGATGGCCGGTGCTTACATTCCAGGCTGCTGACTTTAGTGAAACAGTTCAGATACTCTGAGATAGTGATCCAACTGATCGATTTCGGTTACCGATAAGCGAAGAATGGCCTGACCAGAAGTTCATAATCCGCTCTACAATATTCGGAAATCGTGTTTTCATCCAGCTAGGTTGGCATTTCGGGGAATTCTTAACATTTCTCAGTATAGTGTATTGTGCGTTAATGCCCGGTCATCCCATGATAACACCCCGCCCTGCTACTAAAGGCTCGCATCAACCTGAAAAGATAATGTCCAAGCAATCGAGAGTCTCCTTTGAAATAAATCGTAGTTCCTTTCAGGTATCTCTAAACAGAAACCTACCTCGATATTTCTCCCGCTCTCGTCAACTTTTGCCGCAATGTCGCCCTCTATTTCACAACTGCCCCCTCGTGTTCTCATCATTGGCGCCGGGTTGGGTGGCCTCTCTCTTGCCCAAGGCCTCAAGAAAGCTCACATTCCTTTTCATGTCTTCGAGCGTGACCCATCTTCGAACTTCCGTGCTCAAGGGTACAGGATTAAGATCAACCATGAGGGTGCACAAGCCTTGAAGGCAGTTCTTACTGCGGAGATGTGGGATTACTTCGAGCGCAGTTGCGCGGAGTCTAAATTCGGCGAAACAAACATCAACGCTCTCGATGGCGGAATCATTGCTAGTCGTGCTGGGCCTGGGGCTCGCGGCGGTACTATCCCGTACTTGGCTGACCGAACTGTTCTAAGAAATTTGCTTTTCCGTGGACTTGAAGAGGATATTTCCTTTGGCAAGACCTTGATTCGGTATGAGGTCGTTGAAGAGGGAGTGATCGCACATTTTGCAGACGGTTCTTCAGAGCAAGGAATTCTTCTCGTGGGCGCTGACGGTGTCCGCTCGCCAGTTCGCAAGCAATTCCTCCCGGATCACAAGCCCGTTGACACCAACGGTCGATGCATATACGGCAAGACTCCCCTGACCGAGGAGTTGATGAACGTATACCCTTCTAAGGCCGCAAAGTGGATGACCTTAATCCTCGATAAGACTCCCATGACGCAAACCCTCGATATCGATGAAACGCCGTTGACTTGCCTCCTTGAGCCAGTGCGATTCCAGCAGAACGAGCTAAGGCATAAGCTCCCTCAGGATTATATCTACTGGGTCCTCATCTCCCGATCTGACGTTTTCGGCGCATCAACCGAGGAGCTCCTATCTTTGAATGGCGAGCAGTCTGCTAAGCTCTCTCTCAAGCTGACTGAGGAGTGGGATGAGTCAATTCGCGCGCTGTTTAAGAACCAGGATATCAGACAGTCCTCGACTCTCCGAATTTCTTCCGCCAAGCCCAACATCCCCGTCTGGGAGCCCTCACCCCGGGTTACTTTGCTCGGAGATGCGGTCCACGTTATGTCACCTAGTGGCGGTGTTGGTGCTGTCACTGCCATTATGGATGCTGCTACTTTGTCTGGAGCTTTGGCTGCGGAGGGAATCTCCGCAAGAAGCATTGGTCAGTATGAGGCTATGATGAGAATGTACGCGAAGAAATCTATCGAGAGGAGTTATTTCGGTGGCAAGAAGATGTTCGGACAGCGATGGTTCGATGATTGTGAGTTGCTGGACTTTTAGATTAACGTGGCTACTTGGGAGGATGGGATCGACTTCTGGGAGTGCGCTAGTTCTTTTCTCTATACTCATGCATTTAGAGCCAAACTGTTTGGGGTTCAGAATGTAATTATCTGAAAGGAATATCTTTTTTGAATCACCACGGGCTTCGTGAATGCCTAAACACTGTGTGAAAGCCTTAAATGCTAGAGCGATTATTCCTTAACCCGCTGAAATTCGTCCACGCGTTATCGATAAGAATCAGCCAATTAAATCAACGCAATCAACTTTTCGCGTAGTTTAGATTCGGCGTTCTGCACGGACCACTTACTCCGTGGACGCCGCGGGTTAAGGGATAGCTTTGAATAACTCCCCAAAGCATTTGCGCGTGCAACTGGACTCACGGAAAGTAGTCAAAAGATGCTAAGGATGGCACTGGACGGAGATCGAGATTCGAGAGAATGCCAAGGCTTGGTACATGCTCTTGCTTGACACTGCCCCTGCCGCCGGGTTGGGATACCTGATCTTCTACCGTGAACTAAGAATATCAACTCGCCGTGTTAAAAATATTTGCTTTTACTCTCCTATGATTCATTCCCTTCAATCCGACACGTCAGTCTTTCATCGCCAAGTGTTTCAACTCATTAACTTTGCTTCTACGAGAGGAAATCTTCTTACACTGCCTTCCTACTCGGTACCCGAAAATAATCTTCTTGTAATGTTATTCGGGCAGTTAACGCAAAGAGCGGTCACAACCTCTCCTGGAATGTGAGAGCTGGTCATAGAAGCAATATTTCACCGAGAGCAACCTCCCTTTGGTCGAAAGATATTTCAATCGGGCTATTTCTGTAACCACACAGCGGCACTGGACAGATTTTACTTAAATATATTCCTCCCGCCATCGGCACTACCTTAGAGACTCGAACAGCTACACCTTTTGCAATCTTCTGCGCCGGAACTCGTATATTCATTGAATATCCACCAAAATGGCGCCACTTCTGTGCTGGACTGTCACCGCATACCGCAAACCCGAGATGAGCGAGGAGGAATATCACAAGTACATGAGCGAGATCCACGGCCCGCTAGTCATGGGTCTGATGGCCAAGTACGGCATGATTAGGTTCTCCATGGTAACTTCCCATCCGTAAGAGGCTCGCTGTGAAGCATTAATTAATATTGAAGTCTCACAACACATCTGCTACTCGCGCTGAGATGGCCAAATTGTTCGATCCGCAATTCTCTAACGTTGCCGACTACGACTGCATTGTCACTGCCGTTTTTCCTGATGTCGAGAACTTCATTAGGATGAAGGCGGATCCTTTGTACATTGCCTATTGCATCCCGGACCATGAGAAGTTTGCGGATACAAAGAGGTCTAAGTAAGTCCATCATAAAAAATTTCGAGGGGTTCTATATAGAATTTAACATGCAACTAGGATGACAATTGGATGGATTGAAGATCATGTTCGTGATGGAAAGGTGGTCGATTATGTTGTATAAAGGAGGTCAACTGGTAGAGGGTGGATTTCTAGTTTTGATAGAGGTTGGAGGTTTGGAGGTTTGGGGCTAGGGGCGGGCATTGTTGAAATTTCCAGACACTACAAATTGTTATAATTGAAGTCTTCAAACTTTTCAATTCGTTTAATCATAACTTTCTTAGTACTCTGTGAAGCTTTGCGTCCTCGAGCGCATATCCTAGAGAAGCGCGCTAGATTCTCGATGGGGGATTTTGTAGTTCAATACTCCAAAACTATCAGCCTGAATATTACGCTTCGATATACCCCCATACGCATGAAAAAAGCCGTTCCGTGTAAATACAGGTCAATGAATCTACTATTGATTGTAATTAAAGCAATATATTTGGCAGAAAAAGATATCGTATGCTATTTAGTCTCCTGTGTTCTAGTGCTGTGATTTGTATAGAAATCATATGTATCTGCGTTGTGGGTACTCCCTGCATCACGTTCCAGGACGATTAAGTTGTTCTGGAAGCTTCATGGAATAACTTGCTGAGATTCTTCGAGGTCGTAATCCTGGCGAATTGGATACCAAAGCTCACACGTGTTTCCTTTCTAGAAATTATTTTAAGATCCCACGCGGTCAAGATGCGAACTTGCTATGCACTAACTTAGTCTATTCTGGGCGCTGAACGCTGTGTGCGTCTCACGACCTTTGCCCTGGCCGTCGGTAACCGAAGCAAAAGTCTCCTTCCCCTCGGAACCGAAGAATCGTACAGCGACTCCATGTGAAGCTGAAGAATGTTGGAGTTATTATTCCGTTGTTCCACGCACGAACCACTGCAGTTTCAGAATTCTGTGGCGGCAATGTTTAGCCTTGCAGCGTATCCAAATCCGGAAAACCCGCATGCGCAGCTCCTAGTCGGTGTACCGTACACGCCTCAGGACAATGACACCTTGGCATATTCAATCCAATACTGGCGGAGATCAGAATCCGTGCCTTTAGCGGGGCTGAGGCCATACTAGGGCAAGCTTGTTGTTGTTTACGCTGAAAGACTGATTTTGACCGCCGAATATGTACACGACGTTCGGTTTCCGGGTTATCACGAACAATCCTAATCACAGATCCGGTGTGGGAAGTATCCGACTACACATGGATCTCTATTTGGCTGGGCGGGTCTGGGCAGCACAGCCTGAGCGAGAAAGCACCGGGAATGCTGTATCTCTGCCATCTACCACCTTCCGCTATATAGGGTCTTCATTCAACCTGTTCTAGATTATCCAGCCCAACGGTCTATCTCCAAACACTTGTCATACTCTCGCTACAATGGACAAGACCACCCAAGTCCTCCTCTTTGGAGATCAGACAACTCCTTTCCATGCCTCTCTCCGCCGTCTGCTCTCGATTAAGCACAACGGCATCCTGAGCACGTTTTTCGAGAGAGTGTATTATGCTCTGCGGGTCGAAGTAGGACGCCTACCTGTTGCGTTCCAAGACCAATTCCCTCGCTTTACTTCCCTTTTGGATCTCCTTGCCCGATGTGGTGACTCGCCACGGAACCCAGCCATTGAGAGCGCATTTCATACTTTGAATCAGCTTGCTTGTTTTATTAGGTAAATCTCAAAGACTTATGTTAAGATTGTGGCTAATCACAGACTAGCCACTATGGCCAAGGATCACAAACCTATCCTTCGCCGTCTCAAAGCCATATCGTTGGCATTTGCACTGGCCTTCTTTCTTCTGCCGCCATCAGCACATCTCAGACCTGGGCAGAGCTCTTTCCCGCAGCTATTGAAGCCATTCTGATTGCTTTCCGAACTGGGCTTCGAACCACCCAAGTTCGAGATGACATTGAACGACAATCCAAGGCTTCCCAGTCATGGTCAATGATTGTTGCTGTTCAGGCCCAGCGCGCTGCCGTAGCTCTTGAGTCCTTTGAGGAGGACAATGGCATTCCTCATGCTTCTCGGCCATATGTCAGCACTATCACACCAAATAATGTTACCATTAGCGGTCCCCCTTCGGTCTTGGATCAATTGATGAAGGTGTCTCCTTTCTCCGAGTCGAAGCCTGTAAAGGTTTCTGTTTTTGCACCATATCACACTTCTCATCTTTACACTGAGGCCGATGTGGATTCGATCCTGGCAACAAGCTCAAAAGATATCTTAAGCTCTTACAAGCCAAGGATTCCCGTATTCTCCGACGTAACAGGCCAGATTATCTCTGCGTCCGACTATGGCTCTCTTCTACGAACTGTCCTTAAAGAAATCTTGATGGAGCCTATCCGGTGGGACAAGCTACTTCAAGGAACCGCAGACACGCTTAAAAATGCTGGCATTTTGCGGTGCACAATTTCACCCTTCATCGCAAATGGGTCTCAGAGCCTTGCAGCAGCACTTTCACACAATGGATTCACTGGTGTCAAAATCGACTCAGATTACGCAGATCCCAACACGGTTCCTGACACTGCCCGACCGAAGCAATCTAAGATTGCGATTGTTGGTTTCTCCGGAAGATTCCCAGATGCTGCAAGTACCGAAAAATTTTGGGACATCCTTCACAAGGGTTTGGACGTGCATCGAGAAATCCCAAAGGATAGATTCGATGTGGATGCGCACTGGGACCCGACCGGGAAGAAGAAGAACACTAGCCGTGTTCGGCATGGTTGTTTTATCGAGGAGCCTGGCCTCTTCGATGCTAGGTTCTTTAACATGTCTCCACGAGAGGCGGCAAATGCGGACCCTGGCCAGCGTCTTGCCATCACAACCGCTTACGAAGCATTCGAAATGGCCGGTTTCGTACCTAACAGGACATCTTCCACTCAACGCGACCGTGTTGGTATCTTCTATGGAATGACTAGTGATGATTGGCGAGAAGTCAACAGTGGGCAGAATGTCGATACGTACTTCATCCCAGGCGGAAACAGAGCTTTCACCCCCGGACGTATCAACTATCACTTCAAATTCAGTGGCCCAAGCTTCAGCGTTGATACCGCGTGCTCCTCGAGCTTTGCTGCCATCCACACTGCTTGCAACTCTCTCTGGAGGGGCGACTGTGACACTGCTATTGCTGGCGGAACAAATGTCATGACTAATCCGGACAACTTTGCTGGACTTGACCGAGGGCATTTCCTCTCAACTACCGGGAATTGTAACACCTTCGATGATGCTGCAAACGGCTACTGCAGAGCTGATGCTGTTGGCACAGTTATTTTGAAGAGGCTAGAAGATGCTGAGGCGGATTGTGACCCGATATACGGTGTTATTCTGGGTGCTTATACTAACCACTCAGCGGAAGCAGAGTCTATGACTCGGCCGCATGTTGGTGCTCAGGCTTTTATCTTCGACAAGATGTTAAACAATGCGGATGTGGACCCGCTTGACGTTAGCTATATCGAGATGCACGGGACAGGGACCCAAGCCGGCGACGCAGTTGAGATGGGTTCAGTGCTCCAAGTTTTTGCCCCTCAAGAAGGAAAGCGCCCGACACAGTCACTTCATCTGGGCTCTGCCAAAGCCTGTATTGGCCACGCAGAGTCCGCATCCGGAGTTGCCTCGCTCATCAAGGTTTTGATGATGATGAAAAAGAATGAGATTCCACCGCACTGCGGAATCAAGACAAAGATTAACCATAGCTTCCCGGATCTTGGAGCAAGAAACGTTCATATTGCACGGAAGCCAACGGAATGGATCCGCCCGGAGAATGGAAAGCGCACGGTATTCATGAACAACTTCAGCGCAGCTGGTGGCAATACTGCTCTGCTTATGGAAGACGCGCCTTTAGCCTATTCTGTCGATGCCAAAGACCCCAGATCCACTCACATGGTCGCAGTCTCCGGGAGGTCCATCGCCTCCCTCAAGAAGAACCTTGAGTCAATGGCAAAGTTCCTTGAAGAAAAGCCAGAAACTTCTCTGCCTGCACTATCCTATACTACCACAGCACGACGGATGCATCATAACCACCGGGTCACCGTCAACGGCGCTACTATTCAGGCGATTAGCCAGAAGCTGAAGGATTCTGCTCTTCGACAGGATTTGAAGCCAGTCCCTGCCAAGTTACCTAACATTGCCTTTGCTTTCACTGGTCAAGGCGTCCTGCAATCTGGTATGGGTAAACAACTATTTGAGAACTTTGTTCAGTTCCGAAACGACATCCAGCGGTTCGACAGAATTGGTCAAAGCCACGGTTTCCCTAGCATTCAGCCGCTGATTGATGGAAGCGTCACCGACATTGAGAATATCAGTCCAGTCGTCGCACAACTTAGCACCACCTGTATGCAAATGGCTCTGACGAGGCTCTGGGCTTCTTGGGGTGTTACACCAAGTGCAGTCATCGGCCACAGTCTTGGGGAATACGCAGCACTCAATGCCGCAGGCGTGCTATCTGCTAGCGACACGATTTACTTGACTGGGAAAAGAGCTCATCTCCTTGTCGCGGGGTGTACTATGGGGACTCACTCCATGTTAGCCGTGAACACCTCCCTCGCCCAGGTTGGCACGTATTTGGTTGGGAAAGCCTGTGAAGTTGCTTGCATTAACGGCCCTAACAATCTTGTGCTTAGCGCGTCAAACGCAGTAATTGACTCACTCTCTGAGGAGCTTGCTGCTGCTAAGTTCAAGTGCACGAAGCTTAAGGTTCCATATGCTTTCCATTCTACACAAGTGGAGGCGATCCTGTCCGACTTCGAAGCTGTGGCACAACACATCCGGTTCGCCAAACCCTCAGTTCCATTCATATCCCCTTTGCTTGCTGAAGTAGTTGAGGGTGAGGGCGTTCTGAACCATCTCTATCTAAGCCGCGCCTGTCGTGAAACTGTCGATTTTGTCTCTGGCTTGAACGCAGCCCTTGACAACAAGACTGTTACGGAGAAGACTCTGTGGGTCGAGCTTGGCTCTCACCCAGTCTGCTCGGGGATGGTGAAAGCTATCATTGGTACTGAGGCAACCGCTCTCCCATCACTCCAGCGGAACAAGGATGCCTTCGAAACCCTCGCCAGCAGCCTTTCCGGACTGCACCTGGCTGGGATCGAAATCAACTGGAATGAATATCACCGCGACTTCAAGAGATCTCATAGAGTTCTAGAGCTTCCAGCTTATAACTGGGATGCTAAGACCTACTGGATCCAGTATAACAACGACTTCTGCCTTACGAAGGGAGATGTTCCAGCTCCCGTGGCCGCTTTGCCTGCACCGCCTGTCGAACCCAAGCTCTCCACTTCATCGATGCAAAAGATGATTGAACACAATCTTGATGCCACTAAACCTTCTGTGATCATGGAGTCAGATGTCCAGGAACCCAGCCTTGTTAGTGCAATTCAAGGGCACAAGGTCAACGGGACGCCGCTTTGCCCCTCTTCACTTTATGCCGATATCGCTCTGACCCTTGGCGACTACTTAATCACCAACAGCAAGACCAAGCCTAATGCTACTGGCATGGACGTTGCAGATATGGTTGTCAAAAATCCTCTGATTGCTACCGGGGAGAAGCAGCTCTTCCGTGCCTCAGCCATTGCTGACTGGGCTGACAAGAAGATTGCCGTTCAAATTTATAGCGTAAACACCGAAGGCAAGAAGACTATTGATCACGCCAACTGCACAGTCAAACTAGGCGATAACGATGCCTGGTTGGCCGATTGGAAGCGCAACTCTTACTTAATCAGATCCCGCATCAACGCTCTGCACAATGGTGTTGATGATGGTCAGACTCACAAGATCAAGCGCGGGATGGCCTACAAATTATTTGGTGCTCTCGTAGACTATGGCCAGCAGTACAAGGGTATGGAAGAGATCATCCTGAACAGTGAGGATCTTGAAACCTCTACCCGGGTCAATTTCCAGAAAGATTCAACCAATGGCAAGTTCTATCTCAGCCCTTACTGGATTGACAGTCTTGGTCAGGTAACTGGTTTTACGATGAATGCCAATGATGCTGTTGACTCCAAGACTCAAGTATTCGTCAACCATGGCTGGGATTCAATGCGAGTAGCCACTAGACTGTCGGCAGAGAAGACCTACCAGACCTACGTGAAGATGCAGAACATTGGCGGAACTATGCACGCTGGAGATGTTTACATCTTCGATGGTGATGCTATTGTTGCTGTTTATGGAGGGGTTAAAGTAAGCTCACTTTATTTGCATGTTACGACTCGATTATACTAACTTTTCCAAAGTTCCAGGGCGTCCCACGACGGGTTCTCGACCACCTCCTTCCTGGAGCTGGTGTTTCCAAGGCAGTACTTGCGCCTAAGGCCGCAGCTCCCAAAGCAATTCCGAAATCTGTCCCAGTTCCTGCTGCAGCTCTCTCTGCGAAACTCGAGAGCAAGAAAGCGTATCAGACCGTCGCCCGACCTGTCGTTTCTGCTCCAAAGCCAACCGGGCCGAGCATTGCCGACAAGGCTCTTGCTATCATTGCGGAGGAGGTTGGTCTTCAAGTGTCTGAGTTGGTCCCCAGCGCCGCCTTTGCGGACTTCGGTGTCGACTCTCTCTTGTCTCTGAATATCTCTGGAAGAATCCGAGAAGAACTGGATCTTGAAGTTGAAGGTTCCCTATTTAACGACTGTCCTACTGTCAAAGATCTGCTCGCATTCCTGCCCGGCGGATCCCCAGGAGTTCAGATCATATCTAGCGTATCCTCCTCCACCTACCCGTCAACCCCGGAGACAGAGTCGGAAATAGCCCCAGACAACGAGAGCTCTTCTGGAAGTCAGACTTCCATTGAAGACGATGATATGGGTGTGATTGACTCGATCCGCAGGGTCCTCTCCGAAGAGATTGGTGTCAAGGAACATGAGATAACAGGCTCTCTGGACCTTGGCGAGCTCGGCATGGACTCTCTTCTGTCCCTGAACGTTTTGGGAAGGCTTCGAGAGGAGCTGGAGATGGAGCTTCCGTCAGACCTCTTCGCCAACAACAACTGTCTTAATGCAATCGAAGCTGCTCTCGGCATTAAATCTAAGCCAGTCATTACTTTAACCCCTGAAGCCGCAGCAGTTCAGGTTAAGGAGTTATCAATCCCTCTGAAACCAAAGGCCGTCCCAGTGACCCTTCCCCGAGCATCTTCGATCCTCCTTCAAGGCTCTTCAAAAACCAGCACCAAGCAGCTCTTTCTGTTCCCTGACGGGTCCGGCTCTTCGACTTCCTATGCGCCTCTCCCGCGCATTGCCCCTGATGTTGCGGTCTTTGGTCTTAACTGCCCATACATGAGGAACCCACAAGACATGAAGTGTGGTCTTGCTGATCTCACTGCGCCATACCTCGATGAGATCCGACGCCGTCAACCACACGGCCCGTACTATCTTGGAGGCTGGTCAGCTGGCGGTATCTGCGCCTATGACGCCGCACAGCAGCTTGTCAAGGCCGGCGAAAAGGTAGAGCGTCTGATCCTTCTCGACACGCCTTTCCCAATTGGGCTCGAGAAGCTGCCTCCTCGCCTCTACGACTTCTTCAATAGTGTCGGTCTCTTTGGCCAAGGTGATGCGCCACCGCCGTCATGGCTACTGCCGCACTTCCTCGCCTTCATCGATGCCCTTGATACTTACAAGGCGGTGCCGTTCCAAGGCCCAGCTCCCAAGACGCACATTATTTGGGCACAGGATGGTGTCTGCAAAGATCCCAATAGCCCGAAACCCGAAATGCGCGCGGATGATCCTAGAGAGATGAAGTGGCTGTTGAATAACCGCACGGACCTTGGTCCAAACGGGTGGGATCAGCTAGTTGGAGCCGGTCAAGTGGTGGTCAAGAGCATGCAGAACGCTAACCACTTCACCATGATGGAGGGCGACAAGGCACGTGAGCTCAGCCGGTTCATTGAGAGCGCTATGGCATAGATTGGCTTATGATTATATGGCTTCCATCTCATTCTTGTTTAGACGTTCTTCTTTCATTTGTGTTTTGTATAGCAGTTAAGTCATTTTTCACAGATGTTCCGGTGGGAAACGTTGGAGTTCTTATGTACTGGATGTCATGCTTTTTGGGAGAGCACATAGACGGTTGGGCCTTTCCTTATTGTATCTAAGTATCACTAAAATAGAATCTGGGCTTCTTCGAACTCCGCTTCTTATAATGCAGTGAAGGCTAGAAGAATTTTATGATTGTGTGTTGATTGTAGCAGAAGTGGGCTCTGTATTCGGAAAAGAGAAGAACGCCTCGCATAGTGCCCTGCACAAACGCCACAAGCTTTTAGCTTTACATGAGCCGCGAAGAGGGAAGAGGTGAGCTTCCCCTGATAGAAGTATGGGCCGGCTCGTGCACGCTTTTCCCCACCATTTTATACCACCTATAATTTAATAACTATACTAGCTATTATATATAAATAAAATATATAGCGTATTAAATACTAAGACTATAAATTTATATAAAAATATATATAATATTATATATTAAAAATATTGTTATTATTATTGTTATTCATTTATTATTTAATATCTAATACAGATCCTAGTGGCCCATGTAGAGTACTCCGTACACACAGGGGGAAAGTAATATTAACAGGAAAAACTCCCTAGTAGCGGTATAGAGTTCTACTAGGTCTAATTATTAAATAGACTAATTAAGATTTTTTATCTGAGGGATAAAAAATTGCTATTAGCTTAGCTAAAGGCAGTAAATAGAGCCAATATTTTTATAGTAACTAAGGGTTCTTTTAGACTTAAGGTAATGTAAAGTTAGGTAACCGTATAATAAATAGGGTCTATTTATTAAAAGGGACTTCCTTAGGCACTCTTTCCCTATTTTCTTATAAGGAATTTTTAAGGTTTAACGAGGCCTAAAGAAGAAAGAAGTCCCTTCTTATTTTTATCTATTTATAAGAATTAAGTAGGAGCTAGTTTCCTAATACTAATATTTTAAGGAGGAGTTGTCGATCCTCTAGTGGCGTTAGGAGGCTGGGTACCAGCCTCCTTAGTATTGTGTCAAATAGTTACCAGCCTTCCCTAGATGAATAAAGTTAAGCATTACATTTCAACACTATCCGGGCCATTGGGTTTGGCTCATTCCCGAGTCTCGGCAGTTCTCTGGACACTGCTATATATGTAAGCCGGCTTCGGAAGCGTTTGCGGGGAAAGATTCTCCGTGATAGTCAAATTCGGATTTAGAGAGTCAAATTTCAGATCAATCTACATCAGGCTAATCACTCTATCGAGAACGGCATTTAGGGAGTTAGAGTTTTGTAGTCTGTTTAGCAATCGATAAATCCATTGTCGTTATGCTATGTGAACGCTCTTGAATTGCATGAAATTTGGATATTTTCATATCAAGTCTACTTCTTGCGGATAATTACATACTCTGCAAGAGATTTAATTCATTCCAAAGTAATGCTTGCGCACTCGAAAGTAAATATTTTACTTAAACTGATGATCATTGTTTATTCGGGGAATGTTAAATGCTTTTTTAATATTGTACGTAATAAGAAGGCTAAACTAGGCGTGAGAGGCGCTTTGCTCGATAGGGCTGAATAAAAGTGGCAAGTTTAGCCGAACTCGCAGAAGATGCGGACGGAAACTTCACATTTTCACATCTTATTCGCTAGAGCTAATGTGAGCACAGTTAAAGCCAAAAATGTGCCGGATTTTTCGGCTTTCATGTGTCACCACAGCAGCCTACAGCGTCGGCGGTACTATCGGGAAAGACCTTTTGCTTCTGCATGCAGGTACCGGCTTGCCACGTAAAATCAGCGGCAGCTCATGTAGCTGGGTTCGAGTGCGTGGCTGCCATGGTCCCCCAATTCCCGGGATAGTCGTGTGGCTGAGTGTATGTCTCCGACTGACAGATATGACCCGTTAGTTTGGTATACTAATTCTGTTACAAGATGAGGATACACTAAACCCTAAACCCGAAACCCAGGAAGGCTCGCTGACCGAAACCGTCGCTAGCTTCTCAACGACTACTCAAACAGGCAGTCCATAGTCCATTTCTCCTAACACGCATCTTATTCGAGCTAACCGGAAAGCGATGCTCAAATCCTGAGAGTTGTTACATTCCTTAGTTATGGCCACCGAGCAAATCAACATGCGACTTATATATGCCAGAAGAACGAGCTGTGTTGGGCCACGAACAAAAAGCTACACCTTTCTGGAGATTTTTCTCTCGATACCATTCGATATTCTGTTTTCATTATGAAGGGCTTAATAAACTTGGTCGCATGCACAATTGGCTTTGGTGTGGTGGGAGCGACGAGACTGGATGCAGCAAAGTACCAGTAAATGTTCCAATACATTTTCGTCTGCCAAAGCTAATTTTCTGGCCAGTCTCTCCGATTTGGGGACATTGAAAGCAAAGTCACTCCCTAAATATCTCGATAACAATGTATTAGCTCTCCGGCAAAACTCCCTTCCTTAATGGACTAACTTTCTCTTCCAGCCTCTCCCTAATAGCTATCCATGGGGCAGAAAGACAGTAGAAAATACGAACCCCAAAGACGCCCCTAACACCGGAATAACACGTCACTATGATTTTACAATTAGCAGAGGAGAACTTGCGCCTGACGGATATCTGAAGAAGAGCGGCATTCTTATTAATGGCCAATTTCCTGGGCCGCTCATCGAGGCTAATTGGGGTGACTGGATTGAAGGTGGGTAAAGCCTAGTCTATGGGGGTGTTTAGTTTTCCACTAACGTTCCGGAATGTAGTCAAAGTCACAAATAATATCACGGGGCCAGAAGAGGGCACAAGCCTCCACTGGCACGGTATGCTACAAGCGGGGACACCTTGGTATGATGGCGTACCAAGTGTATCTCAATGTCCGATTGCGCCAGGTGAAAGTTTCACGTAAATTTCTTTCTAGTAATTGTTATTGATCTACACTAAGCAATGCAAACAGATATCTATTCCAAGCAAGCGTGTACGGAACGTCGTGGTACCACTCCCACTACTCTGCGCAAGCGGCTGGCGGGCTTTTCGGTGCTCTTGTTGTCTATGGACCCAGCCATGTCTCCTATGATGTTGACGTTGGTCCAATAATACTTGCTGATTGTAGGGCGCTTCTCTTTGAGTGGCGCAGTGCTTTGGCTAACCCCACTATAGGGTTCCACAAAGACTACTTCGACATTGTGAAGAACAGTACGTTATTCTCTAATTGCATCGATAAGTTGAAATTACCAATAACGATCACTAGTTATGAGTACTAATCAGACCCTATGGGCAAACCCTTCTGACAACACTTTAATCAATGGCAGAATGCCTTATAACTGTAGTTTGGTTAAGGATGGTACGCCTTGCGGCAACGCGAGCTACTCTCAATTTAGATTCCAAACTGGCAAGACCTATCGTCTGCGGCTGATTAATGGCGGAGCCGCCGGAATGGAGTATTTTAGTATTGATGGTCACCAGCTCACCATTACTTCCATCGACCTGGTTGATATTGTGCCATATAATACAACACTTGTGACCCTTGGCGTAAGCTCTATTCTATAAGCTTTATACTTTCTTTGCTAATGTCCTTGCAGGTAGGCCAGAGAACCGATGTCCTCTTTACTCCGAGAGCCAATGGGACGCAGGCTATCTGGATGCGCACTCTGCAATCTGGCAAATTTTGTCAGCGAGCAGCTAATCCTGAAGGCAGAGCCGTAATTCTATTGGATAATACCCCCGAAACTGCTATTCCAACAACCACTGCTTGGCCTCCGCCAGTCGATGATGGAACTTGTGGGAACGAGCCACTAGAGAACTCGGTTCCTTACTATGCGGAGAAACTTCTCGAACCTTCTGTAACATACAAGATCGTCATCAACTCAATTATCAATGCTACTGGACATCAGCTTTACACTATGAATGGCTATCCCTTCCAAGCCGACTACAACGATCCTCTACTACTCCTGGCTAATGAGAAAAACTATTCGTATCCATACAACCCTGAATGGAATGTCATAAACTTTGGCCAGAACACGTCAATCAGATTGGTGATCTGGAATAACAACACGGGCCCTCACGTAAGTCACTTCTATACGCACCCCCTCTTGATCAAATACTTACTTGCTAATAGCCCATGCATATCCACGGCCACGACATGTTTGTTCTCTACGACGACAACAATGCCTGGAATGGCACCATCGTCAACCCACGGAACCCACAGCGTCGCGATACACACAACTTGCGGCCCCATGGCTGGATGGTGATGCAATATAATGCCGATAATCCGGGTGTCTGGCCTTTCCATTGCCATATCGCCTGGCATTTGTCGATGGGCCTTTATGTCAACCTTATGGAGCGTCCGGACGAGATCTCGCAGTATCAGATTCCGATGGTGATGAAGCAGACGTGTGATAATTGGCAGCAGTACTCCAGCACGCATGTTGTGGAGCAGATTGATAGTGGCGTGTAAGATTCGAGATAGAAGGAGTACTTTGGATGAAGAGGGATATACCATATAGATTTCTTTTTGACACCATCAGGGATTGCATTTTTGGAACTTTTTCTTCAATGGAAATTTCTTCGATTCTGGTGTATAATAGCCTCTCCTGCATATAAAATCGGCCCGGTTAGTATACTACAGTTCAAATACTTGATTTTCAATGGAGTTTAGACTACCTTGTCTACCTTAGATAAATCAACGAGCTATGCTGCGTTTTCCCGTTACGTGTTTCAAAGCGGCACTTATCAGGGAGTTCCAGCGTTCAACGTAAGACAAGGACTTCCTTAGAATTCATGCCTAAAGAGTCTGCAATCTCCTTGGCACATATCCAATAGATCTAGTCATCCGAGATGACAAAAGAACCTCTCCTGTTCCACATAGCAGCAGCGAGCGCTAGACGTGCGATCCAGTTCCCTTAGCGCGGGTCACGGCTGCGTTAGGAGGGGGGTCTAGAAATTCTGACCAATTATCAATGGAGGTTAGGTAGCCAAAATCAGCACTACTCTTCATTTCGTTGGAAGTGTGTTGACATGATTGAGGAAGGGCTCTCTCAGTGCGTCCATAACCTTTAATACTCATACCACGTATGTCTGCTAATTGATCCTATGGTCTGCGCTTGCTGAGGTAAGCTTCGCAGCAGGAAATCAAAATGGATATGTCTATGTGGCCAAGCGAGCACTGCAGCACCCCTGCATCTCAGCAACACCAACATCATCAACATTCACAAAATTGAGCCTTGCTTGCTTGCTTTCCATATTAGTCTCATTTGAGAGCTAATGCCTTATTTACTTCCTTAAACAATCAGACGGCGACTTGGCCGCCGTTTTTGGCGGTTTGTAACGCCGTTTTCTAAGGCCGATTTGCCCGAAAACCCCCCAAAACCTGCGGCTGGTGGCCCAAGTACTAAGGCTGTCCGGATTGCCTATATTAGCCTAGCCCAGGCGCAAATAATATCAGCAACAGAGCAAGGCACCCTTGGCCTTTTTTAACGCCAAGGTACGCCCAGGTACGCCGCACACTTGTATACCTTTAGACTCCGGCAAACTATCTTTACTCCTATCACCATTAGGCGCTAAAATAGGCCCCTCTAAATTCGGCCGGCTAGCATATTTAAGATGGCCTCGCCCTTACTTATTAACTATAAGTAGCTACCCATCTTCTTTTCTCCCGTTAGACCTGCCTATTCTACTTACCGTCCACCTCGCTCGTCTTTAAGCATTTATTAACAGCAGTATTATACCAACCCTCCTTTCTTTAATATATTTGCCGACAATAATGTAATATATAATAATACCTGTTAGACAAATACTCTTCGTCTAAGGAGAGTGAATACGCAGATTTAAAAACCGATAAAGCTAGTTCTAGTATAGACTTAACTGACGTTAATACCTATAGTAATAATAACGATAATAATCGGGCATAGCTTCTCGCTAATAAAGGCTACCCGCCTAAGTACTACCTTAAATAGCTTAACACGTTTAATAAAGTAGAATATATAAAAGAGGATTATAAACCTAGCAGTACCCGTCTACTTAACCGCATTAAAGAGCAGTAGTGCCAGTAAGCAGCCCGTCTCTTTTTATTTCCCTATTATATTATACCACCCTAATAGCGCTAACGTATAGTATAGGTTCTGGGCGTACTTAGGAAAGGACCCTTAAAAGGCCTATATAACCGTCTCTCTTTATAGTCTCTATAGCTTTTTTAACTGGCTGCTTAATTAACACTAAGGGAAAGGAGGAAGGAGGCGCCGTGGGACTAAGGTATTAAGCTCCCTTAGGATATACTAGAAGGTCTACCGCCTTATATATAAAAGAGCGACTAGTATAAAGCTTAATAGTTAGTTAAATAGGAACATGTATAAGGTAAGCGTATTTTAACTACTTTTAGATATTATATACCCTAGGCTTTAAACGTAACTAATTTTAGGGGTTAGGTACTTAGAAAGCTGGCTAAGAAGTATAGCTTAAAGAAGACGGGGCTAGAGAAGCCCTATATATATATAGAGGACCTTATAGAAGTGCTATAGACAAACCTAATAATAACTAAAAAGAGGTACTCCTATAGACGCTATAGGATACTACTCTAGCTATATCTATAACTAGGTAGTTTTACTATAAATTAGCCCTAAGCCCTCCTTAATCTCTGCTATTGGCATATTAGGGTTACATTACTTTAAAACCCAGAGGGTAGGCCCTACTGTATTTTACTAGAATTCACATTTAAATTTATAAAGAAGTACTTTAGTGTAAAAGATATATAGGTTCTTAAAGTTCTATTCTTTCCTTTTAGTTTCTACTATTTATAACGTTATAAAATAAGTACTAATGCTTACCTACTAACTAGAAATACCTTCCCTATCCCTAAAATTATTTATGACCTATCCCTTACCTTTAGCCCCTATATCTTCCTTCTTAGTCTCCTTTTCGCTAATTGGGCGTTTATAGTATATAACCTTATATCTCCTAAGGAGCTAAGTAAGCTCTATATTAAGCTAGGCCGCAATAAGCTACTATTATAGCTAAATCGGAAACTAGACGATATTCCCGTGTTCCGCCGGTTAGTAAGGACTCTAAATAGCTAGACTATTTCTTATAACAAACCTCTTCTATACTCTACCCTTATACCCTAGACTAAAGGGCTTAAAAAGATTACTGGCTTTACTTAAGTCTCTTACCTATATTTACTTAGATATAGTGCCGGAAAGGCATTTAATGAGAATAGTAAGCTCTATTATAATTAGCCTTTCTATTAAAAGCACTAAAGAGAAATATAGGTAATGTTAGCGAGGCCATATAAAACCTAATAATGTAGTATACTAATATATAAACGTTCTTAAGGCACTACCTATTATAATATATTACAGTAAATATATAGGTAATTATCCGAGGCCTCTAGCCCTAAGATGCATTAATGTGGGCCGCTTATACTATAAGCCGTTTAATTAATCCTTAATAACCGCGGCAGCTTATAATAAAACAATCTTTATTAGTTAACGATTATCCTACTATTTATTCTCTACTTAAGTAAAGAGAGCAACTTAAATGCCGTCTTAAAGGCAAAGTTACGAAATATTTAAAGTATAAGGCGCTTAATGGCGAAATTAATAGGGAAAGGCAACGCCAGTAGTATATACTTCTTAAAGATATTAAGAAGACCTAGGAATAGAAGTAACCAATATATAATATTAAACTGCAGCTTACTAGCGTTTAAGTTAATATAGAGGCTAGGGTAATAACAGATCTCTATAAGGGCATATTATCAGAATAAAAGGAATTAGTTAATGCGATTATTAGCCTACCAGATACTATATTTAAAAAGGAGATTTATTGACGCGATAGGGCCATTTATACGGTTATGCAATACTATAAGGTTAAGGAGGGTAAAATATACCCTACCGCTTTTAAACTTTACGAATGATCCAGCGGTTATATAATACTAGTTAAGACAATAGATAAGGCCAAGATTAACTCTTAAGTTAAAGCCTTAGAAGTAGCCAAAGTATTAGTATATAGTAAGAAGAGGCTAAAGATATATTTCCTTTATCTAGGTAATAAAAACCTATTAATTAAACAGCGTATATATTTGTTTTATACCCCAGATAATCTTAGTAAATACTTTAAGCGGAAGCACCTTATAAATATTAGGGAAGGGGAAAAGATCCAATATAACCTCTATTAGGTTATTTTAACGCATAAGATACACCTATAACAATACGCCAACGATGTATATAGTACGGTCTCGTAGAGCGCTGCAACTGTTTAGAATATAGATTTACTCTATAAATAGTACAATTTTAGTTTTAATACTAAGGATTAATTACGGTAAGTAGTCTTAGAAAATTTCTTTTGTATTTTATAAGATAGGTTATTTTATACAAACGCTAAGAAACTTTAATAGTAATAATAAAGGTTAAACGCGTTTACATTTCTCTAAAGGGATCTTAGGGATAAAGCGAAGCTAGTAAAAGAATATATGCACTAGTTCTATAGCCGGGCTATTCTAAAAAGATATCTCTACTATAAGCACCTCAATTAACTTAAAAAGGGACGATTAATTAGGTATAACTATTTAAACTATAAGGTAGCCCTTAAGAATAACTTACATGTTCTATATTACGCCTATAATATACATAAGACCCTAATACTCCTTTAGTTTCCTATCTTTAAACAAAGTAGTAGGATCTCTAGAACTATATAGGTGGTATATATTAGGTATTCTACTAGTCTTAATTAAGGGATACTAGTACGCAATTAACATTGCAGCCCTAGTTATGTAAGCTAGGTGGTTATATAAGCTAGGTCGGAGGCTGCGTAGTTTAGCCTAATACTATTTACGCCTAGTATGCAAATTAGTAAGAAGTATATACTGTCTTAGCTTAGAAGGCCACACTAATCTAACTTATTAAGTTTAGCAAGCTATAATAAATAATAGGTAGATCAGTAATTAACCCTATAATTTCAGATTGCGTCATATAGTGTATTAATTATAGCCACCTAAATGGAGTAAAAATTTATGGGCTTATTCTTCCTTATATACTAACCACTACCTTTAATTAGATATATAAAATAACTTCTAACTCATCTTAAGATAATAGAGTCTCCAACCCCTCGCAGGAGCCTTATAATCTTAAGGTGGTAAAGGAATATCCCCTATAAGGATTATAGACGCTATATTGGCTTGCTTTACCAACAAGCTTTATATATAGTTGTTGCGACTGCGTTAAGAAGGCAAAGCTTATAGCGACACGCGATAAAAATTGGGATGCTCTTTACTGTAATACGTATTATAGTCTACTTCTCTTAAAACATTAATAAGGTCCGCAATACTTAAGCCCACTAGGCTCCTAAGACGTCTTAAGTATTTATAAGTCGCAGCTGTTAAATCGGTCCTCTTGCGATTACCCTTAAACTTAAAAAGCTACACCTTATCTTATATTTACCGCTACCAAAGTTAAACGTTAGTTAGCCCCTCTAACCAACTAGTAGGAACAGTTCTATTAGGAAGGTAAAGTTATTAGCGATTTTGCGAAAATAGTTTGACTATATATTCCCTAAATACTTTAGCTAGATAACGGTGGGATATATATAGGTTAATAATGAATCTAGGTTTTAGATTGGCTGATTGCTATAGAACATTTTCTAAGTATACTTTAAAAGTGTAACTCTTTACCACTACCTTGTATTAAAGATCTTGTGGTTAAGGATTTGGTACCCGGGCTATTATATATATTCTCACAGCATATACCAGAAAATTGTATTAGCAGTATTTGTCATTTAAGTATTTACTAAAGGCGAAAAGGCTAGACTTATTACTTTATAAGGTAGTATACAATCTAGGGGATTATACAATCTAAACTATTTTAGAAGCTTTTAGACCACATAAGCGCTAAGATAATATTAATATTCCACCCTAAAAGCAGATCTCTTGGTAGTTGTCTTACCAAACTAAGTTAAGTATTAAATAATAGTACCGGATAGTACTGGTGGCTCGTATACAAAATAGGCTAATTAAGTGGCGTTCTCTGGAGACTAGATTTCGCTATATATAGCTTAGTCTATCTATAACTATTCTCTCCTATAGTTGTATAGTTTACTAGCCCGTAAAAAACATACATCCTTTTTAAAATAACTTTAATGCTTAATCTATTGCACCGCGTTTAATAGCGCTAGCTTCTAACCCACTACGTAATAAGACCCACGCCCATAAAAATTAAAAAGTGCTTAACAGCGTTAATACCTATTTAAACCTTCTCCGCTATTTACTTTAGACGTTTAAACTCCTTTATCTAATCTTTAGAAACTATAGTGTAGCAGGTTTTAAAGTTAAGAGTTAATTTAATTATAATACGGTTAGTGCTTAAACCAATAATATAAATACGCTATTGTAATATTAATTAATAAATTTTAAAATTAGTCTTTTACTTACCCCTTTATCAGCGTTAAAAAGTTATTTAGTTGAAATACTTTCTTTGAAATTGACTTAGCCGGTAAATACACTATAGGAGCGAAAAAAATTCAGGTCCTATGTCCAGCCGTTAAATTCCTCTACTAATCTACTACGGCTAAGTAATTCCCTATGCTAGGCTTCCCTGTCTTATACATTAAGTTTAAGGGTAGATTCGCGACTTAAAGCCATATATAGGATTTTAGATGTTTTGTTAAGCAATAGGGACGTTTAATTATAATTACTAAACAGCCTAGAAGGGGAGAACTGGGCGCCACTAGTATATTTAGGGAGATAAAGGTATTAGCAGTCCTATCTTAGTATAGAGAGGTGCGGTTTTTGCTTACCTAATAGTTAAGTACAGTTAGTAGCAATAAGGTCTTTGTTAGATAGGATATACAATCCTTAGAAGTCTATTTATATATATAGAAGACTTAATTAACCGAAACCGACGCCCTTAATGCTGTATTATATATAGTAAGGCGCAGATCGCGGTATAAATTAGCTAAGTTAGCCTAAAATGCATATATGCGGTAGGTGACGAAGACTTTTCTTAAAAGTACTAATGCCTAACCAATGCTAGTGCTATGGGTGACGAAGACCGGTAAATGCCTGTCTTAGGTAGAGGTTATTAAACGCATTAAGGTAAGAAGAGGGTTCTTATAGGGTAAATATCTTCTTACCCCTAGCTATGTTAGACGCTTATAGAATATAGGGACACTATTAATGTCGCGGGTAGTGAAGATCGGTAAAGGCTAAGAATGGTACTTAAGGAGTAAGTTAGGGTTGCTAGACGGTAAGAAGACGCCATAAATTAATCTACTGAAGTATATTCTGTAACACCTTTAGGTTCTTTACTCTACCGCTAGTTTTATAGGTATATTAGCTATATGCTGTTTAAACGCCTATTTTAGAGCAGAGGTTAAAATTAAGAACCGTTAGATACTAAATCTAACTTACTAGACGCTATAAATACGAGAAGACGCCCTATAGGGGGGTTTTAGTCTTACTATAGGTAGTAAAAGATCGGTAAAGGGTGAGACTAAGTATGCTTATAGAATATAGGAGGCTAACCTATTATAAATAGAGAAGCCTAGCTCGGCTAGCTATGAGTGTAATTATATAGCATAGGGAGGTGTGAATTAGCACGCCATAATTATGCGTAGAAATGCGAAAACGTTATATAATAGCCTTCGCTATACTATTTGCGGAAGGAATAGCTCTTACTAGCTAAGAGACACATTCTTCTTTAAATTAATCCCTAAAGCCTTAATTCTGGCGACTATGTTCTCCCTATATACGTCCTTATACGCATCCCTATCTTTATCCTAGTCCTTTTCTATACTATACCTTATACTGCGATTTCTATTATCCTATATCTTACGCTCTATCTATTATAGGATTTCTTTTCTACTATTTATCTTCTTAACTATACCCAAGAATGTAAGAACTTTATAATAATTCCCTTAGTAAATAAATTCCCTAAAGACGGTTTTCTAGCCGTGGTATTAGTAATAGGCTAAAGTATAGCGGACAGCTATTATATCAAGAATCTGTAAAGCTATTAGGTTATATAAAAAAATTTATTCTTTAGCTTTTACCTTGATTTTCTTAAGTTCGTGACCATTATAGTAGGTAAATGGAGCCTAGTTTATATCCCGAGCGTAAATATAGGCATATTTATCTCTCTAAAACTAGGGGTCCTTTTAAGCCATCTCTATAGTAATACTAAGACTAGTTATTCTTGTAAGGTTGCTTAGATATAAAGATAATTGTAGGTAGATAATAGTAAGGAAAGTTTAGGTTAATAGGAGGATAGAGGTGGGTCTTTATATAGAAATGGAAAAGATATCTTAATCTGCGGCCTATAGTACAATCTCCTTACCAATAAATATTAAAGTAAGTAACAGTTAACTCTTATATATTGCCTAACCTCTTAGATTAAGGCATGTTAGATATTTAGGCTTTGTCGTTAATACATTATATGGGTCCTATTAACTGGAAATCAGCCCTACTAAGATTTCAGCCCCACTAAAAATCCAGCCCTAAATTGCCTTTATTATCTTTCACTAATAAAGTCCCCTAATTATAACTTCCTTCTTAAACTCAATTATGTCTACACTATAGATAGCCCCTAGTATTAATAGTAAAGATATAGATAATTTAAAAGCCTATCTAGCAATATAGAGCTAAGGGTATTCTTTATAGACATTTAATATACCCTTCTTTACTTTACCCGCCACTACTATAATAGATAAATACATTACTCTATACTTAGAGGTAAGTGCTAAATGCTAGAATAGATATAATGCTTTACTAATAATTATAACTAAATAGCCAGAGCTATTACTACTACGATTCTAAATATAACCCCTAACGCAGTATTTCTTAAACAGTTATATCTAATACTATACAATAACCTATAAAGCCCCCTTCCGTATATGCCCGTAGAGAGTTTAAAAAAGGCTATAGTAATATTAGCTATTGGATTATTAGACTTAGGTAATAGATTACTAAAGTTTAAAGTGTTAAAGGACTACTAATCCTTTTAACTCCAAAGTGGCGAGATGCTGGGTGCCCTATACTATACACCTTAAATCTTTAAAGGGAGTAGAGGTGGACTTACTTATATATCTATATGGGCTAAAACAGCTACTGCCCCGCAGTAGCCGTGATAGCGTTAAATTGATATATAAGAGATGCTATATTAAGAACATCGGAGTATAATAGGCCTTATAGGCTATGATAACTGGTACACTGTATATAAGGAGCTGTAGTGTAGTAATTAAGTCCGTTATTTATTGTTATGGTACTAGCCGGAGTAATATAGAAACTAGAAGACCCGCCCTTACTTAGTGTGGTAATTAGTAGAGGCCCCTAATAGATATTAGGATGGCCGTTAAATAGCTTAGGGGGTATTAACGGAGGGCCCCAATACATATCGGAATTGCTGTGAAAGTACTCCTAGGGAATTTGCGGAGGACCCTAATATATATTAGGATGGGCCTTATAGAGCTCTATAGGAATTCGCGGAGGGTCTTAATACTAATTGGAATTACTACTAAAGATCTTAATAAGTGTACTCTTTGCCTCTATAACAGTTTGTAATACAGCTATATTATTTATTAAGGCTGTTATTAGTGGTTAAGGAGGGTACAATGTCGTTAGATCTGCGTGTTAGTAATTACGCGCTAATGCGGGATCCCTAGGTTTAGTAACTTTTATATAGGGACGTTTGCCAATTAGTGAATAAGGGGAGGAAATTCGCTTTTTTGGGATCGGCTAAGATGGGTTAGTAGTGCTAAAATATAGTAGTTTTAGAGAAAGCATCTGACCAGAATAGAGCTCTTGACACTCTCCCATCTAAATTAAGTATTTTTACGCAATTTCGAATATTATAAAATAATTTAGGTGCTGTAAAGCTATAAGAAAGTTGTTAATGTTAGGTAA
>Ga0307515_10002540_pt1 | contig 39420 bp, 30 predicted proteins | sample 17_EM_MG_FD_194513 | JGI IMG/M metagenome (GOLD analysis project Ga0307515, IMG submission 194513) | Populus trichocarpa ectomycorrhiza microbial communities from riparian zone in the Pacific Northwest, United States - 17_EM | ecosystem: Host-associated > Plants > Roots > Unclassified | place... | reverse complement strand
TGCATCGAACCGTACCCGAATTGACGGTTCGGGTGTGTTGACAACCCGGACCGCCAATTTGGCAACGGTTCGGTTCTGACCCGGACCCGGACCCGAAGTGACGGTCCGGAACCGTTGCTAACACTACACATCTCTATGGATCGACTATAAATGACTCTAGGCTGCGCGTCGCGCAGGGGTCCACGGGAAGCTTGCCATGAGCTGCGTGTAGCCCAGCCTATAGTCGATTTGCACTTTTGCCGATGAAATTAATTGTCTGATATGATATCATGCGATGGATGGCCTGAGTCATATCAGGAGTATAAGCTTTGATACGTCATCTGCATGATAACCTTGGGGATTCGTCGCAATCTCTACCATCCGTATTCATATAGTACGTAAGATGGAAAGCGTATTGCTGTCATGAGCAATTCAATCATAGCATGGAAGTAGGAGCATACAAAGCCTCAAACATGACTATAAAGACATCACATTGTTCTGGCAATGAGAAGAACAACCTTGAGCAACAAGCAGTCAGAAATACCCACCCTCAAAGAACAATCTGAAATATTAATGTGTTTTGATGATACCTATATTTATTATTATTTACATACAAATCTATTAGCTTATTGCAATAGGCCTGCACTTTTGAATATGTATTACCCTCGGGATCAATATCAGCACTCGAGCAGCACTAGATGACAATGACTTTTGAGAACAATAACGACGTCATTGTTCACAGTGTCGAAAAGATCTCATCCTTCTGTAGAGATAATCATTATATCTTCGCAGCTAAGTGCATTTAGTAGATAGTGTTCCTCATTGGGTTGTAATAAGGTTCAATTATCCACATCGATAATCTACATACACACGTCTCCATCAATAATAGTACATGCGTCATACCCAACACCAAGGGATATTGCAAGGTCACCGGAAGGCTTTGAAGCGCAAAGAACAAACCGGATACTTAATCAGGCTGAGGTTTCCCTGGCAGAATCAGATCAAGCAAGACAGGGCTATGTTAACCACACATTCTGTCAAACTAGATGAGGACGAGTCAAGCCGCGACCTCAATCGAAGAGACAATTGAAAATGCAGCGGGCATGCCAGAGCGAACTAGCCGCAAAGGTAAAGAATGAGAGATAGCGAAATTATCTAGAGCCGTGCAGAAGTACATATAGTTATAGTCAAGGCACCCCCCTAACATGAATTGTGTTTTTCTCTTATTGTTGTTTGATATTTCTTACCCAGAAACTGTCTTTTAGATTATGCAAAATAGTATTGACTGCTAATAGCTGAACCTAATTATTAGCATACATGTTGAATATTTCATCAAAGCTTGGAAGTATACCATGAATAACTTCCAATGATTCTGCCCCTACTCTATGGTTCAGTATCTACAGATTGTGCATTCCAAGTTTAATTACTTTAGGGATTACTTGTTCAAGCTGGATTTAACTCCCCATTTGTGTATCAACTCAATTGAACTGTACTTTCTCTGTTCACATTCTGACTTCCAGCAAATATGCAATCAATGACTGCCATGAAATTCTCAGCAATCAATATTTTGTCAATATTGCATGTCTTTATAGCACACATCACTTGTTGTGTCAACCAGGACACTTGATCTTGTGTGATACCTTGTAGTTGATCCTGCATTGCCATTTCTTCTATTCCAAGCTTGGCCTCCTGTGGCTTTGTTGGCATTGTCAAGAGGTGGTACCGGTTAGGTGCTGCAAGAAGTCAGAAGTGGTAATTTTGACACCTCGATGGAATTATGTGACATACTGCAGGTGATTTCCTTCTGCTGAATTGCTAGATTCTCAATCTGCACTGAACTACAGCATTCCCCAGATATGTAAACCTCCTCCTCCGTGCTGCCATTGGGAAGTGGAGTTCAGGAATGAACAATGGGTAGAGTAACTTTGTTGGTTAACATAATTTCTGGTTGGTAATGTTCTTTTCAAATTAGATACATGCAACTTACTGCAACACAATGTTCTTCACAACCTTTTGCAAGGCAGCAGTCCAATTATCTGTTGATAACTCCTATAGTATCGAATTGACAGCAGAAAGCTATGTTAAAACAGCAATAACAGCTTTGGGGAAAATTATTGAAAACTTCCCTCATGATCAAACACATCATGTAACAGCGACATAATCATTGTCAGTCATGATCACAATACTTTACCTTATCAATAAGACAATTGTATCAATCTTCACAAACCAGACAGTTCATAAGAGCAAAGTACCCATAAAATAACATACAATTACTCAGAACTCAATAACTAATACAATATGTATTAATCAAAGTATATGGGTACCTATTCAAAACTTGCCTTCTTTTTTTCCTTGTTATTCCCAAGACACAACATCTTGTCAATATAGGCAAGAGTAAAAATAGTATTGCAACTGTCAATGGTATGATCGCCTGCTTCAACAATCTTTGCAAACTCTATTTGCATGAGGGGACAGGACACAATACATTGAATGAGTTTGTATCCAATGGCTGCAATATCAACACATGGTGGAATCTGACTGCAGTTGGAGCAGTTATCCAGATTCTCATATAAATGTAATCAGTCTCTGAATCTGGAGAACATATAACTCAATGGGCTCTTCACTACCAGATCAATGATGATCTCAAAGAACCATGTGCATTTAGTCCAGATTGTTCCACTGTTAGTATATTTCTGGGTAAACTCAACAACCATCTTTACATTTCTGTTACTGGAGTGTGATGATTCCAAAAACTCATCTACCATGTATCAATCAATATACAGCTGTATAATGAAAATGTATCTTATGGTTTTTCCTTGACTTCCATAAGATAATACTGCTCTCCAACCCAAACTACAGCAATGTAATAATTGTAATCATCACAACAATGATTCATTTTTCCTACAATGTTATAGATGTACTTTTTTAGTGGGAATGCAGGTTGAAGGTCAAGGTAAGCAATGAATTCAAGCCCAGCAATACTCATATATACCGTACTTTACAATATGTATTGCAGAATTGCACCAAGTATTGTGGAATGTTATATACCTTCTGAAATATGCACATGAGATGGATATATACTGTCTTTGATACTTTTAGCCTTAGAAAAGGTACAGGAGCTGCAAATTAATATTGGGTTGTTCAGAGGGAATACGAGTGACAGTGAAGGGAATGCTTGAAGTAATTTTGCGTAGGATTATGAATTGGTATAGGGGTATTTAATCCCAATAATCAATATAACGTTAGACTTAAATACAGCCACCTATCCAGCATCTCGCTGTTCTTGTCTTCCCAGACTCAATCTCTGATTCGCCTTCTGAGAGCTTACCACTCAACCTCATTCGTCCAAGGTTGTTCTTCTGTAAACTCTTCATAGTGTAACAACCCTGTTGTGATGTACCTGTCAACTTCATAACTGATACCTTCTATAACCATGGAGTTTAAAAGGATGTGGGAAATGTCAGTTACACCCACGCTTGATGTAGTAGTAGATGAGATTGGCGAATGTTTCAACAACCTTCTGGTAAGTAAATTGAGATTGTGTGTGAGTCCCCAAGCACATATTGTTTGGGGTTCTCCCTTGACAGTGTGTATGATTCTTAACACCTACCCTGGGGAGCATCTCAAAAACTTGCCAGTCATGATTACGTTCAGCGGGTTATGAGTGGGACACGTCTCGATTGGATTGATTGAGGCTTAGCGGATTCATTGAAACAAACGCTGCGGCAGCTGATTTGATGATGAAACACCACTGCCAGAATCGAAACGGCTACAATCCTGCCGAGTGTGTGTGGTTTTTAACCACATTCACAATCGGATACTTGAAGGGATTACGTCTGATCTCACCCAGGAATACCTCGACATGCAGACACGGCGGTCATTAGCCGAAATGCAAGTACGTGGGATTCCGAGCCAATCTTACATCAGAGCGGAACAACTCGGGCACTCCCCAGTCAAAGATAATAGTCTCGCCCTGAGCATGGAGTGACTGAGAGATTATGGCATTGGCTGTTGATATAAGGCCTTGAGCATCCCCGCAAATTGATTTGTGATGGTATGGTAACTGCAACAATACGACCTGCCATAGCATGCATGTGTACGTGTCATTGAATCTACATTGGCATAGTATTGGTTGGTCACCGAGTAAATCTATGATGCATTGATACTATAGTATTCATTTGATGAAATCACGTTCCGACCAACAACGGACACATGTTGCAATTACTGAACCATAGGAGCGCAAGATGTCAAAGTTGAAGTTTTAATCTGATATATGATATGGTGCGGGTGTGGCCTGATTCTTATCAGGGGCTTAACACTTTAATTCCTCACCGGCATGAACACCATAACCTAAGGGATTCATGGCAATCTCTACCATGCGCATTCATTTAGAATGTAAGTCCCAAAACATGTGGCTATCAAAATCATGCAAACGAAAAATGGGTGCACATGTGTACCATCCCGAGAAGTTTCTATAAAAGAGGTCACACTGATCCGGCACTGAAACGAAACAAGCTGTAGCAGCGAACAGTCAAAATACCTACCAGCGAAAGAAGGCCTTTATTTATTATTGCGTTTTTATGATATCTATATCTATTATTATTATATTCATATAAATCGATTAGCTTTGTGTAGCGGCAGCCCCGCAGGTTTGATAAGTATTCCCTGAATGACTAATCAGTTCGAGGATGAAAAAGACATTATCAAATATGCTTTAAAAAAAACGATATCCTTTGCTAGGAACAACCAGTACATCTATGTGGCCCAGTGCGTCTGGTGGAAGGTATCCATTATAGGATTACAGGAAGGATTAGTTACACATATCAATAACCTTAAAATGTGATCTAATACTGGAATATGAGGAGTGTCTAGTACTCTGAGGAATTTACCGGATGATTTAAGAATTGGCCGACAACAGAAGAGACTGATTGAGCCACTTCCAATCATAATCCAATCAAGCATGGATTATATTCATCCCAATCGAATAACAAAGATCGCCGGAAATCCTGATTATACGAACAATCTTGATCAATCATCTATAGCGTCTACTGGATTCATTGATTCCGAAATCGAGTGACAAGATACAGTTATTAAGGAAACCACGGATTTCATACAACATTGAAGAAAAGATTGCCGAGCTTTCACCCAAGAGAAGAGGAAGCTTGCCGCGCTACATAAATTCAGGTCAGGCAAGGTTGCGTTTAAACCATCAAACAAAACACAGAAGAATCAATTAAACGCAATATCTACCAATTCATAAGTCACATACATTAATCACAGGGTCCAGGGCCGTACTAAGTACCTATATTTAGAATATAGGTACCCCCCTAACACATATAAGGTGTATTCACATAGATGAAGTACAGAAGTATTTTTGATAATTGGGATATAGAGTTCTTAATAATGTTTTAAGGTGTTCTTCGCTGGTGATGTCTGACTGTGGATTGCTGCTACAGATCGTTTCTTCTCATCGTCGGGGACAATGTGAACTTTTTATCATTGGTTACTCAGGTCAAGCTTGCCTTCAGAATTACGCTTCAACACCATGATTGCATGATAGATTATTGCCCAGAACAACTGGTGTACCTCATTGATTGTGCCACGAGTTCCCTTTGGTTATCCGCTTCATTCCTGCATGGTTTTAAGACGTTACTTTCATTATCAGGTCATCCACTGATCATGATACCAAATGCAAAAAATGACAGTTCATAACAGCAACTAGGACTTCTTGCTTCCAATTCATTCAGTAGTTGGAACATCTGACAACTCTTCGTCTTAATAGCGCTTATTGCAACCTGATTCAATGGCTCTTCACTATTAAATCCCTCCCCTTTAATTCGGCAATTCAGCATTGCATCAGAGATTTAATCAGCGCCCAACTGATACTCTGCCAATATAGATAATCACATGTCATCCTTGTATTCTTATCCAGTATGACGTTGCAATGGATGCTGTCTGAAGTCAGTGAGTTCATTTGCTTCTGGCCTCTTATCTTCAGTGAATGTCATGTATTCCGCAGACACTGCATGCTCTGGTCCCAACCTTCCGTAGACTGGTGATTACTGCAAGGTGGTCACACCACTTAGCACACAGAGTGGCAGATTTCTCTTACTTGCATTTTCCATTATCTTCTGCTACACATGAAATTCTGTGTAATCTCAACTTCACTATGTGTTGACCTGCTGCATAAGACATAATAGGTGTGGTCAATAATTATGCGCACGGCTGAAGGTTATTCACTTCCCAGTATGGCAGCGTAATTGCATTATCATAGTTGACTATGCTACTGCGAGCATACTCGTCACCAATTAATTGACATGTGGCCCAGTGTAATTCTGCTAAGAATCACTTGGCTGACAAACATGTTATTGTATTTGCAGTTAGGTGTTTTCCATATTAGTCTTGTATTATAGTTAAATGTACCTGCTTCGATTTAATATGTATCGTTACCCCTGCTGAACGAGATACCCGAACATGAATAATATTTTATCGTGTTCTTTGCTGATGATATTCAGACTGATAATTGTTGCTAGACCTTGGTTCTTGTCATTGCTTGAGCAATGCCAACTTTGGGTTGTTGAGTCCTGAGATTCATACTCCTTTAAATCATTCCACTATGACATCCAGTTGCCAGATAGCTGATTGCTGAGATATATCTAATTAGCAACAATCTCTTGTTGATATAGTCACAAATCCCATCAGGTTATTGTGGGTAGGCCTGAGTTGTTTCATACCATCCCTCTCCCAGCTAGGGTCATTCTCTGCAAAGTACCTTACACTTAAAAGTATCATATTATAATTAGATCTTTGATATCTTGTATTTTTTTTTTTTCAGTAGACAGAACTCATGCCAGCACATAGTCTGACAGCGCTTTATTGCAATTATGTCAATACCAGATTGGAGAATAGATAAACAAGTAGTTCGGTCAGAGATGTAATTGGTAACCACCTGTTACTCTGCCAACATTGATCATCACAGCTTGATACTTACTGCCTGACTTCAATGACTGGGTTTTCTTGATACTTCTTATTATGAGGCAATGTCATCAATCCTTTACAGACTGCTTGCTTATGTCTTGTATGTTCAATCACCAGGAGTTGCCAATAGCTGCTTCCACTTCTGTGGATACTAGATGTAAGGTTTTCTCTTATCTGCACATTGCATAAGGTCTGACACACTCATTACTCAGCATGATTGCAATTTAGATATCCAATGTCCTGGTAGGTCAGGTGGAGTAGGTGTTTTTGATAATCATGTACGCCTCAGATGATTGTTAATATCAACCTCCAGATCACAGAGATATAACCTTATCATTATTATTTAACAGCTTATGGTTCCCTGGGCTGATTGTTATCAATTAACATTCACGTCAAGTGTAACCCTGAGAACTCTCAGTTACGAGGCAAACTGATAGTTGATATGATTAGGTGATTTGTATTCGGGAATATATAACTATTGTTCCAATGTATTTACTATGCAATCCCCTAAGTATTATTACAGCTGCTAAGGGAGAATTTCTAACTGGGTAACTGTCAGTGTACTTGGTTATTGTATACAAGCCAATGCAATCAGTCCCCTTTATGTGTACTCAATCTTACTCCTGTCTGAATGTGCTTGATTGTCCCTCCTTGCTCACTTGGTTAAAATCCCACTGAGTTGGTTGCACATGGCATGGAAATGTACTTCGTTATTCCCTCCAAGGCACTCAATTACTCCAATCATGTTGAATCCAATAATCCTCTCAAGCCTCTGAGGTCAATCCCATCCATGTGCAATCAATTAGGTATATTTTAGCAATCTAGAAAACAATGTCTATGTGCACTGAGTCATGTGCTTCAACCATTCATGCTTACCCCATCCATGTTTGCTCTTATAATTCTACATGTGTTGATATTCACATACATAGGGGGACACTAGATGCAATATTATGATATAAACAAAATCTTCATTGTCATTGTGCACACTCTAACTACTTATCTTGATCACAGGTCATTGTACAATTCACCTAAATTAATAAAGTCATGACCTGCACAAAGATTCTTTCTGTTATACGTATGGCATCTAGATAGTACAGGAATAACATTGAAATACTACTATAGGCTGACTGTGTGTTATTTATGGGTTATCTGCATCATGTGCAATGGCTTGGAGCAGTAGTCTGTCATTCACCATAATGGCTACTACAGTGTACAATGGTAGGTAATGATTCCACTGGTCTGGTAATGGATTAGTCCAGACCAGAACTGTTAAGTTTGGTCTAGTCTACTTCAATATATATTTGGTCTGGGACTAAACTGCCCAAGATTCAGAAAGACTGGAATGGGCATAGTCCAGATGATCTCCACATGTTATCCAAGGTTTCACTAGATGTTCTTCAATATTTGTCTTTCCAATTAAGGTAACTTTGCTGAATGAAGGTGAATATAAAGATAGAAGTTGTATTATATTAACCACACAGGTATTCAAATGTCTGTGGTAATACCACCTGAGAATGAGTCAAGTTTTGATTTGGCTAACAAGCCATGGTAAAATCTCATGCCGATATGGATTAGTTCTGATCAAGCTAGTTCAATTAACAATAGCCAGTCTGTGCTACAGTCTAATCTGACCATAGCAATGGACTGGACTAAACCGAGTTCTGCTCTTAACTTGTATGATCAGTGTGAATGGGATGGTGTACTGGAGGTTGTCAATGTTTCAGTAGATTATAAGTCAAGAAAAGACTTTTTGCCAACAGATAATAATACTTAGCTATATTATTGAGTATTTATTGGGCCACTGAAAAGAATACTAAGAGAATGACTTCAGATTGATGGTATAGTTATTTACTATTATGTTCTAGTTAGTAGTTAAACATTACTCATTGACAACTGACAGTACTCTGTTGATACAAATTGCAAGATATCATATTATATACTTCAACTGATATGCACAATTGGCTGCTCTGATTTACATTTACCTGGCAATGAATAGAAAACTTTCAGATATATCAACTTAGTTTTTGAGTATTGGAGCACTGGGTTATCCAATGTTGTTATATATCATATCTATATAGTATCAGACCAATGCTGCTTTTCTGCTTTGCAGATATCTAACCAGGTAGTCTACCTTAGACATCAAAATAATAACAGGCCCTAATAAGTTCTTGCCTTTGAAAGACAAAAATTAAACAAATTGCACTTATTCTCAATTAATGATAACAATAGAAATAAATGCAAGGTACACTAATTTAATTTCCACTTGGATGTTAGGGGTATTCTCTTAGCAGCAGTAATACAATACAACAGACTGCAGTAAATGTAATAAAGGTACACAATAATGTTCGAAACTATGAATTTGTGAATGGCATTGTATTTGCCAGTCCAGTGATCATTGGCAGTAATACAGTTTAGCTTAATGTGGATCAAATGGCGATGACCAATGCAGATGCTAGGTAATTCAAATATAATGACACAGTTATAATGCCATTCCTGGGGTGCCCAGTATAGGCATTGATTGTACACATAATTGTTGACCACACTTACTAAATCTTGTCCAGTGGAACAACATACAGTTAAGTTGCTATTATGCAGAATAACTTGTGCAGCAGATATTATGCAATATGCAGGTAAGTAAAACATGCAAGCCTAAGCTCCAGCAGAATGAACACCTTGGGGTATGTCCCGGTTAAGAAAATGTTGCGACGCAAGCTTACAGTGCATGAATGATCAAAGATATATGCTGTAGGTGAGTGGTCTGGAAATACCCTGATCATTCGTTTGAGTTAGTGTGCATTATAACACTATGACCATGTACTAATCTATATTTGCCACATATTGTTAGGTCACCGATTTAATCTCTGACATTTTTCCCTGATAGGCAACATCTCGTGAGACATCAATATAGTTGTGATAAGCACTTTTAGGCCACATGCCCACCCATGTTCCAACTACTGAACAAATGAAAGCAAGATGTGCAAGTTGCAGATATGAACTGTTAAATTGTACATTGGATATCTTTCATGATGATGGCCCTAGCCAGGAGGGTAGCTGTTTAAAACCACTAACATATGAACAAACTAACCTGGTGGGAATTGGTAGATATGGCAATAAAGCATTTCAGGAATTGTAGAATAATCTTGGAGATAAGCTATTAATCAGTCATATTTTCAGAGTGAGAATCTTTGGGAGATTCAGCCTGAAGACTCAACTATAAGGACCTCACATTGTTTTGGCAATGAGAAGAAACAGGCTATAGCAACAATCCACCAGACATTAGCAATGATGAAATATCTGTAAGCATTGTATTTACTTTGATGTCTCTACTTCTCACCACCATGAGACAGGTAAAAATTTGAAACCGTCTGAAACAGAACCAATCAATCCCATTTAACATCAATAGCCTTATATGCCTCCTCATAAATCATCAGTATCACAGATAGAATTCAGTCATACAGTCACTGTGTTTGGAGACTTCATCATTTATTAGTAACATTGTCTCTGAAATTTGGTTACTGCGATTTTACGATGCTTCCAAGAAGTTACCCGTTCCATTACCATGTCCACTGGTACATGAATATCGGACATATCGCAGGTGAAAATTTTTGGGCACAGTATTATTCCAAACTATATATCTTCAGACGTTTGTGGTTATAAGTACATTCAGAGAAGCCATTTGATGAAGTTCAGTCATGGGAAAAGAGATGGAAGAAGGAACAGGACATAGGTATATAGGTGGCTGTACTTGATCTGAAATAGTATTTTATTGATTATTGCCATTAAGAACCCCTGTAACATTGGAATCAATACTGTCAAGTCATGTGTATTTTGCTGGTGTACCTTCAGATTCAGTCGTTTTCTGAGGTTGCTTGTATATATAATTGTATAAACAAGTATAATTTATTAGACACTAGAAGATAATGCAAGTCTTAATGTTGAAATCTCTATGGTTACATTGAATGATATTGGTAAAGTACTGTCATCTTATCAAGCAGAGTATTGTCAATCTACAACCATCATACAAATTTTTTTATTCAAATTACCAGGTTGTTATGCTTATGAAGATGTTATTTTTTGGACTTTACAGTACAACTATACTTCTGGCCTAAATTGTAACTTACTTTCTAATAATTAACAGCTATTCATTAACTAATAAAATTAGTATACATATCTATTCATAAATCTGACATATGAATGTAGAACTTATTGTTTTGCTAGATAGCTGTCTGTGTTATGGGGGTACTTCAATCCCAATAATCAATACAACATTTATTAGACTAAGTACAGCCACCTATCTAATTCCTCATGTTTCCTAACACTCAACCTTGTATTTTCCCAATCAGAGCTTACCACTCTACCTGGTCTGTCAAACAATGTTCTTTGGAACATTCTTTGTTGGGTAAAACTCAGTAGTGATGTATTATTTGATGTTGGGCTTGACTACTTCTATAACAGCTGAGTGTAAAAAGGTTCGAGAAATGTGGGTCAAACCCTGCCAGGATACAGTAGTAACCAAGATTAATGAAAGTTTTGATGACCATTGTGTGTGCGGATTGAGAAGGTGATTATTTCTGCCAACACATAAAGCACGTATTCATGTAAGTGACATATGGAAGTAATTTCGATTGTAGAGAGAATTCTTGATAATATTTTGAGGTGTTCTTCACTGGTAATGTCTGACTGTGGTTTGCTGCTAGAGCTTGGTTTTTCTCATTGTCGGGGAGACAATGTGAGCTTTTGACAGTCAGTGCCTCAGGTCAAGCTTGCCTTTGGACTCCCACTATGACAACATGATTGTTTGATAGCTTCTCACTGAAAGCAACTGGTGTGCCTAATTGATAGTGCCATGAGTTCCCCTTGGTTGTCGTCTTCATGCATAAGAGGTTATTAGACGTTACGTCCCCGGTAGGGCCATCCTCATGATTCTGTTTTCAAACCAACAAAATGGCAGCTCATAACTTCGAGTTGGACATCGTGCTGCACATTCATTCCATAGCAGGAACATCTGATGACTGATTGTCTTATCAGTGCTTATTGCATTACCTTTCAATGGCTCTTCACCATTAAATGCCTCCCCATTAATGTGGCTATTCAGCATTGTGTCAGATAATTTATCTGCAAATAACTGATACTCTGTGAATGTAGATTATGACACGTCAACCTTGTATTCTCTTACCAGTATGACGTTGCAATACGGAAAGTCTCAACTCCATCTCCCGGTTTGCTTCTGGCCTCTTATCATCAGCCATTGTCATCAATCTCTCCGACACTGCATGTTTACATTTCAACCTTCCGTAGACTGGGGAGTGCGGTACTGTATTCCCACCGCTCAGCAAGGAAGCTTGCAAATCCTTCTTACTTGTCTATTGCAATATCATCTGCGGCAAACATAATTCTGCGTCATTGCAACTCAACTGTATGTTGTCCCACTAGATATGGTACAGTAGGTGTAGCCAATAATTATGGGCACTGCCAACGGTATTTCACTTTCCAGATATGGTGACATAATAGGGACATCAAACTTAAATCTGCTAGTGTGAGCATACTCGTCACTAATTGATTGACATGAAGCTCAAGTTCAATCCTGCTAAGAACAACTTGACTGACAAACATAATATCATAATCACAGGTAGGTGTTTTGCACACAATTTTCCACAAGAAGGTCACGTGTACCTGCTTTGATCTATTATGGATCATTACCGATGCTAGATGTGAACCCCTCACAGTGTGACAGCTTTCTGTGTGAACTACTGTTTGTTATTCATTTGATTAGGAGAGTACTAAATATACTATTAAGATATAATTAATGTTTTTGTAAAATTGATGCTATTGGTAATAACTAACATAACTTCCTGCTTATTGGATGTTAATTGTTGTCCATTAGTGTTATACTGCAATGTACTAGTGAAATTACACTCATATATGTCCAGAGGCTAAATAGATGTTGAAAATCGGCAGCTAATATGACAATACTTAATTTACATATACTTTACAGTAGGTAGATATACAGTGATTGGCTTTACATTGTGTTGCAATAGAATATAAGATGTGTAACATCCCACTGGGAACATGTGAGAGTTTAATCTGATTTGATCCAGCTTAACAAGTACAGCCAAAACAACAGATAATTTGTCTTACTCCATTCAGTTGACACAATGTCAATATAAAGAATGCTGGTTACAGGGCAATTAGTTTGAATGAACATATTTTTGAAAAATGATATATATTTACTTTGGGAATGAATTATCTTATATAGAAGTAACAATTCGAATATATATATATAACCTTCATATCATTCATTGCAGAGTGTAATTTGATTTCAATACAATTCAATCATATACAGTTGAAAATCATCTGTCTGATTGAATTTTCAGAACTATAAGAAATCTTTTGTGAGCTTGTCAAGACAGGCTAGAATGCAAACGTCTGTAGAATATATTGGGAATAGTTCAGATAAAATACAATAATATGTGGTATATACTATCCAGTTGCTTGATGTTAGGTGTTCTTCACAAACAGTTTGTATGGTGCATAGGGAATTATAATGCGAATACTTTGGAAGTCACCCGATGACCAATTGATAGAACCTCTCTGTGACCTCTCATCGTTTGCTAGTGTATTGATTCATAGTCGTATTATATATATGCTGCATCTCAATTGGTTGGTGTCAGCTTACATTGCTGCTACATCAGCAAAATGTAATTCGGTCCGGAAGCCATACGCAAACCTCCCAACCACTCCAATAGCCCTCAGCAGTGCTTCTAAGTACTTCCAGATGCTCCCAGCGCCCCCTGGAGCTTTGCAAAGTGCTCTCAGACTCTGCAAGAGGATTCTCACATCCTCCTGAAAGCACCTGCAGTGATGGAGGGGCATTCAGGATGCTACGAAATTTGACTATTAGGATAGTCAAATTATGGAGCTGCTGAGACCTCTGCGCTGGTCTGCGGGAGACTTCGGGAGCAGCTGAGATCTCTGCACAAGGTCTGCGGAAGACTTGGCGCCATATTCTCACACCAGTGGTTCTTAGGGGTCTATAACCACTAGGCATTTCATCAATCATATTGGTCTTGGTTACATTCACAAGATTCGCTACGTCATAATATGGCATATATTATCTAAGTCGCTATATATATACATACGGAGATAGAGGGATAACGGAGATGGACTCAGCGACAGACAGTATAAATTTGGGAGACCCTGGGGTAGATAGACATCATCTCATTATATGGAATACACACTCTATCTTTCCCAGCTCTTGGTTATATGCACTGTTGCCGAGCTTTCGTAGATCCAGACAATTTGTGTGGATCCTCACACACTCTTGCAAATCTTCCATAAATCCACTCAATTCGTGTGATTCATCATGGCCGGGTATCCCTTCATATCCTCTCACCCTCATCCTACGCTCCTCAAGCTAGAATCGCTCTTGCACGCGAATTCTCCCTTCGGATACCATGCAATGTGCAGCGGAGCATTGATGATGGGTTGTCTCCACCGTTTCACCACACCATGATCGAATGAACTTAGAGATGCACTGCAAGGCCATGTTTGAGCAGGTTCGAACATACGCTTGGATGATGTGATCGAGCGAGTTTGTAGATGCACTTGGAGGCCATGATCGTGCAAACTTGGAAGACGTAATCGTGCGAGTTTAGAAATACACTTGGAGGTTGTCTCCGAGCGAGTTTGGAGATGCCCTTGGTGGCCGTGATCGTGCGATCATGGAGGCTGTAATCGTGCGAGATTAGAGATACACATGGAGGCTGTGATCGAGTGAGTTTGCAATGCACTTAGAGGCCATGATCGAGCGAGATTGGAGGAGCACTTGGGGTCGGTCAATCTGGAAGCGGTAGTTCGGGCTGAAGGTGCAACTGGAGCTGAGACTCTGTTCATTGGTTAACTCGTAATTGTGGGAATGTAGAGAATTGAGTACAACATGGTATGCCGAGAGATGAGAGACCAGCTGGGAGCGGGTAGACAGTCAATTTCGGGATGATGCAAGTAGATGGTGTATGCAGTACTCAGAGTATGCTGTACTCTGTGTATGCTGAACTCGGTGTATACTGTACTCCGTGTATGTTGTACTCGGTGTATGCTGTATTACGTGTAGGCTGTACTTGGTGTATGCTGTACTCGGTGTATGCTGTACTCGGTGTATGCTGTACTCGGTGTATGCTGTACTCGGTGTTAACTCTTGATTAGGGCATGGAGAGATAGAGAGCGATGACTTAACTTCATGTTCTTAGGTGATGGGAGAGTTGAGAACAAAAAAGATAGAGATGAGAGGGTATGGGGGAAATCATCATGAGAAACTGCGACTTGAGAGAATTTCGTGTGTGAGTCAATTTACCATCCCTGATACAACAGGTACGAGTCCCAATCCGGCGTGTAATCACACCGATACGAGGTGTTCTCGACCCAATCAGGCGTGTAATGACACTGATACAAGGTCTTCCCAACCCAATCAGGCGAGTCGTACCCGTCATTTCTCATGCCCACTTGTATCCTCAACATCTTTCTCATCTTCATCCCCCATCTCTGTCTTTCTCGTGCACCACTCTATCATCATCGCAGAACACAAAGTTAAGTCATCCCTCTCTATCTCTCCATGTCATGATCATTAGTTGACACCGAGTACAAGTGCACACTGTGTACAGCATACACCGAGTCCAGTATACACCGAGTAAAGTGTACACTGAGTGCAGTATCCACCGAGTACAGAATACACCGAGTACAGTATACACCGAGTACAGCGTACACCGAGTACAGCATACACCGTGTACAGCATCCATGCAAGATTGTTTGTCTTCCCCTCATTCCCATAATTACGAGTTGACCTCTGAATGTAGTTTCAGCTTGCGGCGTGCCTCTCTACACAATTGACCGCCATCAGCCAGCTCTCTCTGACAGCTCAACGGTACAGTCTCCTTGTCACATTCCCACGGTTGCAAGCTAACTAACAGATGAGAAGAGCCACAGCACCCGGCATGCCATCCATTGACCGCATCTCAGTACTCGTCCAAACTCGCTCAATTACGGCCTCCAAGTTCGGACAATCGTGGCCTCCAAGTGCATCTCCAATCTCGCTCGATTACGGTCTCCAAGTTCGCACAATCATGGCCTCCAAGTGCATATCTCCAAACTCGCTCCATCATGACCTCCAAGTGCATCTCCAAACTGGCTCAATCATGGCCTCCAAGTGTATCTCTAAACTCGCTCGATTACAGCCTCCAAGTTCACACAATCATGGCCTCCAAGTGCATCTCCAAACTCACTCGATCACGGCCTCGAAGTGTATCTCCAAACACGCTCGATTACGGCCTCCAAGTTCGCACAATCACGGCCTCCAAGTGCATCTACAAACTCGCTTGATCACAGCCTCCAACTGTATGTCCAAATATGCTCTATGACGGCCTCCAAGTGCATCTCCAAACTCGATCGATCACAGCCTCAGAGTGAATCCCTGAGTTCACTCAATCGTCATTTTCAGGCGCACCTCGAATTGCTCTCAAGCACCGCCTGCAGTCAGTCCAGATATATCCTGTGTAGATGGGTAGCTATATATATACATAGATGAGAATACAACCTGAATACACGAGTTTTCAAATGGTTGAATGATAAGTAGTAGCTATGATTTCCAGGCGCGCAAGCAGCGATCCCAAAGAAGATGTTATTTTTCCCCGACTGCTCTACTGTGATTCGAGGTGCCCCCAGACATGTCACCGGCTCTCCGAGTCTTGTCTTCGGCACACCCAGACTTGTCACAGGCGCACTGAGGCTTGTCGTCCGCGCTCCCAGGTGCTCGCAGGTGCACCTAAAGTTCTCTCCGGCGCTTCCAGGTGTTCCCAAACTGATCACAATTACTCCCATCGTACTCCTGTACCAGTCATCAGAGATCTCCGTTACTCTGAAGGCCGTCCGGAATGCCCTCCTAGTGTCCGATACTCTCCTGACATTGACACATCCAAGTTTACACTCCACATCCTCTCAGACACTCCTGGAGGCTCCCAGTGACTAACATACATTGTGCTGATGTAGTGGAATCAAATGTGATGACTTAATGATGTCACCCTAGCTGACATATTGAAATTGACAATCATCAGCAATATGGATGTTTATCACCCAAACCTACTAAACTGTATTATGCAGGACAACCCACAGTAAAATCACAACTACACTGAATTCTATGTGGAGCAGACACCTTTTAATGTGCATGTGAGTGGGATCTGTATTCAAATCTCCTCAGGAGTGGGGACACCTTGCAGCACTCACAGATTATTGAATAGTCAAGACCACAGAATGCCATTTGACTGAGGGATTAATGACCGTGGTTGAAGATGAGAGGTTTGAAGTGAACCTAGTCATTCAGTTGAGATAGTACACATTGCAATGCTATGTGGGTGTCATAATCTACATTGATAGAGAATCTGGTGGTTGCTGATTAAATCACTGAAGCAATTGCCAATCAATTTAAGTTACAGATGAGACAATAACATAATTAGGATAAGAACTATCAGAGTATGTGCTGGCAGATGATCCAACAACTGAATGTTAGTAGATCTCACTTTGCAGGAGTAATGGTACATAGTGGATTGCCATGTGAATACTTTGAGAGTCACTTTATGACCATTGCATAACACTTATCTGTGACATTGCAATGTGGGTCAATCATGTAAATCATTGCAGGATTCTACATTAGCTGCATGATGATTGACAGGTGAGCATGTTGTGCACAGCAGATATCGTGTTATGCAAGCAAGTGGAATCAATTAGTCTAACTACTCCCAAATAGGGACCCCTCATGGCAACGCCCAGGCATTCAACAGTCATCATCCATGCACACAATGATCTGAGGGATAATGGACATTGCTTAAAGCTAGGAGGCAGATAGTGACCCTGGTTATTGGTTTGAGTTAGTATATATTGCGACACTCACATCAGGAAAAACCTATACTGTTATGTGTAAACTGCCACAGGCTATATGGCCTACTATAAACTCCTGTAACACTGATATTACCAAATAATGCAAAACACACCAGAGCAGTTTTTGGTAATTTACCGATAGCATAACTGAATTATTACTGTAATGCAACTGTCGCGCATGAATTATATACTGCAATTGATGGATTATACTACATATTCAAGAGTTACTTATTTATTTACTACTCTGACATGCTCACTCTAACAACTCTGACATACTCGCTCCCACTCCAACCCTGACATGCTCACTTTCAACCCTGATCTGCTCACTCCCACAACTCTGACATATTCACTTTTTAACCTCTCATATGCTTTGTCTCACTGCTTTGACATGCTCACTCTCACCTTTCTGACAATCTGGCTTCGCTGCGAGCATGCTGGTAGCAGTAGATCCGGCTTTGTAGGTAGGGGTGGAACTAGCTTCGCTGGTAGCGGTGGATCTGGCTTTGCTGGTAGGGGTGAAGCTAGCTTCGCTGGTCACAGTGGATCTGGCTTTGCTGGTAGGGGTGAAACTTGCTTCGCTGGTAGCAGTGGACATGGCTTCGCTGGGAGGAAGCTGGTAGTGGTAGAATTATCATTCTCACCTCCCTGACAATCTAGCTTCGCTGGGAGCAAGCTGGTAGCGGGGAATTCTCACTCTCGCCCCTCTGACAATCTGGCTTCGCTAGGAGCAAGCTGGTAGCGGTGGAATGCGTACTCTCACCTCTCTGACAATCTGGCTTCGCTGGGAGCAAGCTGGTAGCGGTGGAATTCTCACTCTCACCTCTCTGACAATCTGGTTTCGCTGGGAGCAAGCTGGTAGTGGTGGATCATGCTTCGCTGGTAGGGGTGAATCTAGCTTCGCTGGTAGCGGTGCATCTGGTTTCGCTGGTAGGGGTGAAACTGGCTTAGCTGGGAGCAAGATGGTATGAGTGGATCAGGCTTCGCTGGTAGCGGTGAAAGTGACTTCGCTCGGAGCACGCTGGTAGCGGTGGACTGGGCTTCGCTGGTAGGGGGGTGTTACATAAAGTTCTTGGAAGAATAATCGAAGAGTCAAATACCTGATGCTGGTGATTGTGATGCTGGTGATTGTGATGGTGGTGATGGTGATGGTGGTGATGGTGATGGTTGTGATGGTGATGGTGGTGAGGGTGATGGTTGTAATGGTGATGGTGGTGGAGATGACAATTGAAAATAGGGGGATGATGGAATGCAGGCAGTATCAGAAAGTTGCTTCATTCTGTAATTCGATATTACATATGGTAACAACCACATAACATTTTCATAACTCCTCTCTCATCTCCAAAGTGCAGGGTAGGCTGCCATAATCTATAGGAAGCAACCATAACACAGTCGAAACAGGGATGATATGTGGCAGATACGATTGCATGAAAGGTTTTCCGATGTGGTGTATTTTATCATCTTCCATGGCAGAGGATCAGTTAGTTGCCCATCAAAAGACGGATATAATTGCCAATTAATGTAGTCTATGTGCCAGCAGAATTTCCAATTACTGGACCAAAGGCTATTGAGATATTGAAATTGAAGTCATATTCAATTATTATCTTGCATTGGTTATCTTGCAGAGGATGGCCCTAGTTGGGACAGTCACTCTTTAAAACCACTCATGCATGAACACAATAACCTGTCAGGAACTTGTGGTGAGGCCATCATGGGATCATGGAGAGTCAGAATTTTTCTTCCACAGTACGCTTTAGGATCAAGTTGGTTTTATTGTCAAAAGATAATTCTGAGAAAGTCTCATCATAAATATCTGACTATAAAGAGAACAAGTTGTTCCTGCAATGAAAACAACTGAACTTTAGCAGCAATCCACAGACAGTTATTAGCAGTGAAGAACACCTTAACATATTATTTAGAATTCTATTCTGCAAATATTACTTCAATATCCTTTACTCTGGTGCCTTATCATGACACTTGCTGTTGCCATGAATACCTTATGTTCCAATGCCAGGATGACATGTGTGCAAAACAACACATGGTCACCTCCTTGTTTATCTTGGGTAGTTATATCTCCATTACAAAATGCCACCAAATCTCGAACATGTAGCGATTTCTCCATTACCCAGACATCCTCGAATTTGAATACAGTGTCAATATCATTCTATCTCTGGGACTGTTGCTATACCCGTCATTTGATAAGCAATTTCTTGATTACAACCATTCAGACGTTCCATTTTACTATGAGTTTGCTCTTGAGCAAGATTTCAAGAGGTTGAGCAATGGGAATGACAAGGTAAGAAAAGATTACACAATGTGTGTAGGCAGCGATACTTAGTCATAGTAAATATTGTATCGATTATGGGGACTAAGCACCCCTCCAACACTGAACAAAACAATACACCATGTTGAAAATAAAGATATGATTTGTCATAAGGTGCTATGGAAATTTTTCAGAGAATGGTTTGATACAGGGCAGATTAATTACTAATTCCTCTCATGCATGAAGATGTGAACCTATTGGGACCTTGTGGCTGTAACAACAAGGGCTTTTCCACAGACAGGATTATCCTCATTAATAAGCTATCAACCAAATTGGTTGTTACAGTGGAAGAAAGGTCTGATGGAGCTGAATCGCAAAGACCCGAGTATACAGAGATCACATTCGCCTGGCAACCAGAGGAACCAAATGCTGGCAGCAATCCATAGTCAGACAGTACCTATGAAGAATACATTAAAATAGTATTCAGAATTGTATTCACTATTTGTTCTTTACCTAGTAGACTTCGGAGATCCTTACAACCGCTTGAAGAACGATCCACTGCATATATGAAACACTCCGACATTATGTGCACATTGTTCTAGGGTGACTAAGGAAGGCAACATTTCACTTTATCATCTTCATTTTTAACAACCTGCACCTTCAGCACCAAAGACAGAGCCACATTTTGAACCGCTCCAGATTCTGCATCTCGCAGGACTAAAGCGTTTCAAGATTGAAGTCAATAGGTATGGGAAAACAGGACTTGTTGGCACTGAGGAGTAGCAAGACATTATTAGAGACTGCAATCAATCAGTAGATATGAGTGGTGATCTGTTCAGTTGGCCTTCAGTGTGTAGGAGTTTCAGTGATTGGAAAGACAAGGAGATATGACACAACGGGGTTTGAATAGGCAGCTGTATCTGAATCCCAACATATTATAATAGTTATAGGAATTCAGCACCCCTGTAACTGATAATTAATCTGCATATTCTGAGTAATTAATGATTATTCTAGAACACTCACTATTATTTACTATCATAGTGTGAGGGGTTCTCCTTTAACAGCAATAATGGTACTTGTGGTAGTCTATTGAATACATGTCACTGAGTTACTGTCAGTCTAGTCACGTGATATGCATGACACCTATTCATCACGCTGGAAGTTGGCAAGTCCTAAGTCCTTTAGCGGGGATACAGAGAAGTCGCATGTCAATTGAATAAGCAAGGTTCATGGCTTGGCGGAATCACTTGAGATCATGCAGCTATGTTGCCTTAGTGAGGAAGCTTGCTTCAGTCGTGCACATGGTTCTCAACCACATTCATTATTCCTGAAACCTGCAGGGCATGGCTGTAGGGACTGAAGATGACTTCGACACAGACACAGCAGTCGTAACTCAAACGCGAGTCCTTGGGACTCCTGGCTTATCATCTCAGGTGATAAAAACAGCCAGGGTACTCCCCAGCCAAAGAGAGTGGTCTCGGCCTACACATGGCATAACTGCGGAAATTATGATGTTGGCTTGCGATATGATGTGTCAAGCAACCCTGCTCATGGGTTTGAGTTAGTATGCATTGAACCTTTGGACTCGTATTTGATACGAGCTGTGATATCAAGTTCCATGTTGGCATAGTATCGGTTGATCGCCGATTAAATCTAGGATGTAAGCCAAATTGTCATGAGAATCAGTCATCAATTGATGATAAGCCCTCCTGACCAAGATCGGCTGATGTTCCAACTACTGAGGCAAAGGGATTGTGAGATGTCTAAGTTCAAAGTTCATCTGACAGGTCGTCTGACATGATGTCGCGCAATGAATGGCCGGATGCTGATCAGGAGGGTAACGTTTTGAAACCACATTTCATGAACACAATAACCTGCTGGGATGCATAGCATGTTATTATGTGGCACATGCCAAAATGAGATGACATGACCACAATTATGCTACCACGAGCAATGTAGTCATGGATCGAAGACTGGGTGTACAAACCCCCGAAGATGAGTATAAAGAGATGCAATTCCTCCGGCAACGAGACGAACAAGCTCAAGCAGCAATCCGCAGTCAACAATCAGAACACCGAAGACGATCTTGATGTATTATTGACATTTCTATCTTTAAACTACAATCATTCCTTCCCTAATCCACCTCCGTGACCAAGCCTTGTACGTCTGGCTTCGGTACGACACAATCACAATACAATCTGAAGAGGAACATTGAACACTTCAGAGATCTCCTATCTCAGTTCGAAGAGCAGCGTTTATTCCACATCTCTATTGCGGTTTACAGTTCCAGGGAATCCATCAGTATCAGTTACCCTGTATATTAGTACATATGTGCTGTGTTGTTAGCTTTCAAAGAATATTCCGAAGATTGGTTACAATCTGATAAGGCTTGACTGCAGGCGAAGGGAAAGGAAGCAACCACTGGGAGTGTATTGATGCTACAGGTTTGAGTGCCGTTGAAGAGAGGTCGAGGGTTCCAATCATAAGATCAGATGAGGAAAGAAAGAGTAATTAGATAGGTGGCTGTACATAATTCAATAAATGTTGTATTGATTATTGGGAATAAGTACCCCCGTAACAGTATAATATTTTCAGTACTTTTCACTGTACCTGATAAGGATTGATGACACCAGAGTTACTAAAAAATATAAGGAACACTAACAAACAGGAGTTTACTGTATTCAAATTTCGAACGATCCGAAACTACACCTGATTTTTATACCACCAACGACCATCAGTAGTGTACATGACTTTGTAGTGCCAGAAGTGGGAAGACAACTTCTGTTGCATATACTTCGGACAGCGAATGTGTGTCGAGCACTGCCGACATCAAAAATACTTCTGTGTCAGCTATCAGTTATACATTTTCGAGAAACAGAGTCCAGAGGTACTTTGTCAGCACTGTAACTTTCTGTCGGAGTATTCCTCCTACACGAACTTAGGCAAGATTTCTGGAAGGGAATCATACATCCTCCAAAGGCATTGTGTGGAGCATTATGTGACTGCAACTTGTCTGCATAAAGACAAAGTATCAGTTGAATTGAATTGGATGATTCAGGCACTTGATTATAGCCATTTAATTCAGTATGGCAGCATCTAGACACAGCTTGATGTACAGCAGCAAGGCATTAGCTGCGGTCAGCTCGAGGGTGGAGAAACGGAGATCCCCTGTGGCTCGGGAAAGTCCAAAATGGGTACTGGAGTGCCAACAAACGATAGAAGAGGCTCGAAGGGAGTATAGTCTGCGAAAAGCCAACGAGGAACCACCAGAAGCAAAGCAGGGCCGGGGGGAGTTGATAATGTAAGAAGGAAGTTCCGACTTAGTTCAAAATCAGGTTTTGGAACTGGCACAACAAGTCATCAATGTTATACAGTCATATAACGAAGAGAAGGGACTTTTCGAAGAAGAATTCGAAACAATGAAAAATGGCAGTGAAAATCTGGAAACCACAATTAGAACTGAGTGCCAGATGATCAATTCAGAGGTTTCTGGAGTAGGAACTCAGATGGAGTTGCATCAGGCAGTACTACAGGAAGTATGAGTTGGAATACAAATTCTAAAAGCCCAGGATGACCGAATAGTTGAAGAAGCCAGCGAATTGTTTCAAGAACCGAGAATGGAAATGGCCATTATGAGTAAGAGAAGAACAGATAATTCAGTACGAATTTTGGCCATTCAGGGTACGAATAAGAGAATACAGGACGGTATGAATCACTTGACCAAGAACATTGATCAGGTTAACATCATCTTGACATCAATAACCAAGTCACTGAAAGAAGTACCATCCAAACAAGAGCTAAGCGAACATGCGGTAGCCATGGATGAACAAGTGGTGCAGATCCAAGAAGTCAATACTGGGCTAACAACCACCATGGAAAAGTAAAAGTTTTCAGAGAGTTCTCATTACAATTTCCGAAGACCAGTAGCTCAAGCAGGACTGTTCGGGAACGTATGTGACTGGGGTGCGTCCACTTAAGTAACGATTCTGCCAAGTAAGTACTAGGTACATGGCCGTAGCTCTTATCGTATAGTAGTCTTATAATTTAATCTCGGTGATTAATTATGAATCGTTGATTGGGCAACCGAGATGACACATATTGTCTCCGCTCTCTTCTCCCGATTTCCTTGATATATCTGGCATTCGGATACTGTCGGCAATATTACGTCTCAAGTGTAATCTCCCTATATGCTTAATTGTCGATAGTGACATTAAGACAACACGTATCTTCACAACTCTGCTGTTCTAATGTCCTTCATAAACCTGGCTTTCAGATACTATCGGCAATATTACATCTTAAGTGTAATCTGCCATATATACCTAATTCTCCCTGCCTAAGGAGCTCTCGCATGTGTCGTAGTTGATGTTTAGTCACTCTCCCAAATGTAACGAATTTCTATTTATTCATTTCTTCCCGGTATCATTTGAGTATATTTACCGAACATGTTTTGTTCTGATTTTGTTTTTGCCTTCAAGAACTTTCTTCCATACTGGAATCAAACTTCTTGCTAGACTGCAAATTGCCAGTATAGTTATTGATATCCAATTCGGGAATCTCAGACTCCATTAACAAATCTGAGTTAGATTCTATAAAAAGGGTAACTAGAAAAAGCTTAATGTAATCGGAAGGGATTATTCTGTATTGTCTATAATACATTGCAACTTCCGTAGGTTGGATTATACTTGCTAGCCACCAGATACACTGTGCAGCGAATGCTCGATCTTCTTTTTCGAACAGATTTATCAATGTGGATAAGGTCCAAAACACAATGTCGTAATCGTTGTTGAACTTATGATCAGTTCTGGGTCGGGGGAACCACCTATAATCCTAATTGATAATACTAATACACTTTGATGATAATAGGTAATAGTGATAAGAACTGAAAACAACAATAATATTTCAGCTTCTTTCTCACAGGAAGGTATTGTTTCTTGCTTCTCAGCTGTCTCTCTCAATGCTGGAGCATTGCCATATCTTTATAGCTTTCTACCATTGCATGATTGGTTTTAAAGAGTTACTCTTCACGGAGGGCCATCATCACCAACTAGAACTGCTATGATCTCATCGGTCATATCTTAGAGTACTCCGAAATGAGCTTTAATCCCTCTCGACACGACCATGCTTCCCAGAGGTTGTCGTGTTCATGCATGATCCGTTTAAAGCACTATGCTCCCTCTCGGGCCAACATCTGCAATCAGATGTAATCAAACAGTAATTCAACTTAGATATCCCACAACTTGTATTAGGATAGTCAAAACATCTCATAGCCTTAAAACAGATTGCTGAAGAAGTAAGATACAACCTCACCATGCAGGCTATTTGGTTTATCTGATTTCAAAGTCTTACGTGGCGGCTCACCACTGCTCCGTTGACATTTGATTTGATAATTATCCTCTCATCTAGGTGTATCGGGTCTTATTGACTCTGCCCTACGTCAACATCAATCACAAACGCGATGCTAAGGCTGAGACTATTCTCACCAGGTGGGGAGTGCCCAAATTGTTCCCCTCCAACTAGCGATTGGTTTGAGATCCCTCGTAATTGCATACTGGCTATCATCTGCCTTGACACGTTAGTCGCATAAGCGGCAGTTGACATGTCATGTCTCACATAGCATAGTTTAGTGAGTGTGGTAAGAAATAACTGGCATCACTTCAAGCCATGAAGGCTTCCGACTGGCCAAGGTTGTTGCATCATCAAATCTGATCAAGCCAAAGGGTCTTGTGATCTCACAACGAATCCGCTAGCGGCACCTGTTATCAAATTGACACAATGCTCTTCTGAGATCCCACTAAGGACTGAAGGACTGGCCACTTTTATTGTCTAGGCTTAGCGTTATGTATATTGTCCTTGACGACATAAAGCCTTCAAACACATTATCAAGTACCATTACCTCCATTAAAGGAGAACCCCTAACAAGGTACATTCTGAATGAAGAGGTTATTTCGATACCTCAACGGTAACTAGCCTAAGAGAGACAGATAGTGCGCTTAGTTGGCAAGGAAGAATCTGAGGAGGTGCTCAAGAAGGAAATGCTGGAGAGGGTAATACCGGAGGCAATGAAAATGCAGGAGAGGGTAATGCCGTAGGCAATGAAAATGCTGGGGTTGGTAATGCCAGAGTAAATGCAAATGCCGGGGATGGTAATGCCGGAGGCAGTGGAAATGCCGTGGATCGTAATGTCAGAGGCAATGGCACCCTCCACAACTGGGATCTGGTCGCTCATCTGATAGTAGGAATAGGAATCCACGACAGAGTCGCAAGCAGAGTAGGAGGAACTTCAGTATGCAAAGCCAATTATGATTAAAAAACCATCCAAATTTGTAGGAGGTTCAGGAGAAGATTTTGATACTTGGTGGATAATGGTGGAAGTCTAGGTTCATGATTAACCTGAGAAGTTTCCCAAGGACGAAAGAACTATCGACCTGATTGGTTCGTTAATGGATAAGTATGCTGCCGCATGACATATACAATGGCTTAAGAGTCCCTTTTCTGGGAAACGCCCGAAATCCTTAACCGGATATGTTCAGGCATTGAACGTATGGATTGAAAACCAGGAAGCCCAGGATGATGCATATGCGAGCCTGGAGACAGCTCAGTATGATGGGCGCATTACAGGTATCATCACACAGATCTCAATGCAGAATGACAACGCTATGGTATCAGGAGTGGCATTGAAAAAACTGATCTTGGATCGTTTACCACACAAAATTCTCGACCAAATGCCTACGATCAATTTAACCAGAAGATCCAATCATGTGATCATTGATGTTATTATCAAAGCCGGCCAAACCGCGGTGAATTTTTCTAAGGAAGAGAAGAATTTGAGCCTTAGAAAATCAGTTTCCGAGTAATGAAAGAAACAAAACCTTGGTTTGAAAAACCCCGATTCGAGAAAATGAATTTTCAAAGTTGATTCTCACAGGAAACTCAACAATAGACACCTTTCCAAAAGAATAAGTCATGTAAGTTGAAGAATAATGAGTCCGGAAAGACTTATGTAGGAGAAACGGACGGAATCGTTAAAACAGAACTCAATTGGAGAAAAGCAACTGGGGAATGCCCGTGATGTGCTTGGCCGGGATATTAGTCCAGAGCACATAAGACAATTGATTGCCATTGCTGGAAAAGAACTGAGAAAGGAACGGCCACTTTTCCAAACGCGAAAGACTATCAAAAGCTTCAAATAGGAGCATACGATCAGGAGGCTGAGGAATCAGAAATGGATCTATATACAACAAATGATTCGGATTGTGAACCCTCGGAAGAAGAAGACTCGGTGGATGACGACTTGAAGAATGGAGACTCGGACAATGAAAATTCCGAGAAATATTGTCTTCAACAGGATAAAGATGAAATCAAAATTGAGCAACAGCTAATTCAGATTGGGTGGGATTCGGACAGCGATAGCGAATGAGCCACATTAAGCTCTTGGGTTGAAAATTAATATTTGAACCCACCAACTTTGTTGGAAGACCTTCTTGTCTTTTGTTTTATTTTCCCTTTGAGGATGATTGCAAAGCCGAAAGTGCTGGTCAGTAAGGGAATACAACAACTACCAGCATTACAACCAGTCGTAACGTATATAAATATTCCTCTACCTTCAACCCATTGGGGTTGTGCTATTGGCGATAGGATAGCAATGACGAAACGCAAAGCTACCAATGAGATCACTCAACAAAACAAGAAATTTAACATATGAACTGTTTATGTTTTCTATAAACCTACACGAATGCATAACAAGAGACGGAAAATTTCATCCACACAGATAAGCATGAGACCGATTTACCAGGGTTTCATTGATTACGATAATAGGTATTATCCATTATGATGCATGCTGGATCTTGGAAGCACTTCTTTTGTTATTTCGCCAGCAGCAGCAAAAGCGTATAAAATACCAGTCGTTGAAAGAACTAAGAAAGTTATATCAGCGGATGTTACTGGAAGAGAAATCGTTACTGAAGGACTTCGTATGCTACATTAGGGATTATCCTTCGGAAATCACCACTCTTACGACAACGAAGATCATGCATTCAAAGAAATGTAGACTTCATCTGATTATGATTGCTGGATACCAGCGTGGCATCTTGAAAAGCATAAAGCTTGAGGAGTTACTACTTAGCATTTACATTTTCCACATTGCAATGGTAAAAGCTATGGGCATGGGAAATTACATTCAGAATACTCCATTACTTATGATAAGAGGGTATCATTAACTAGAGACTCCATTCATATTGAGTCTTTAATACAACAAACTCCTTCTTCACTCGATAAACTACCAAAACAATATCATAAGTTCTGATTACTCTTCGATCCAAAACACACAGAAACATTACCTGATAATACGGGATGCAATGATCAGATTGAGTTAATTACTTCTCAAGATATGTGACGCATGGGACCAATTTACCAGCTATTGTTGCTGAAGGAAACAATATTAATAGAATATCTTGAGAAAATGATTAAGAAAGGAAAAAATCAACGATTAAGCAGTTAGGTTGGAAGTTCAATATTATTTGTTCCAAAACCAAATGGGCAAGGATTAGGATTGTGTGTTGATAATCAACATCTAAATGACCAAACAAAAAAGGGCAAGACTCTGCTACCAATCATGGATGAATTATCGAGAAGGCTATGAAATTGTGATTTTATAACAAAAATTGGTATGAGAGGAGGATTTCATTCGATACGAACGGCATTGGGCCTTGAAAAGTTCACAGCTTTCAGGACTAAGTTCGGACTATACGAATGTATGGTAATGCCATTTGGGTTAAGAAATGCAACTGCAACTTTTCAAGGAGAGATTAATCGACTATTGCAGCCATAGCTTGGAATCGAATTTGTAATATATACCAAACAAGAAATCGATAAAGATGGTGGTTTGATTGTGGTTGTGTATATCGATGATATATTGATCGCAACAAAGGGTTCCATCAAGAAACATCAACGACAGCTATCTAATGTCTTTCAACTACTTATATTTAACCATGTGTGTTGAAATCGATAAGTGCATATTCGACGCCAAGGAAGTTCATTTTTGGGTTTTATTGTCAGTGGGACTGGAATACGAATGGACCCAGAGAAGGTGAGAGCGATTGTTAACTGGCCGAGACCAACCATGAAATAACATGAACAACAGCTACTGGGTTTCTGGAACTTTTACTGAGGATTTTTACCCAGTTATGCAGCAATTGTCACCCCAATAACCGATTTACTGAGAGGAAATATTAAAGTTATTCATCGGGGAGATGCTCAAAAGGCAGCATTTCTGAAAATAACTGTACATTTTACATCTGGCAAAACTCCGATTGTACGACATTACGATCCAACGTGGCCAGCATTGGTAGAGACAGACACTACAGACTTTGGGATCGCTGGGTATTGTCTCAGAAGTTGGAAGATGAGAAATTGCATCGGGTTAGTAATATTTCAAGTAAACTTTCACCCACTGAGCTCAACTACGACATTTTCGATAAAGAATTGCTAGCAATAGTATTTTCCTTAAAGAAATGGATGCCGTTTCTTCAAGGAGCTGAGCATAAAATGATAGTCTATTATAATCCACAAAATTTATCCTACTTCAAGACGGCAATTTCTCTTAATAGAAGCCAAGCAAGGTTCCTTTTCGATAATATAGGTCAAAATTAAAAGTTACCAATTCCTCAGCTTATCCTGGATGCACAAGCGGATACATTGTCAAGGTGCCCGGCATTCACCTCTAGTGAAGGGGGTACGCTAGCTGCCGGATCTACAATGCTGTTATAAAAGAAACAGTGGTTAGAAGTAGGAGCTATGCAAATAGAGGATGATGAATGCGATATGATATATATTGCAGCTTTCGAAGTGGAACAGCTATTGCCATATGCTAAGAACAAGATTCAGCAGAAAGCTATGGTCGACGTCGATTATCAAGCCATTTGCAACCAAATCGCTATGGGCAGCGATACCATTGGTAAGAATTTTCAATTCAAACATGACATTCTGTGTTGGAAAAACAGGGTTAATGTGCAAAAAGGAATTTGTAGTAGAATAATGGCATCGGAGCATGATTCAAAAATTGCTGGAAACTTCAGAAGAGAGTGAACATTGGAATCAGTTTCGAGAATCTTTTACATACAATATTTGGCGACTGATATCCGGATATACTGTAACAAGTGTGACAACTGTCAACGCATGAAGAGTCCTCGTTACGCTAAGCATGGTCTTGTACATCTGCTAGAAATGGCATATAAACCATGGACGCATACTGGCACAGACTTCATTACGGATATGCCAGAGTCAGAGGGACCAACGACAATGTTGGTTGTTGTTGATCTCTTTATGCAGATGGCACATTTTATTGCAATAAAGAACAAGGATTCCCCTACAGTAGCTGGAGCGTATATGGAAAATGTTGGGAAATATCACGGCTTTCCAGAAGAGGTTGTATCAGACTGAGATGAAACATTTACGGGACAATATTTCATTGATCGGTATAATTTTCTTTCAATTCACACTGTATGAGCACTGCTTTCGACCCTCAATCAGACGGTCAAATGGAACGCATTAACCAGGTAATCAAAACTTACTCGCATTCTGATTACAACTATGAACAAAATGATTGTGCATCAATGTTGGCCATGGCCGAATACATATACAATAATCCAAAACATTCGTCAACTAAAATTTCTCCTTTTTATGAAAATTACAGGTTTCAGGCTTGTAAGAATTGGCCTACAGAGTTCCAGTTCCAAAATCCAGCCTCAGGACTGTATCGACATTATTTGACATCCGTTCATCAGAAGCTATGCAAATAGCTGGAAGTGTCTATTGAAGCTAAGTGGAAATATTATAATAAGACGAGAACGAATTTGGAGCCATTTAGGAAGGGAGATTTGGTAAAGCTTAATGCGAAAAACATTTGAGCTAACCATCGTTGCATGAGATTGGAGGATAAGAGGTAGATACGTTTCGGAGTATTATCATCCGGGAAACAGGGGAGATATAGTACTCGTACGTTGCCAGGTACATGGACGATACACCTGACATTCAACATCGCATTTCAAGAATGGTATGAAGAAAACAATTCGAAGAAACAGGTTATCAAAATCCAAGCGGATGACGTCGGCTAGTAAATGGAGTGAATTAGTGCCAGCCTACCTTCAGATAATGATCCACGAAGACATGTTTATTTTGTTAGATGGGAAGGGTCTTCACATGATGAGAATACGTGGGAGATGTATGAGAATGTGTTGGAATGGTTGTTGGATTTGTTAAAAGATTTTTATGGTAAGAATCCAACAATTGTAAGAGACAGGCATTATCAAAATGCGAGACAGTGATTTTGTTGTATTTTTTTTTTACTATTACTTTTTATTGGAATTGTTTCTTTACTACGTTGAGTGCGATCTTTTGCTTTTCTAGTTGTTACGATGGAGCACCATTGCCGTCACCAGTTCTAGTGAAGGGAGTGATGTTAGGGGTTCTCCCTGAACAGCGATAATGGTACTTGTGGTAGTCGATTGAATATATGTCGTGGAGTAACTGTTGGTCTAGTCACGTGATATGCATAACACCTATTCATGATGCTACGAAGTTGGCTAGTCCTATGTTCTTTAGCAGGGATAAATAGGAGTCACATGTCAACTGAATATGCAGGGTTCATTGTTTTGCAGAATCACTTAAGATGATGCAGCTATTTCGCCTTTGCAGGGAAGCTCGCCTCTGCCATGCGCAGGGTTTTTAACCACATTCAGTATTCCTGAAAGTAACGTGGCATGTCTAATTGGACTGAAGGTGACTTCAACACAGACACAGCAGTCGATAGTCAAATCCGAGTACGTGGGACACACTGGCTGATCGTCTCAGGCGATAAGAACCACCTGGGTATACCCCGGGCAAAGAGAATTGTCTCAGCCTACACATGACGTGACTGAGGGAATTATGATGTTGGCTTATGACATGAGGCCTGAAACAACCCTCCTCATTGGGTTGAGGTAATCTGCATTCCAACATCAGCCTCGCATTTGATACGAGCTGAAGCGTCAAGTTCCATGCTGGTATAGTAATTTTAGGTTGCCAATGAAATCTATGATGCAAGCCAAATTGCCTGAAGGATGAGGCATTAATTTACCATATGCACTGCCAACCAAGATCGGATTATGTTCCAAATACAGAGGCAAACGGATTGTGAGATGTCTAAGTTCAAGTTTCATCTGACATGTTGTGTGACATGATATCATGCAATGGAAGGCCTGATGCTTAACAGGAGTGTAACGCTTTGAAACCACAATGCTTGAACACGATAACCTGGTGGGATGCATGGCATGTTATTGGGTGGCGCATGCGAAAAAGGCATGAGGTGACCCTGATATCGCTGTCATGAGCAATGTAAACATAGCTTCAAAGACTGGGTGTACAAACCCTCGAAGATGACTATCAAGAGATGGCATTGTTCCGGCAATGGGAAGAACAAGCTCAAGCAGCAATCCGCAGTCGACAATCAGAACACCCAAGACTATCTTAAAATATTTTTAAGAGGTCTTTTATTACTCTACAATCAATCCATCCCTAATTCACCTACGTGACCAAGCCTTGTATGTCTGGCTTCAGACTGACAAATTCCCAATACGTACTGAAGAGGAACGTCGAACTCTTCGGAGATCTCATATCTCAGTTGGAAGAGCAGCGTTTGATCCACCTCTCTATTGTGGGTTACAGTTTCACTGAGTCCATTGGTTTCGGTTACCTGGTTTAGCAGTACATATCTACCGGGTTGTGACCATACGAAGAATAGTCCGAAGATTGGTTAGATTGTAACGAGGGTTAACTGAAGGCCATGATAACGGAAGCAACCACTGGGAGTGGATTGATGCAAGAAGGTTGAGAGCGCTTGAACACAGGTCAACGGGTTGAGTCATAGGATAAGACCAGGAAAGAAGGAGTAATCAGATAGGCGGCTGTACTTAATTTAATAAATGTTGTATTGATTATTGGGATTAAGCACCCCCATAACACATAGTAAAGGCATAACAGTATTATAGACATAATTTCTGCTATTTTGATGACAATTTTTTTATCTAAAAAAGCTCTGACTTTATGTGACCCCACTGGCTTAGTTTGATACCTCTGGTCAAAAGCTGAACTATATTACTGCTATTCATGTTAGAATGTAGGGAAAATTACATCATATAACCAAGCAATAGATTGCATACCATATATCATATTGCTGCAATTGTAATTATTAATATTACTGAAGTACATAACTTTATTACTCAATTGATAGGTTTTCTGTAATTGATATAAGGTAGAGTGAACATGGAGAGTATACATGAATTATAACAATATCAGCAATTTCAATGTCAATTTGACACTGGACTGCTGTAGTGTTATATATGTGAAATCTAATGTACTAAAAATCTAAGCCATATACCAGAAGGAACTCTCTAATATCACTATTGCTACGCATCCCAATGTTTAGTTCAAAGTGATATAAACAAAGTAACTCAAACCCGAGAAATTGCTTATCAAATGAAACCATTTTGCTTTTCTTTTTTCTCTTTGCCATTATCATTTAGAATGTGGATAGTCTACTATCTATCTTCTGGCTTGTCTTAATTGCTTTTATGTTATTCTGTCAAGAAATCCCAAGCTGTCACTGGCCCATTTCTCATTTCCTAGAGTTTCTAGTATCTACCATCTCAAATTCTTATGCCAAAACCATTAAAGTATCTTCACATCAATATTTTATACTATCATATAAACCTGATGCTGTCTTATCCAGTATTGTTTGTTTTCTCTAACTAATGGAATCTCAAATTTTGAATACAGATAGTATTGTGACTTCAGATATTGTTGCTTTATATATATGTTTTTTTCCTTTCTAAGATTAAATTGAGAGAATACAGAATAAAAGTGGAGCTATTCATATTGGTGTATATGTGTACTTATAAAAATACAATCCTGCAAGCTGGGGTACTTATGTGCTGTGTGGTTTTTAGCAATGATAATATCAATTAGGGAGTTTTATTTGATACAGAACTCATGCAATTTGCAAGTCATAGTCAGATTTCATTCGAAGTACAGTCACAATGCTAATCTCTTGGTGATTCGTTCAATGTGCCTCCTTGCAAACATACTCTCTAGTAACCAGAATCAATATTAAAACCCTACCAAAGATAAGACAGTATTCAAACCAAAAATACAAAGTATCCAGATACTTATAATGATGTTAGTGAAAGGAGAAAATAAAACAATAGAATTACATGCTCAGTACCTTCTGTACCATCCTGAATCATGAAGTACTGCATTCGCTCTGTCAGGAATACATTTCCACTGGGTTTCAAAATAAACCTCTTTATCTCTTTTAAGATGTCCGACAGGAATTTAGCCAAACATCTTTTCACTGTGTCAGGGCCTCGGTTATTGTTTTCAGTGCCCGTGTACTTCCTCTGAAGCCCCCACTTGAGCTCTACCCAGACATGCTCAATAGGGGTGAAGTCTGGAGAATAGGGTGGCCAGTCATCCACCTGGATGTTGTATTTTAACAAAAATCCATAACCACAGCTGCATTGTATACTAGAGGATTGTCCTCCTGGAAGATGGCATCCCATACAGTGTCGTGGACACTTTTAAGGACTGGAAGGAAATGGGATAAAAGAGGCTTGACATAGTCTCTCTTGTTGACTGATTTGACAATGAAAGGGCAGAAGGTACCATGGTTTCATTCCCAAAAATAACACCAGACCATCAAGGAAACCCCAATGCATTTTCATTGTAGTGGAATGGAGTCTTTAAACTACTTTTCAAGTGGTTGTTAAACAACTCACATTTGCTGCCCTGCATATCTCTTCCCCACTAAGCATTTATCACTTCAAATAGATCCTTCCCAATCCTGATGAGTCCAATGCTTGCGTTTCAGTCCATCTTGTAGCCTTTGGAATACATGTCGATTTTGAACATTTGGTCTTGTTTTTCCTAGCCACTTTCCATAGTTGTTCAGGTGAAGGTACCGAGCAACAGTTGACAGTGATATATTTAGTGCTTACATCTGATCCAATTCCCCTATTGTTATTGCTCAGTCATTCTTGACTGCTTGTATGATAGATCATTGTTGTAACCAGGTCAAATTCCATGGTCTACCACTGCATGTGTTGTTTTCAAGGGAATGGTGATTTGTAGCACATGCAACAAAATTGCACATTGTTGACCAACATCACAGTGTAATCAGGCTAATTACTGCAAAAGAGTATCTCAAGTAAAAGAGTTTGAAGATTGCTATGCCTAAGACTTTGCATCATGGGCAGTTAGAGGCTTTGTGGGAGGTGCAGTGAGCTGGCACAGTTACAACCCCAAACATATGATGGGGTACTCACAGACCGAATGACGAAGACCTTTGCTTAGTGACTGTATACACCGCCCACTATGTAGCATCATAATGTTGCCCCGGTGTAATTCACTGGTGAAGGTTTACTCTACATATATATCTATGCATGGCAGCTAGTGCAACAATACAAAGGAAGGGTGTTAAAAGAAGAAAGACAATATGGATAGTAGAAAATAAAAATTAAGTAATTTCTGTGGAAAATATATTACATATAAATTACTCCAATTGTTAATTATTCAGGATTGGAATTCATCGTCTATACTAGCAAATTTCATGCTGTCTGTATCTGAGATATCACTGGTATCTGCAGGTTCGGGAATACTGAAGGCAAATCCAGCAATTGAGTACTAGTAGTATTAATCGCAATAGAAAGAAAATGTATTGTCACTAGAAGCATTAGGGTATGAGTGGAAGATATTGGAGAAGAAACACAGAGTACTCATATGCTCTGATTAACTAGACCAATATGGATCGATTTAAATGGACCTGAATGGGTTGGAGCTCATCCTGTGACAAATAAGAAGGACTGGTAGCACAACATGGAGATTCTGTGAACACGGAAAGCATGTCTGACTACAATGGAATTCGTGGTAGTGCAATCCTGATGAAATGACAAGTTCTTATGGAATCTAGATGGTGCAGCCAGACACCGAATTACAATTCAATTGTAAACCACTTGAGAACATCAGGGAAATGCATTTTCCTTGCCAGAGGCTCCTGGGAGTGTCTGGGAGTTGTAGGACCAGAATCCCAGAGAGCTCATATCCCAGAGTTGACAGAACCCATGTAGTAGCCTTCATGCGAAAGTGGGAGCCCCTGGGAACTCACGATTCATGTCTGGGAGTACCTCCAACCACTGTAGAGCAGGCTGGAATAACTGACATCAACTTTAGGAGAGCTGCTGGTGCGTCTGGAAATCAAAGTTATTACTTATTGTGAAATGAGTTTAAAAACTCATGTTTTCAGTATGCATTCCCTTCACTGCATCTATATCTCTGTAGCTATACAGCTACTCATATATATAGGGTACATCTGGAGGAGCTGCAGGGAATGCATCAGTGCAATTCAAAGTGCATCTGAAGATGACCATCAAATGATCTGGGAGATGCACTTGGAGGTTGTGATCAAGTGAGTTTCGAGATGCACATGGAGGCCATGATTGAGCCAGAGTGGTGATGAACTTGAACACTGTGATCATACAAACCTGGAAACAGTACTTGGCCAATGTTGCCAATAAACATTTCATCAAAGATTGGGCAAACTTGAAGCGTATGATCAAGCGGGTTGGGTGTTAGGGGTTCTCCCATAACAATGTCTATGGTTCTTGAATCACTTATGGGGTACGTGTTACATGGCTTAGGTCATGTAATGTGCATAACACCAACCCTGGGGTGCATCTCCAAATTGGACAATCACAATTACCTTTAGTGGGGTATGAGTGGGACACATCTCGATTGGATAAGTTGAGGCTTAGCTACTTCATTGAAGCAAACGCTGCGGCAGGTGGTTTGATGATGCAACAACACTGACAGATTGAAAGGGCTACAATCCTGCCGAGCATGTTGTTTTCAACCACATTCACGATCAGATGCTAGAAGGGATTACGTCTGATCATTCTGAGGAGTACCTTGACCTGCAGACATGGCAGTCGTTAGCCAAAATGCAAGTACCTGGGATTCCTTGCCAATTTTGTGTCAGAGTGGAACAACTCGGGAACTCCCGGGACACAGAGCATGGTCTTGGCCTAAGCATGGTGTGACCGAGAGATTATGACGTTGGCTGTTGATATGAGGCCTGGAGCATCACCGCACATTTATTTCTGATGGTATGGGAACTACAACAATATGGCTTGCCATTGCATGCATGCGTACATGTCATTTAATCTACATTGACACAATATTGGTTGGTCACCAATTAAATCTATGAATCATTGATACTGTTGCATTCGTTTGCTGAGAGCTCTTTCCAACCAAGAACGGATAGGTGTTCCAATTACCGCACCATACAAGGGCGAGATGTCCAACACGAAGTTAGAATCTGATATATGATATCATGCGGCTGTGGCCTGATTCTGACCAGGAGCGTAACGCGTTCATCCGTCACCGGCATGAACACTGTTACGGGGGTATTTTAAGTCCCAGTTTCAATACAACATTTATTAGACTAAATACAGCCGCCTATCTGCTTGCCCCTTCTTCCTCGTCTTCCCAGACTCAATCTCTTATCCGCTAAGATTAAGAGCGTACCACTCTTCCTCGTCGGTCCAGGGTAGCTCGTCGGACCACTCTTCATAAGGTAACACTCCTGAAGATATGTACCGGTGCACCTCGTACCCGATATTGTTGATAATCGCTAACCACACAATCAGCGGGGAGATGTGGGTTAAACCCCGCTTGTTGCAGTAGGTGTTGGCGTCGCCGATAATTCTGACGACCTCTTGATGTGCGTACTGGGATGGTGTGGGTATCCACGAACACATACAGCGCGTATTCACGAAGGGAGAATAAAGAAGCTATTGTGTAGCTTGGTAGATAGAATTCTTAATAATATTTTAAGGTGTTCTTCGCTGGTAATGTCTGACTGTGGATTGCTGCTAGAGCTTGGTTCTGTTCATTCTCGGAGACAAGGTGATCATTTTATAATCGGTTTCCTCAGGTCAAGCTTGCCTTTGGTCTTCCGTAATGACACCATTATTGCCTGATAGCTTCTCGCCGGGAACAACTGGTGTGTCCCATTGATAGTGCCACAAGTTCTCTTTGGTTATCGTGTTCATGCATGAGTGGTTTTAAAACTTTATGTTCCCTATCAGGCCATCCTCATGATCATGATATCAACCGCAAATAATGACAGCTCATAACCTCGTCTTCGACATCTTGCTGTCCATTTGTTCAGTAGCTAGAACATCTGACGACCTTAGTCTTATCAGTGCTTATCGCAATATAATATTAATAGCTCTTCACTATTAATTGCCTCACTGTAATATGGCTATTCGGCATTGAGTCAGAGATTTATTTGGCGACCAACCAATACTCCGCTAGCATAGATTATGACACGTCAACCTCGTATTCCTAACGAGTATGACGTTGCAATGCATGCGGTCTTAAACCAATAAGCCGGTTTGCTTCTGACCTCTTATCTTCAGCCAATGACATAAATCTCTCAGAAACCGCATGCTTAGGTCTCGACCTTCCGTAGACCAGGGAGTGCCACAAGTGCTCTCACCGCATAGCGCATGAGCTTGCAGATCCCTCGTACTCGCATATTGCAATAACGTCTGCTGCGCACGTAGTTCTGCGTTATCGCAACTTAACTATGCGTTGCCCCCCTAGACAAGGTTCAATAGGTGTGGCCAATAATTATGCGCACTGCTGAAGGTTTTTCACTTCCCAGTTATGGCGACATATTTGCGTCATCATATTTGAATCCACTAGTGCGACCGTACTCATCGCTCATTGATCGACACGCGGCTCAAGTGTAATCCCGCTAAGGATCACTTGACTGACAACCATGTTCATGTATTCACAGGTAGGTGTCTTGCATATGATTCTCGCATAGGAACTTTTATCACATGTACCTGCTTCATTCGAACATGTATCATTACCGCTGCATCAGCAACAACTCTAGTTTCCGTCAGAAACACCCAGGTGTTCCGGACGGCTCTGACGGCTCTGACGGAACCTCGTACCCTCTGACAGAGAATTACACGCTACCCGTCGCCCCGGCGACGGGTCACGTTGCATACGTACTCGTTTACTTTGTGGTGATGTCTACGCACCATCAGAAGGACATGTGTGTTACACTCTTCGCAGGGGCTGCAGTTATGCTGAAGCCGTTTACACAACGCCTGGCGATGTTAAATCATAGCTACTAATCGTTCAACGATTTTCAAAACTTATGCATTCAGTTTGTATTCTCA
>Ga0307515_10002539_pt1 | contig 39423 bp, 37 predicted proteins | sample 17_EM_MG_FD_194513 | JGI IMG/M metagenome (GOLD analysis project Ga0307515, IMG submission 194513) | Populus trichocarpa ectomycorrhiza microbial communities from riparian zone in the Pacific Northwest, United States - 17_EM | ecosystem: Host-associated > Plants > Roots > Unclassified | place... | reverse complement strand
TTCTAGGCGGTTGAAGTTCGTTCAACTGAAAACCGAAGCAAAAATTTTCTCGCGATGTCAAACTTGATTGGATAAAATCGGTCTTGGCAAAACTAAAAGGTGGTGTGGTGTGTTGTCGGAGGTGTGTACCAGAAGACATAGTTGTGTAAGAGCAGTTTTTGTGGCTCAGTAATTGAGGATCGATCCTTGGCTTTCGCACTGCAACCTCACCTCACCTCACCACGCAGCCTTCTCTACCACCTCTACCCAACTTTTGCACAGACACACGACGTCACAACCATTACCCAACACGACTTTTTATGCAATTTCGACGAATTCGGCCGTGGAAGCATCACGAGATACTCCGGCAAGAGCGAAGGGATGACGCCTGTTCGAGAGACACAGCGGCCGGTATATTACCTTCCGGAGGTTTAGGGGGAAGGTAGTACTAACGGGTGCAAACTACGAGGCGTTCTCAGAGAGGATACGTAAGGGGCTCCTGGGGCCCGGGAGCGATGTTCCGAGGTTTTGAAGACTGTGCCGCCGCAGGAGCGGGTTTGGGAGACGTTGGTGCTGACAAGTGTAGACTTTGCGGCATCGAACGAAGCTCCCCTAGACTTGCGCCGAGTCTTATAATTAAAGTCATCAGTATCATGTATCGATAACACGAGGATGTGGGCGGGCAAGTATGTTCCGCCCCATCGAGAAGACACCGAGGATTCAGTACACCAACAACCTGGATTGGAATGAGGAAACTACGCATTGCTTGAAGTCTCAGGACTTAAATATTAGTGCTTATTCCGTATGACTACCCCACCTCACCCAACTTTTAGGATGTTCGTAGTACTGATTCTCTATTAACAGTTTATAGTACTATCAATTTCGAGCGCGACGGGCTGCGGCATTGACGGCAAAACCACTTCCGAAGACGAACAGATCACCATTAGCGATATACGGTTTGAGCTGTGGGGAAAGGCGTTGCATGTTGGGGCCATTCGCAGTACATTACGATAATGACATAGAGAAAGAGATAGAGGGGTGTTTCGGCTTGGGAGATGCTGGAATGGAGGTATTTTTTGTGGAGAGGGAAAGGGTGGGGTCGTTTGCGAATATCGCGAATGTCGGGAGGGGGTGTTTAGGTTTGGCCCTGAGTAAGACTATGCCCGCCTGCTCGGCAGCGTCACCGATCCTATGACTCTAGATGTTCATTACTGGTGGAGTAAGAAGGGGTATAAAGGACTGTGGAGGCGTGCTGGGGAGGTGTATGATAGGTGTGGCTCTGACAACCTGGAGGATGATGAGGAAGGACTTTTCTTAATTGAACCTTTTATCCTGCTTTCGATTGAAATTATTCTATTGATCCTTCGACTATATTGGAACGCACTACCCTCCGACCACGTGGGCCCTGGATCCTGTTTTGGCTTAGCACTTATTCTATTGATTCCTTGAATGTTGAGTATTTGGGTGTAGACACGATCACATGAAAGATAACCCCAACTCACGTGACGTGCGGTTGCAACTCCACGTTTACTCTAGCTGCCAATTTATGTCACCCACCATCGACTGCCGAAATATGCTATTGGTAGCATTAGCGCTTTAAATATTCAACGTACTTTTAATACGGCTGATACCCGACACCTATTTAGCGACGTAGTCAGTTCACGGTCGATAAGCTTCCCGATCTTCAACGATATATTCCACGACAGAAGCGAAAGGTTCCCACTAACTAGCTCTCTCTAGTTGATAGACACTTTAGACATGCGTTTGAAGCGTCCTCTTGAGGCACTTCGTGAGAAGTGGCATGGGAGAAACGAACGACGGTCCCAGGAGCCCTCTCGAAAGTCCTCACCAGCCCCCAGCACTGAACCGCTGCCACGACCCGATTATCCGGCGAGCTATACACTACCTGCCGATAGTCAAACTGCCGATGAGACGGAGTGCGGGCAGGACTCACCGGTTGCGACTCCCCCGATCCTGCCTCTACAGATCTCTATAACAGCCGTGGCCGAGCTTGATGCCCAGCATTTCGACCCTCGACAGATGCTTGAGCGCACATGCACCTTGGCTTGAGAAAAGCTTACTGCAGATGAGAGTTAGGGTATTAAACCGTTTGGGGATAAGGTGGAGTCGGCGGTGAAAGAAATCAGGCAAGCACTTGACATGGGAGGAAAATTCTACGGCCCAGCAAAAAATCACTAAGATATTGAAAATCATGGACAAGTACTGTACGATTGTTGATGTGGCCATTCAACACCGTCCTGATATAACAGCCCTTGTGTGGACGGGGGTACGGACTTTCATTATGGTATGAAGATCTATTTTCATTCCACCTGTTTTGTTGTTTTCCTGTCCTTGCTCTTGACATTGCCGAGAGAACCGTACCTAGCTGTAGCATATTGCTAAGAACTCATGCAGGTAGCCCTCAACCACTACGAAGCATTGGAAAACTTGAAAGAGGCCATGGAGACTATCACTACCACAATGGCGAAGGGCGAATTTTACTACAGCATCTATGCATCATCTACTCCAAGCTACGGTAGCCAAAGTTCTACGTCTCACCCCAAGAAAACAACTGAAGCATTGGCGGCACTGGCATCATCCCTACAGAAACTATACGCCATAGTCATAGTAGTTTCGGTGAAGGCTAAGGCTTACTTCCAACCATCTAACTTTGTGGGTAAGAGGTTTGAATTCGGGTTGCTTCTGGGGCCATGATAACTTGCTTTGCTTGCATTAGTCGGCTTAAAGAATTCTTTGCAACCGTTCTTGATCGTCTTCAAGCCCCTTCTTCATGACATCGCCAAATATGAGGCCGAACTTCGCGAACTTGCAAATAACGCAGCTCTGGTGGAAATTCTAGGTACTGTCCGACTCTTGTGGGTGCCGACCCGGGTTAAGACTGCAGGTTTCTTGATTGCATTCGGATATCCGTCCCGGGTTGCGGTGGTGACCCCCGGCTCACTATGTTGGTACTGGTACTGATCGAGATGTTTAGATAGCTCGGACCGTCTTAAGGGATTGCAAACCCACTTGCACTTGGAGGACATATTGAAGGAAAAGTTATCCGGTAACTGCCCCTACCCGGTTGGCTAACTGATATACTAACTCCTCCTGGATATCCCACATAGTCTCGAAGAAGTGAAGACAATATTGGGACAAGAGATTGAAGTTAAATCTCTACCGCTAATGGTCCTCATCCAAAATAGTTACTGATCGGTTGCAGAAAAGGAACGCGAGACATTCAAGATGTGTCGGGAATGATTAGGTGCGTTAGAGAACGCCAATCTCGAGTTCGATCAACATCGCGCAAAGTGGATGGAGGGAACTTGCACTTGGATTAGAGAGACTGAAGAATACCAAGCGCTGATGGATGACCGGGGACGACAACATCTCTGGGCCTACGGACTACCAGGTATGAATGTGCACTCAATCATTGCTAGAACTCTTAAGCCTCATCTCTAGACTCTCGATTTAATTAGATTGGTTGCAATACCCGTTATGTCAAGTGGTCACTGAGTAGCAAAGTGCTCGGTTAGCTACCTGAACCTAGTGGGTGCCCAAGGGGCGGGTGGCTAAAGCAACTAGTTAACTGGCAACCAATCTATCAAACTCGAACGTGCGGGTGGTTATGATGTATCGCAGCTTCTAACAACGTCTTAGGCGCCGGCAAGTCTGTACTCACGAGTTTTATTTTAGAGAAGTCACGTAAAATCATGTCAACAAAAAACGGATGCCGGATCATATACTTCTTCTGCAAGGAAGGTAATCCTCAACTTCATCTGCTGCAGCGATAACAGCTAACCTCGTTGATCAACTCGTCGCATATACACCGCTGAAAAGCTTTTTTGATATCCTGAACCAGGCGCGCCAAAAGAGCAATGCTGTTACTTGCGCCGACTTCAAAACTCTTTGGAATATTTTCACCGAGATGGTTCGGGAATTTCCAACCACTGGCAGAATCCTTGTCATCCTTGACGCACTTGATGAGTGCCTCACTGATCGCTCGATTTTCCTGAAACTCTTGATTTCTCTGGCCGCAGAGGAGCTCAAGAAACTGCGGTTCTTTGCTACCAGCCGCAAAGAGCAAGATATATCTGAAATTTTTGATAAAAGTCCCGATGTATCTTCACTTTGGATGAGCGTCGAAGGAGATATCAAGAAATTCGTGATCCGAAGTGTTAATGAGCTTCCACGCCTTAAAGCTATCGATTGCAAGGATACTATTATTCAGGATGTCACAAAGAATTCCGCCGGCATGTTCCAGTATGGTGGATTGATGATAGAAGAGTTCGAATCTTCGTTGCTGATGTGAATGAGTGAGTTGATTGTAGGTACAAGAGAGACGGACAAAGGTGCGTCTTAAGTATGAAGAGCATGACGGCGAGCGTCGTGTGAAGTCTAAAAGGACAGTCATGGTGTGAAGTCTAAACAGACAGTCACGACCGTGCACTGAACCTTAGGGTTTCCTGCAACATTCGTCAACAACTGACATCTTAAAAGTTCTGGAGGCCCCTCCACATGGCTTGTATGAAATATATGAACGTATGCTCCTCCGGCTGGATGGTGATCGGCGTGGGCACGCCTTGCGCATGAGACTTGCCTTGCGAAAGAGAATCCTGAAATGGGTTGCATTAGCCAAACAGCCACTAATGTTCAATGAGATGGCATATGCTTGTGCCACCATGGATGAAGAGGAAGCCTTCGATCCTTCAAAGAAGTTAATGGTTACGGAGGATGATATAATTGACATATGTGGTCCTTTGGTTGAAATTCTAGACGGGAAATGCAGTTCACACATTTGTCAGTGAAAGAATTTTTATTCCAGAACGAAGAGGACTTGTACACCAGGGACCGTTGGATTACCTCGTGCTTGGTAGACTAAACGGATGCACATACCGCCATATCCATCACGCGCCGTAAGTTACCACATTTAATTTGCCAACTTCATGCTCATAATACATCTGCTCATGTAAAAACGAATCCTCCAATTCTGTCGCAGGACTCTGAATCTGGCCTGTAATGATTTGATTGCTCCGCTGCATTCTCTCAATACTGACGTTAAAGCTATAGTTACACAACTTTCCGGAAATATCAACCTAGATACGGAATCCATGAGTGAAGAGTCGTCTCTTTACTATTCAGTGACAAACTGGGTGCTCCATGCTGCGGATGTTGCGATTAAACCGGACGAAACCAGCAAGTCATTGCAGCTTTGGGACTTCAGTATGAGATTCCTCTCAGATGACACCCCGAAATTGCAAATTCACAGTACGGATTTTTCGGACTACCAGAGCAAGCGTTGCGAAGATTTAATGTACGATGATATCAACGAACCCTACTGGCGACTTCACATCGCATCGGCATATGACCTCACATCAGTTGTGACACGGCTTATCGCTGATCATGAACGGGTTGGCTCTGATATCGCAATTAGTGCTGTTATTGATTCAAAAGATGAATATGGCCACACACCGCTTTTACTGGCGTCTGGGGTAGGCCGTGAGGTTGTGATACGGCTTCTGCTGGCCCGGAGTGACGTGGATGTCAATTCAAAAACCGAGTATAACAGGTCACCACTTTTCCTGGCGTCTTCAAAAGGCCACGAGGCTGTGGTACGACTGCTGTTGGCCCGGAGTGATGTGGATGTCAATTGAGAAGATAATGACGGCCGTACAGCGCTTGCAGTTGCGTCCGAAAACGACTACGAGGAGATAGTAAGATTGCTTGAGCAGAATACCTCCTCACTCCGTCTGTCTCCCGAGGAACCTTTCAACGAAGAACCGTAGAATGATGACGGGTTTCAAGACCAATGTGAGCAACTACTTCTCTAACTCTATATTAGATGCGAGCCAAATGCGTTACCTTGAAAAATCAGAGTGATTGATTGTTAGGGAACTGGATTCAAGGGTTTACCGCTAGTGAAATTTTCCAAGATAGAAAAGAATGGGCAAAACAATAACTTTCTGGTTGACAAGCGCTTTTGCAGAGTTTTTGATGTAATCTGGCATAATATTTATTTGTCTACTTGTGTTGAAAAGTAGAAAGTGGCAAGTCTAGTAGCGATGCTGTATCTTATCTACCTCTCGTGCAGTATACACAAGACAAGGACTATTTGGCCGCTCTACTCTCTATCGGTGCGGCGTCGAGCAGATAATCCCAACAACTTGAAGTTTCCGTAGCACAAACTCCGTGATTCGACCTTGACTCTCAACATATCAGTCACGAGCGTTCAGCAGACAATTACCGTTCTCGTGGGTCACTTAACATGAGTGTAACCTTGCCCACATCAGCGTATGATTCAGTAGACTAGTTATTGAAAGCAGCTTTGGCACAGACCACCACAATCGTTCCCAAAGCGCTCTGTCCGAGTGGGGCCGCTGGTGGCAGGGCTGCCGTCGTTGTAGATCTAGCTGAACTTTGGAGGCAGGTACCTCGTTGGTACGTAGGAGGGGTGGGCTGTAGGCAGAAGAGTTGGGGGATGTAAGACGACTGTGACGTACATGAACGTGATGTGTCTGTTCAGTTGTAGCCATCCCGGAGGGCTGCTAGGGTTGTGTTGACTAAGGGATTTAGCCCGAAGGCTACCGGTACTAAGGCGGGCACTAACTTTAGCCCGCAGGCCATTGGGACTAAGGCATGCACAAGACTTAGCGGGCTTGGTACAGAGCTATCTCCCCGCCAGCCTCGGGCTTGGTGCGGTGCCTATCTCCCCGCGAGCCTCGGGCCTGATTAGTGCTTGAGATGATTTTCTTTCCTTATATATGTCTATCTTCTTCTCTCTCTGTACGATAGACAGTTCAATCATCATCATCTTTCTCTCCCTCCTCTGATTGTCTCATCAGGTTGTCTCTACCTTCTTCCGCTGGCTAGTCGCATGCGAGGCTCACAGTTAGCACAAGCATTGCCGTATTCCAGGTGTGTATTACCGCTTGGGGCTTTTCCTTTCCTTCTCGTTGTCCTACCTTTATAACGACAGCTGTGGTGCGTCTGGGAACCCACATTCTCTCGATATGCATGCACAGGATCCCCTGATACTTATTAAAATCAAAGCAGCTCACGAAGCACTCCGGGCGGTCTAGCGATTTGAGAAGTATGCGCGTTGCATCTTCCGGAAGCAGAAGCTGGACATGGGCAAGAAAGCGGGTACAAGCATACACACGTGGGCACCTACATAGATGCATACGTGCGCAGCCTCGTGATTGAAACCTGCACATGTCTTAAGTAGACCCCCCCTCGCCTCTCCTCCCTCCCACCCCAACATTCACCGCACCCACAAATAGCACCGTACTCCTCTCCAATTCCCCTCTCGAAGCTTAACTAATATATCCCTAGAATGCGCCTCCACGCCATCATACCTCTCATCCTCCTCCCCGCCGTCACCACTGCCCTCGCATTCCCCTGGTGTCCATTCGGACAATCCCTCTGCGGCACCAATCCTCCAAACCTATGCTGCAAGAAGGGCGATATCTGCTGCGCAGCGCAGGATGGTGGCAAGAGTTCTTGCTGCCCGCCTCACTTGCCGATGTGCCATTTTGACTTTGAGGGGTGGAGTGGGTGTAGCGGTCAGGGTGGGTGGCCGGGACCTAAGTAGTGGGGGGAGGGGGTTGTGGGGTGCGTGGTTTGTGGTTGCTTACGGCCCTGGAATTCTGACAAAGAGAAACATCGATAGAAGATAGTAATTAAGACTCCGAGGAAGGTATGGGCAATAACATGCAAGAAGACGCTCTTTCTATGCTCGGATCTGTAACCTTGGTATTGGTGCCAGGTGAGATTGTGGGAATTTGATTATTTGCATTCATGCCCAGCATCACGATTCGGACATACTGTGCACCAGCAGAAAGATCTAATAAGTGATTTAGCCCCCGCCTAAGACAGATTTTAGTCCGGATCCGATTAAACTCACCTTCTCGTGAGTAGGCTAGTATCCGACGAGCCACGACACCAACGCTAGAAACCTAACCCAGTACATCCAAAAATAAAATAAGTAAATACTACAAAGTTCAATTATATACTATCAACTACCCATAAGTACCTAATCTGTAGACATCGGAATACATATAGGCGGGTGCGGAAGCAGGCAGGGCAGATAACTGATACTGGCCGATGGTCAAGGAAGCTGGTTGAGGCACAACATACCGTAAAAATCAACGAGGCGCGGCCGCGTAATAACTCCCAGAATTTGTACAACCTTATGAGAGGTCCTAGGTAGGTTTATCCTTCATATTTAATCAGCTAGCGAATATAAACTAGCCGCCTGCGGCTTGTTTAGATCCGGATTATCGTGCAAGGTTTTGAACCTCTATCTAGTTAATTAAAAAGTGTGCTCTGGTGCGTTCGGCGGGAGTCACTAGGCGTGGAATTTTGGGACTTTCTGGGCTGGGCATGGTTGTGTACGGTCGAGTGAGTGTGATAACTGATGATCCAGCGATAGGGGAGTCCACCTGATTGTGTGCTGGGTCAAATTACTGCTAAATTTGAGGTTATTCACAACCCCTGCAATGGCTGTCACATCTGGTCGCCGTGGTTGGGCCCTGGTCTTGAAATATCTTGCTCGTTACTGCACGATAGTGTGGGGCCCCGAAAAACTGGCGGTGGACAGACTGTTTCTATCCGCAATATGATGTAGAATCGATTACAGGTTAACTGCCTGGAACCAAGCAAGCTCAGAGTAGAGCTCTACTTAACTATTGCGAACGGACGGAAGTCTCTTAGCCCTGGGACAGCTAAAAATGCACTATTAATCTCATGGCAGGTATAAGGTAATTATGTAACTGGAGTTTTATAAAATCACTTCAGATTTGTATCTGCTCTGGGCTACCCCCTCTTTACCTCCATATGTCGCCGACAGAGATGTAAAGAAGACTTAAAAGATTCGGTCACCGCTGCAAAGATTTTAACGGACAATATTTGGTACTTTTTCGCGCTTTTTGTTCGGGTGTTTGTTACCGATATGTCCCCATAAACCCCCATGGCAACGGATGCCATGATAGTATTGCTGCGTTCACACATTCAACGTCGCTCAAAATGGTTCCACTTAATACCGGCTGAAGCATTCACCTGGCCTACGCATTGGTCGAACGAAAGGTCTCAGTTCTGGGTGACTCAGGATAAGGTTATTCGAGGCATTTGGCTACTGCTAAATAGGCTTCACATCCGCGCACCTGTCAACAACGCTCGTACTATCTTGAAAGAAACCCAACAACATCTTTCTCACGATTACTCCACTCCCACGTGCGCAAGCAATGGGGTATAATAAAATAGGCAGTAAACTCCTTCCTGCTACTGGTCAACAATAGAATTGAGGTGGAAGCTCTCAATTGCCGAAATTATGATACAGAAAGAAGGTAAATCTGGGATCTATTTCTTTAAGCTCTCAAATAATTCTTAAACCATCTGGCTATCACTCGACCGGGGCCCTGCCGGCGACTCTGGCTAACATAAATAACGAGCAAATAATCCCCCTTACTAGAGACTCGCCTCCGGTCCATCTTTTTCAACCGTAGCTAGAGGAACGACCTTGAGCTCATCATATACCTAGCCTTCTAATACCCATAGCGTGTCAATCGCAGCTTCAAGATCATCTCCGAAACACAGAATACGAGCGTCAAAGCTATCATAATAATACCAAAGCGACATGGGTTCGCGGACAGGTCTAGACGGATGGCGGAAGTTCAGACGGTTAGAGACTCGGATGGCATACTCTCACGAACAGTGATCCATAAAACGGAATCGGTGAGGAGGTTGTAGATATTAAGCAAAAGCAGCAGGTAGCAGAGAGTAGTGTAAAAGACACAGTGAGCGAGACGGTGAGAATCTCGATTGATGTGGAAAGGTAGAACAAGAAACCGTCCACACCTTCCTGATTTTCCAAATCCCGACAAGCAATGAAAGGTAATCCGCTCCAAGGAGTTTTTTAAGTATCTGTGCTTCCCGTAGCAGAACGTGGTGAGGCTGAGATCGTAATTATCAGGCAGATCGATGCTGTCGCTTCTGTCCGAAGAACTAATATGCCGGCGAGCGCGTTCTCTGTAAGTATACACAACCCCGGATAGATTCCCGTTAAAGTTGGGTGAGTTCAGCATTTCTGTTACACCAATAGATTGTGTGCGGGAAATTCTAGGGCTTCGATCAACGGTAGTCTTGATGACAATAGAACGGTTTTTCGCAGGAACCGCGACCTTTGAGGTGGGATGGAAGTACATTCTACCCCCATGGTGCCAGTACTCGTCAATATCACAAGTTACCGGACAGCGTCTAGATTGATTAGATTAGATTACTCGTTATAATACCGAATGAGTCCGTGCGAAATTTCCATATCAGACCTCATGGTAACCAAATACAGTTGGTGCACCTAGGTGATGTCTCGGATTGTTTCCTGAAATGGGGTGTTTGGGAACTTTTGATATCGACGAGTAATCGATCCGATACCAACCGCATCACACTCCAGTTGACGGTAGCCTAACTCTTTGACCTAGGCGGAGAGTCGTGAAGTCCCCAACAGCACCGGGCGAGCATGACGGTTGTCTAATGCTATCTCGCCTTGTTTGGCAATCAGGCCCTTTATCTGTCCGGCATCCGTCCTGCTCGAAAGGCCTCCACACATCCTACAACTGGTTGGTTCGAGCCTGCTTGGCAGCATTTCCAATGAAATCATCCAGATACCACCGGTGCACCGAGATTGAGCGAAAGAGGACTACTATCGCTCAGAGATCGTTCAAATTTGGCCAACACAAAAGCGTTTGCATGTTAGAGGACGTGATGGATACCCTGAACACAGTTAGATCACGGGTAAAAGATTTTCCAGGTTGCTGTACATGCCATTGTATAAGGGCACCCCCAACACTTCTGCTCACAGGTCCCGGGATGTGAAGAGGTAAACAGGAAGGCTCGCTCGTCATAATGACCAAGCTTGAAATCATCAAGAGTGAAGCTCTGGATGGTAGGGAAGCACTCGATGTCTAAGATCTCTCAATCTCCAACGACATGGTGTGAGAAACGGAAGAGTGGTATGAGTAAATGTCTCGTCCTGTGTGTCACTAGCGCTGTGTGGTACCATCCATTAGCCGTTCAACGCGTTAGTAGGAGTCGGTGGAAAGAGCTCCGAATGAGCGCTACGGAGAAGTAGTAATAACTTGTACTCGATAATAAGGTGCTATACGTATATTAAACTTGTAGCGAAGTAGCTAGGCTGCCAGTCCTCGCACGTGGGCCTTAGATTACCGCTGTGGCTTGCGCAAGTTAGATCTGTGCCTTATTATCGAGTTCTTGCAGTATTGTTGCTAGAGTGATGTATGGCTAGAGAGAGAAGGATGCAGGTTGAATTGAGGCTCTCAGCCGAACGAAGGCTATCCCTCTAGCGCCCACGTGATTCACGTAAGTTACGTGCCATCTCATCTCCATCTCGCAACCCTCGACGTCTCTCAACACAATCGTCATGACGTCAGTGAGCCGCAAGCATGTTAAGTAGAAGTACTTATGCCAGATCTCTAGATCGCCACACAAATTTCAAGCACATGCAAGAGTTATGTGCCAAAGACGATGAATTTTCCTCAACAGTAGGAAATATTTTACACCTTGTTGCGATTAATCGATAATGATGGTATAGGAAATGCGGCTAGAGTCTAAAACTATACCAAGTCAAACACCTAAGCCACAAAACGGCTCCCACAACGGGCAGCAGCCAAATACTGTAGAAACTTGGTCTTTAATTCCAGGCCGGAATTAAAGACCAAGACACTGGATAACATATAATCTGCTGAAACCAGCGGTTCTGAGTGCATATTCACTATTTTCAGCCGCTCAGAAGTTTGGACCTAAATACCGGAGTTAGATGGATGGATTGGATCCGGTTGGATAGATCGATTAATTTTTGGTAGGCTTGGACCACTCGATGCACGACATCGAGACAACAGAGGATATCCTTGATTCTCTCACATTTCGAACCCTCCAGGTGACTTGCAACCCATGCATGCAGATGACGGTGTGTAGATGTTTGCTCATATCTAATAATTTCATACGCGTTTTATCGTAAAGTAAAAATGAAACAAGACTCAGTTATTCAGTTAAACTGGTGGGAAGACGAACATAACTACAGCGTCAGAATGTTTTTTGGTGTGGAGGGTGTAAAGATTCAGTTGATCGTACGATTGTTCATCTGCACGCGAGGAGATGTGGTGCCGTTGATGATTAATTTTCGTCACATTTCTATGTGGGGGGTAGATTGTGCATGTCTTAGACGTTTAGCCAATCGGAGTTACACTGACTGGCTTCGCACAATACTCGTATTCACTGGGGCTGGCCGAGCAGCGACATACCTACATGTTCTCCGGACTGGCCCGGAACTTGGAAAAGGTATAGTCTCAATTCAAATGCGCTGTTTCAACAGAACCTAACTGTCGGTTTTCTGGCATCTAGAGCCTGCCCTGCATTTGGTCTGCATTGGTCTTCAGCTACTCTAATGAATGGGTAAAACCAAATTTCTATCCTCCAAATTGCTTATGGAGCACATTTGATCACACCGGCTTGAATTGGTTAGCGCCGTTAATAGCAAAACATCCGTCGATAGTTGACTACAACTTCTAGTGCGGGGAAGGGGTGCCAGGTAGGCGGTACCAATTACCCCGTATTGCCCTATAACACTAGCGAACTGCAGACCCCGATCGCGAGATCTTTCCTAATGCCGTGGTTCGCCTGTTGTAAAAGCACATATTTTCAGTGTCACCTACCGCATTAGGTGAAGCTGGTATGTCCCTATCAATTCTAGTTGGTGATGTTTTACGGCCCCGCTCTTCCTGCGCCAGACATCCCACGCTTTATCAAGTCCGAATTCAATGCTTTTTCTTCCATCAGACTAGTTGAACACTGCTCAAGGCCCAGAACGTTGACAAGTCCGATGTCCATACGTTGTATCACCAACGAACCTGACCAGATACCCGATCCGTCAAGGTGTATGCGGCTCTAACGAGACGGCCTAAAGTTGTATTTGAATCCAGGCAACTTTCGAAATTACTCAAGCGCACAATCCTAACAGTCCTCTAGCATCTGATCCGTCATATCAGCCTTACTTTAAACTTATCAACACTATGTCGGACTCTATTAATCTTCTTTCTAGCACACCACGATTTCCACCAGCTCAATGCTATAGAATTCTAACGGCGTTCCTATTGCTAGGCCGCATCATTGGCGGCATTGCTGTGATCACTGGCACTCAGCAGCCGGTTTCACCAATCTCCCCATCGTCACAAGATGAAAAGCAGCGTGATGGAGATGAATTTTCAAATAACTTGGTTTCAGATTTATCCCCGTAAGGATTCACTCCCAATTTTTCTAAGGGCGAGACTGTATAGGGCTATTATTTACCACTTGCTACAGCCTTTTGGCACTATTCGGGGAACGATTCGCGCAGCAATTCATGAGCTATTCGACTACCTGGCTTGACAGCGTTATTTTCGCAATGGCACCTTTGGGAATCATCACTGCGATCGTTGGTGCTGTTAGAGTCGGAGGTCCTTCGTGGCTAAAAAGCCTCATCGGTCGAGTAAGGGAAACCCGTGCGGCAGCGGAGGTTGAGTTGATGTCGTCTACCTCACATGAAGGTCTTACAACATGCAATTTCTCGGATTCATTAGAGTACGGCTAATGCATATCTCCACACTTATAGTCTGCGAAATCTGGAACGGCGATGCCATTGTTAGAGTGATGGGAGCTCCTGACATCGAACAATTCCTTTTCTTCAACAAACTCCCGGCAGAATTTGTGCGGAAAGGCTTACCACAAAGTACCGAAGAAACTACGGAGGGTAGCTCCCAGGAGACATGGAGAATATTGACACTCAAAGAGGCCACGGATATAGGACTCCTTGAGCGTCGGAAGCGCGGAAGCCTCACAGAAATGAGCTGGCGGTATACAGGCTCATTCGTTCATCGAATATTTCGAAGGATTGCAGGTCTAAGGGCCCCAACAAGTGGCGTTCATGAAGATGATTGCGGTGGGGCGCCACCATCAGCGACAATTATACAAACCGTTGAGATATCGCCGACTGCACCCCTTGGGGTTTCTTCCGTATTCAGACGAAAAAGATCCTCACTGGCAGACCTGGAGCGCGCATCCACCACATCTGAAGGCATCAAGTCCCTGCCATTGAAAGCGCAGGAATCGGACGAATTGAGGTTACCATCTTCAGATTCAGAGCCGGAAGAAAACGGTGCAGACAACCATAACAAAGCGGCTCCTAACATCTCGCTAAATCTAGGGGTAATGACGAAACCCTGGGAATTATATATAGCCGCAGTGTTCGGCGTGTTTGTGCAGCTGGGTGTGCTCGTAATCGCTGGATTGGCAACATATCATCCGCGCTGGAAGTTTAGAAAACAAGGCCTTACAGTCCGGGACTACGCATATCGTAACTATTTGCCCTTGCTAATCTCCTGAATGATGATTTACTTACCGTCACATGCAGCATTATGTGCAGTTGGGATTTTACTGCAAAGCGCAGGCATGTGTATCTGCGCCAGCGTTGTCGAGCAGAGCACTCACGAAGACACTTGGGTGAAGTGCAAAGATGTAGAAGATGCAGAAATGACCTGCTTCTGGCTGCAAAAACGCGGGGTCATAAACGACTAAAAATTCGACTCATTCGCGATTTTTGCTACTGGCCCTGCCGATTTTGTCATGACATCACACCGTCAAAAACCCAAGGACCCAGCGTTATCCTATCCGACCCCGGTAACATGCGTTGTTACGGTAGCCGGAACGATTATCAGCATTGCCGGATTCGTACTGAACTTCATTGGCTTAAGAGGACTGCACTGGTAATATAGTCACCTCATCAAACTCGTGCTTTAGCAAGATAAAACACTGACTGGCTTCGCTTATATCAAATTCTAGGTCGGCTTCAATGGCTCAACTCGCAGCAACAGGGATAATGACGCTTGTTCGGGCACTCATCCGACGTGGGATTTCGACAAAACCCTACACAAGGAAGCTGGAAGAGGGTTTCGAACTAAATTGGCTAGCGAGAGCACTTTTGAAAGGTCCAGAGAACTTTGGACCAAGGCCCAAAAAGAATGCCGAATGCACGGAACCAGTTACCCAGCAGCCTAACCAGGGGACAGCATCGACAATCTCCGCACCGGGCAGAGCAAAGACTGTCTATTTAGAATCGACTTTAGGGGTGATTGCTGGAGGAAACCCAAAGCTTTGTGTTCGAAACAAATCCGAGAAACCAATGTCACTCGTCAAAATCCGGCAGAATTTAGGGCGACTAAGTCAATGGAGAAGCCTAGCGTCTGAGCCTGCCGTTACGGTTGCGAATGCCATAGAAGTTGTTATGAATACTTTATTTCGCTTCGAGGATGGGATCACTACGTTTTCTTGGTTCATGGATGTTCAACTTGAGGGTGCTGATGGGAAAAGTCAAGATAGCGAAAGCCATCACGAACAAGTTAGCCTAACGGTCAAAAAAGATAACGCTTCAAAATCTTGGATTGCTATTCCTGAGGAGGTTGAGGCCTTGTTATCGTTGTGGTTCCAACATGCTCACGATGCAGAATGCAACGAAAAGCAACTACGGATTAATCCAACTAGCGCTAGCAATGACTGGCTTCGTCGGAAGCCGCAAAAGAAAAACATGCGATTTTTAGGACCCGACACTCCGGCACTGCGCAGGGATTTACAATGGTGGCTACCTGACGGTGTCAGATCGCTGTTGCAAGTAAAGAACGGAACACCGCTCAACGAGGGGCGCACACTGCAGGCAGGTTCTGACCCTGTACATCACGTGATCGACTACCACAGGATTACGGGATTCCACGCACCGGAGGACTTGCTGAAATCCCCCTGTAGCGCAATCCATTTCGACTGTGGTCCAGTTCCGTCAGACTGGCTGACCGTTACACCCCATGAGACGCAACAAATCTCTACGGAGACCTTGACTGCTATGGTTAAATCGAATGAGATTACATGTATACCCACGGCGCCAGAGATCACCACTGAAAAGCCATCCTACGGCCGCAAAGAGGATTGCACTGCACTTGGGATGATTACCGGAATCAGCAGAGAACTATTGTTTGCTCAGCATATCTTTACTGCTTTCATGTCGGAAGTGGCGACAAAGATTGATCGGATTCGAGGCGAATCAAAAGCAAATCAACGAGCGATGAAAAACCATCCTACGGCGTGGCAACATTTTCGCCTGGAGAATACCGACGTTTCCACGATTGCTCTCGGAGTTAAAGACACTGGTCTCGGGACCTTCGAAGAAGCTCTTTTGTGCATTATTCCTCCTCTCAGTTTGTCAAATCGACTACCGGTTGGCGCCGCAGTTGATTTAGTGCTTCGGAATATGGAGGGCGACGAGAATGTTCTCAATTGGGAGAAATCTCAAGAGGTTTACGAAGAGTTGCTGAATTTTGGAACCCGATTTCATTCAGCATCATGTTTGTTTACTGTGAGGGCTGCAGCGGCTGCAGTGGAATGCGTAAGGAGAATGCAAGACATGGAAGAACTTTACGCCGATAATTCAAAAGACCCGGACGCTGAACGTCTTCAAGGAGCGAAGGAGAAGATCTTAGGTGGCCTGAGAAACTTGATCAGCGACGATGTCAAGAAATTACTACAAGAGCTGTACAAACGGCAAAAACGGGAGCATGAATATCGATGGTTCATGCGACTTCAGCATGAGAGTTCCGAGACACCAAAGATCCCCCAAATGTACGGAGATTCTGAGGACGAGGCTTCAGCTACAAGCTCCTCCAGTACCGTAATCTCCAAAGAGACCCCTGGGCCTGCGAAAGGCCCAGCCCCTAGCTCCATTGAAGGAGAGACATTTCTAGACGGGGACGATATCACCAAAGCTCTCGGTTATTCACCCCTACATAGCTATATTGTATCTAGCGTAGATAATGGGATGGACGATAAATTGCGGAGATATGTTAACGAAGGGGATATTCTGGCTTGGAGACCGCTTCATTATGCAGTGAAGTATGAAGGAAATTATGTACGGTGGGTGTTCAAACCTATCCTGCCTGATTAACACTGATATCTTAGGGAACTTTTGAATTTGGGCGCCAATCCCAACGAACCCGACATATTCGGGTTTACGCCTCTGCACTATGCGGCCGCCAAGGGTGACTCCAAGGTGCTGGATCAGCTGCTGGTGAGAGGGGCGCAAGTTGATGCTCACTCACGGGACGGAACGACTGCATTACACATTGCCGCCAAATGCGGTCACCTCAACGCTGTCAAGAAGCTTTTAGATCATAAAGCTCAAGTGGACGTCCAAGATAGCACGAAACGCACTCCGTTACATTGGGCGACGTATCGTCGAAAACACCGGGTGGTTGAAAGTTTACTGAGAAGCAGTTCGTCCACGGCTCGTGTACACGACTTTCAACAAAAGACAGCGTTACACCTCGCAGCTTCACGCGGTAATGTCGAGTGCGCTGAGACCCTTATAGACCACAGCCACCGAGAAGCGAGAGACCAAGCCGGAATGACTGCACTACATCTCTCAGCAATGAAAGGGTTCCCAAAGATCGTGGGGTTATTATTGGATCACAATTCCCACGGTGATGCAACGGATAGCACTGGTTCAACTCCTCTTCATCTGGCGGTGTCACGTGGACACAAGTCTGTGGTTAACAGGTTGCTGGAACACAACGCCGGCGTCAACACCGAAGTGCGTGACGCCAAGGAGAATACGGCTCTTCACATTGCAACCCTTGCATGTCACCAGTCTATAGTTGAATTACTGCTTCAACACCATGCCGACACAGGGACCGTAGACGGAGAAAATCGCACAGCGCTTGAAGTAGCCGCAGCCGCAGGGTCCCACGAGATAGTGACAATATTGCTCCAACATCTGACGATAGGTGATTGCATAGATGATGGCGAGTATCGCGCTTTCTACACTGCAGCACACAATCTTGAAGCGGACCAAAAACTGGACGAAACAAAACACCAAAATTATTCGCTCATATGTAATCTTTTTTTGGATCGTGAAGTGGATAGAGGACTTGAAGGTGTGATGATGAATAAAATCGCTCTTACTAGCAATGCGGACACAGAAAAGTCATCTCAAAAAGAAGACCTAGCTCCAGGAGGGCTCCCTCGGACAGGCACAGGTATTCTTAATGACCATTCGGCTACAAACATTTGCTCCAAAAAAACAGCACTCCACAAAGCAGCGGAATATGGTCATGATTGCATGATCAAGTTGTTGCTCGAGAGGGACGTGGATAAAGAAACACGAACCGCGACGGGCAGCACCGCACTCCATCTCGCAGCGACACGTGGACGGACGTCAGTGGTACAGATATTACTTATGCAAGGAGCAAATAATAGTGCCAAAGATAGCAGCGGAGATACGGCACTTCACCTCGCCGTCAAAGGAAATTACAGCGATGTCGTCCGAGTTTTATTAAAAATCGACCTTCCTTCAGAACGCGACGAGGTCAACTCCGAGGGTGCAGATGGTCATACGCCTCTGTCATTAGCCGCAGATAGAGGATATTGGAAGCTATGTCAGCTATTGCTTCAGCACAACGCAGATATAAAAGCCAAAGATAGGGCAGGAAACATGGCCTTGCATCTTGCTACCATCAAACTTTACGAGGATGTCGTGAAATGCCTCGTAAAACACGGTGCTCCTCTAGACGCTATGAACGACTCCGGCCAAACACCGTTGAGCATATCAATTTCCACCGGTGCAGACTCTACAGAACGCCGTCAGAAAGTTGAGCGGTGGCTCTTAAAGACTCCGGATAATGCTAACAGGCCGTCTTTACCTATTACTAAATTTCTATTATCTAAAGGAGCAGCCGTTAATACAACTGACAGTCGTGGCAACACTGAATTGCATATCGCCGCAAAGGTGGGACAAGAAGAGGTTGTTGCGCTACTACTGAAGCACGGAGCAGCTATCGATAACTCCAATCTGAGAGGACGGCGAGCACTCCATCTAGCTGCCAAAAGAGGCCACAAAACGATTGTCCAATCATTAATCGACACAAAAGCCTTATTAAATGCCCAAGATTCGAAAGGCATGGATACTGCACTCCATCTTGCCCTTGCAGGAAAACACCAAGAAGTTGTCCAGTTACTCCTCAAGTATGGCGCAGCTACAGATATTGAGAATCGTCACGGGGAGTGTGCAGATCTGCATTTCGCTTTGATCTCCTGTAAGGGGGGTGAATCTGTGGCATGCACCCTGATTGAACATGGAACCTCTATCAATTTCACGGATGATAGCGGCCGGACACCTCTACATACAGCTTGCGACTTGGGCTATATCTCGGTAGTGAGACTATTGCTGGATCGGGGCGCGGATATTGATGCAAGAGACAATAATGGAAATACAGCACTTCACATCGCGGTTCGGGGGAACAGGGAAGGGGTCGCAGAGCAACTGCTACAAAATGGTGCTTCTATCAAGACCGAAGACATATATGGACGAAATCCCTCTGTTTGGGCTGCTGTCTTGGGACGGCGTGGTATGACTAAGTTAATGTGTGCCATCGCTGCCATGCCATCTAACGGGGGAAGAATCTACGAATCGGCCCTGCAGATTTCAGTTCTCAAGCACGATATAGAGTCGGTGAGACAACTGCTGCGGTCAGGCGGCAGCCCCGATGCCAGTGATGAACACGGTTGGACAGCAACGCTATGTGCAACGCAATCAAATACGGGACGGCCAATTCTGAGACTTTTGGAAAGTTTTCAGCAACCGCGACCAGAATCCCAAACGCTTTCGCCGACATCCTGGAGCACTTCCAACAAAGAGCTGAACTTGCAACTGCGCGGTGAACTGGAAGCTTGTTTCATTTGTACGTATCACTCTAACCATAAACTTCATTGAGATACTAATGCTATGGTTCTGCAGCTACTGGACACAAAGCACGTGCAGTAGTCCAGGCGAATCACCCCTTTCCTCCTATCCCCGACGGGTGTGCAATCATAGCACCGGATATTGGTGAATACGTCGGATATTTCGAAATCAAGGTACTAAAGACTCACCCTAAATCGTAAGTTCTCGATAAATCCAAGCTTTATAATGTACTAGGGTCGTGACATAACTGGGTGCAGAATTGTTGGATTAGGTCTGTGCAATGGGCCACTTCTCCGCTTTGACCGAATGCCCGGATGTGATCTGGAGACGTGGGGCTATCGGGGCGAGGATGGCAAACTCGAAAGTGGCGGATTACCTCGCGATTATAGCGTGACATATAAAACTGGAGACACCATAGGGTGTGGTGTTGATTATGAACGCCAGATGTTCTTTACTAAGAACGGAAAGCATCTTGGTAACCATTTTTTACCGCCAATCAATCTCAGAATGCTGGTAATATTAATTGACGTATGCAGGAATCGCATTTACAAATGTTTTTGGTCAGTTATTTCCAATCGTAGGTATGGCATCTGGTGGTCATATCCGCGCAAACTTTGCCGGACCATTCCAGTATAGCCCAGACGAGGGAGCACCTGCGTCAAAAGACAAACAGATGGAGAATATGTGCGTTGCAAAGATAAGCAAGGACTTAAACGGAATGATGGAGACGCAAAACAATGAAGGCGACCGACAAAAGAACGCATGAGATAGCCTCGTGGGTGAAGGTTCCGAGGATGAAGGAGATAATGCATCGGACGTGGAGTCGAACACTGCCCAGAGAAGCCAATCTCCTGTCAGCATGTTCAAATCGGATAGTAACTGAGTAGTCGGGTTTACCCAAGGTGGGAGTGGTTCATACCATCATACATGATACAAATTGTTTCAAGTACAGGTTAAAATGTTAGAACCAACAGAGTGGAGATACATGTGAATCGCTCGTGGCACTTGGGACGACCCGTGTATAGCTATATATGGTATTCAAATAGCAGACCGTTTGAGTCATAATCTATAGTTAGGGACACCTAATTACTTGGGTGTCGCGACTTTCGATCTGGCCTCGATTATCCAGAAATTAATTATTGAAAATTAGCCAAGGAAAATCCAAATTTCCAATAACCAAATCAGGTAATTATCATCAAACAATCACTCAAATCTTCTGAAATTTCTCCTCTGTAACTACCAATTTGGCAAAGGGGAAAAAGGGTTGGACTTTTCTTACTGGAGTAAAGGCACACTAAAGTTGAGGCTTAATATAAATCGGGTGTAGGCGTCACCATCCAGATATACTCGTTCAGCTTTATTTATCCCGGCAGCAACTACATACATATTTATGCTTTGCCATCACACCCCTGATTTTCCAGATTAGATCGGAGCTGATGTCGATGCAAAGCGCCAAGTCAACTCAGCACAGTTTATCTGCGTCCGGAGGTAACCGAATTTGTGCTACACAGGTGCAACATGCGTGCCAGCGGCAGGTTTGAAGCTGAGCTGGTCAATTTATGTTGAATCCGGAATAAGTCTATTCTTGCAGTTTCCACATCTGTGCAATTGAAAACCATAATAACGGTATCACTGCTTGGATCACCCAAGATCGCTCTCAGGGCAAGCGCAGAGTCAATGGCATATTTACTATATCTCACTCGAATCTGAAATTAGCTATAAGGCCACCATACAAGATGTTTTCTTTATAAACTAGCTTAAAGCTATCCCCTACACGCTCGGGTTTGGAAAATTGGTCATCACGGAGTAGTAATCAGCGGGTGTCAAGGATTATGACTGGCCGAGTACACGTCAGTATGAGTGATCAAATGTGCGGCTGTGTAAACTTGCGATCTTTTCTTTCTGTTGAGTTACTGTAAGGTTGTGCAAGCTTAGCGTGAGTAACTGGTACGCTTAGACTTACTCTATGAGCAAAGGTTTTAAGGTCCAGCATGGCCGAACAGCCTCCACAGTAATTCAATCGAAGCATACTTTTGACATCACTCGGCTTACATCACCTCCCTAATGTTGAAATACTGACTGCTAGAGAAGCTCGTATATTCTAAACTACAGGAGAGTTCGTATGATCTTATATACGGCATTCAGAGTATGCCTTGTACGCATGCATGCGCACTCAGCTGGCATCTCCAGCTGGGTCTGGAACGACCATCATCATCGTGAGATCATGATCCCCATAAGCCCAGCTGAAGCCCATAAGCCGTACGTAAGGGAGGCGGTCCATATATGCAACACCTAAATGAGTGCTGTGAACAAAACGACCAATTTTCCAAACCCGAGAGTGTTGGGGATAGAAACATAATTACATTGATCAAAGTACAGCCCATAAGGCCCCGAGCGACGATCAGAAGAGAAGAGCTAGCAAGATTGGTAGATAGAATCGCGCGTGACTATACTGTCCCACAGGATGAAGCAGTTCGCTCACGCATAGATAAGATCACAAATACATGCATATGGGGATAATGCAAACAGGTTAGCACGTTTCTGTTGCTTTTTTCAGTTTGCCGTTGCTTTTTGTGATTCTTTGAGTTATTTGTATCTATTAGTGCGTGAAAAGGATGCTCGTATATAAGTGTTTGGGATTCTATGTTGAAACATGGAGGGGAGAACCGTGTGAATAGACTTAGGTACAGAGACTGGAGAGCAGGAGAAAGACTCGAGATATATACAAGGTAGTTGGGTGCCTTATGCCCTACCGGCTGTGTGCCTTGACATCAGCTCGGTCAGGTTTGTTACTATATGATCTGAAGGGAAGTCGGCGATACTGAGATTGCCGAATTGACTCACAGTCGTAGACTCATCCACGAGTTTTCACTCGCCACCGCCACTGGTATTTGCAATCATGAGCTTCCATGGACTTCCATGGAGTTCCAGGCTCTCATGTATATAAAGACAGAGCTTCTCCTTAGATATTAGAATAGACTTCATCAACTTTACATTCGTAACAAGGTTCATGCAACATTCTAAGCGGAATTCCAAGCGAGTGACAAATAGTGATTACTCGATACTCAGATTCATTGGACCATATAGGATTGTAAGAGTCGTTAATTAGATGAAATAACACTCCTTGCTATTCAGCCAGTAGAAGTGGAATTAACTTTTCCATTAATCCCTTGAAAATTTCACTTTATCCGAGTGACCAAAACGCTTACATCTCTATCGTAGTCCGTCCCATTCAATCGCTTGTCTCTTACTAGCTTCAATATCCTTAGCCTCATCTCTATCTTGTATCTATGAGACTAAGACCAATAGGCCCAAGTTAAGCAAACAATATCAGTCAGCCTGATCGTAGCTACCTAATAGACTTCGTTGCTGCCAGCAAAAACCAGCAATATTTGATATCTGAGATCACCGTATCAACTTCAACTCTCCCCTCCTTGCCCTTTCGTATCTCTCGGTCAGGGGCATTCATCTTTCCTCCAATATTGTGCATGATCTTGATCAAATCCTGGCGAAAACCCTCCACCAGTCGATGATGCGCTTTGAGAAACGTGGTACAGAGATACCACAGGTCGGATGCGCGGTCAGCCTCGGCATGTATTAATTTAAGAAACCGCTTGTGTTGACGGAATACTGGGCTTTCGCCCGAGATCATCCACTGGCATCGTGTGATTGCTTGGCTATTACGTGAGTTGCCATTCTCAGTATAGTTATCTTGACATCGTGTACTTAAGCTTTCTCTTTTTCTCTTCTCGCTCTTTTAAACTTAGACGATTGACGAGTTCTCCACGCACACTGCAACACCCGCGTGTCAACACATTGCAACTTTCTTGTGGAGGGCGCAATGATGCAACGTTTCTGATTCGGACGACTTAACAGCTACATGTTACTGTAGCTGTTAAGTCGTCCGAATCAGAACCAACGTCATTTTCGGTGCCATTGCGAAGATGGAGCAGTCAGGGGTTTAGATTACAACCCTATGCTTGCTTAGTGACAAATTGATTTAACCGGTTCAATGAGGATTACCTGTTCCAGGAATTTCATTATCATCACTCTGAAACTTTGCGAAGACTCCGCTCACAGACTTCGCTATAAGCTCGAGGAATGGCTTCGGGAGGTTGAATTCTGTGACCAATCTCTTGAAAGTTGGCTGAGAGAAGGGGATCTTGTTCCCAAAGCTATTTTTCAAATCGGATGTATTCGGAGTCTTGCATACACTACAATATTTCAATCGGTGTTGACATGTCGACACGCGCATGACAGAGACACACATAAGCCGAAAACCTCCCACTAAGTAGGCAGTAGCTTGTAGCTTCTTGTAATAATTCTTAATACAAGAGGGCGAGCAGAAATCTTTAGACAAAAATCCCCAGGGATATGTACCTCTCTAGGTATCCAGTCATCGATATCTTTCACTTCCAAGTCTCCTTCCCGGACAACAGACTCTGTATCATACTTACACGGGGCATGTCAGCACTGAAACCTCTACAGTAAGATGATAATTATTACCTAGTATAGGAGATATTTAGCGTATCTAATTTGAATCGCATGGGAATCGGGGGTAATCTTCGATCAGTGATCCAGATAACCCAGCCGGCTATATTGGCGAGCAGTTATTTGTAGTTCTTCTCTACGACCACAAGGTCCAAAAACGAGGCAGAACTTAAGACTAACTCATGGTGAATTATAAGGCACAGTCCAGGGTAGGCTCAGGACTGCTTTGAGTTCTCCAAATTCTAGCTGATGAAGTGTGATGCGCTAAAAATCTCGGATAAAAGAACATTCAGACATCATGGTAGCTGAAGAAACACCTACAATAAGTACTTGCTCTCTGACATCGTGACGTCTAAAGAATTGTGTTTTCTACATATATAGTGCATCATGTTTAAATAACTCCGTGCTACGAACAACATATCCACGGAATTTCCTGTTGGATATAGGTGATCTGTAAACACCTTTTACCTTACCCCACACCAAAACAGCAGGAAATATACCAGCGGCAATTGCAATTTTGTGCACTTACCCTAACTGCACACAACTAGAGGTAGATAACAGTGTAACTAACGTCAGAACGAAGCGAAAGCCCTCTCTTAATTTCCACAGAGCTTCCATGCGGGGTTGTGAATTCGGTACGCTGGGTGTAGCACGTTGAGGCGCCTATCAATGGCTAGGATATCATGGGACGACAGCATCTATATGAGCGGACAGTATGAGATAGAACAAGCCCCTACCATCACTGTCAGTTCTTGAGCGATAAGTAAAGTGTGTGAAATCTACAGACTCCTCTTAACAAGTTTACGCTACATCCAGCGGATTACAAGCACCAAGCCATTCCCGGCGGAGTTCTATCTAGCTCACATTGTTATATAATGGTGTGGATCTGATAACGATACGGACCATAGTACTTATGTACGGTGTAGAAATATCGATGTAAGAGAGCAGGGGTTTGGGAGTTCCGTTTTTCCGTACCGGGCCCGAATATACGTATACAGATTCGCAGTCTTCGAAGTATCGACAGCCAGTACAATTGGGAGATACAGAAGAACTACGCAGTGTCGCTTCGTGGCAGTAGTTATATTGTATACATTTCCTTGTAGACTAGCTGTCTGTCTCCGCCCAGGAGAGAACTTGAAGCGAGTTTGCGAGTGACGAACATTCTAGAGACGTAAGCAATATTAGCTGACAATTATAAGAAAATCATTAAATTTCTGACTAGGGTCTCCAACCTCGCTCATCGAAGTTGCACGTTGGGTACCTGTTACGTATCCCGCAGAAGACAAATTTCCCTCAAACGCAACCCCACTATCAGCGACTGTCATAGTATCATGAAACAAGGCTCCCATAAGCTAGAGTAAGCATGCTTTAGCCATTATACCTCATGGGGCTGAAGTTTTTGCTTTTCCTGAAATCGGAGCTAAATCCTTCTTTGAACCTAACTACAACCACAACGACTAAAGTTTTTAAAAGAGGAAACGTGGTTATCACCAGCCAACATAGATGGTGCTCGAACAAAAATTTCTAGGTGCGTTTTTTACATGTGTTGGCGAATAACAAAGGGACGATTTAGACCATACTTTAGGCATGATGCAAATTAGTCAGTACATAGAGTAGCTAAGTAACCCCATGGAAATATTGCATAAGCCGCATATTATGATAGAATTACATCGTGCTCTAGGACAACCATTTCAATCCGTGCATAACTCCACCAAATGCAATCTTTATAACTATTCTATAACCGCCATGAACCTGTCATTGCCCCCCCCCCCCAATTGCACCTCTTACAACCACCGAAATTCCTCACGACGTTCCAAGCTTCCCCACACCCGCATTCGCCATAACGTGTGCCTTGACACTAGTGGCCGGAATGGCGGAGACCACTGTTGCCCCCGAAAACGCATTTAGAACCGCAGAGTCGGCGTAACCCGGGAAATCCCCGCAGGAGATAAGTACATTCGCCTCGCAGCTGCGGCCGATGGCGCTCTGGCATCCAGGGCCAGCTTTGTTGTAGACCGCACCACCTTCGTTCGGTGTCGCAGCGGTGATGGGCGTCTTCACGTTCTCCCACACGTTACCTTCCATCAACACCTTGCCGCCCTCCGCAACGTCGAATGAGTGTCCGCCGATATTGGAGAAGTAGTTGTTGACGGCATGCATGGTGGTATCCCCATTTCCGCCGATTCTGGGAGCACGGCCAGAGACATTGTGAATATAGTTCCCTTGGAGAGTAACCTTGTCCTTTGCACCGTAGAACAGCAGAGTCCAGTAATGTTCATTATTGCAAGTCGCAGACCAGGATGTAGTCCCGTCGTACTCGTTGTTAGTGATAGAGACGCGGCCGGCAGCGACATATCCAGTTACCAGCATTTGTCGGCCAATAAGCGAGAATTTGCAGTGGTCGATCCAGACCTTGTCGGTGCCTACGAGCGTGATCGCGTCACCTCCCCAAATGTATTGCGGGTTGAGATCCGTGATGTGGATGTTCTGGATAATCACATTTGTGGCGCCGTTTGCGAGGCGCAGACCCACACCACGGAGGACGCCGGCACCGCCGATACCAACAATGCTCTTGTTGCTGCCGACGGCGAGGGGTACGGTTCCGGCTTTGTCGTAGGTGACTTGAACTTTAGGGGCTGAGGCGGAGCACCAGTTATTCGCGTTGATTGCGTCCTGTCCGCCGTTGTTCGGGCAGGTGTTGCTGGTGGGGCGGCAGCCAGTTGCGGTGGTCTTGCCAGAGTATCCAATGAAACTGTACTCCTGTTACAGACGTTAGACAGGATGGAGAGGTGGAGAGGTGGAAATATACCTTTTCGAGGACAATTACGCGAGGAGTCGAATCGGCGAGCAAAGATTTGAGACTGCGAAGTTAGAATGGTGGGTGTGTGGTTGGGAGTGGGAGTGGGAGGGGTACTGGTCGAGTGAAGTTGGTGACTGCGGGACAGCATCGCCACCACCGGTAGTTCCTGCGGCGAATCCGGGGGCTGTTCCAATGACCCTCTGTGCAAGAGCTGCAGGAAGGGCTGAGAGTATGGCGGCGAGAAATACGAAAGAGACCATTTTGAAAAGGACAGGATATATACGACGTATATCGTCACAGACTTGCTGGACTTAAAATGAATGATAGGAATCTCAAAAAACGAGCGAACAAACAAACGAAGGAATGCGGTGGATAACGAACAAGAACCAACATCATCCTGAGAAAGGCGGCGTCTTATAGATATGATGCGGAGCACCTGAGGTGGTATGCCACAACCATCCTTTCGTTTCAGGCGCCGCACCTTCCTGGTCGGACAATTATCCGCCTCTATGTAGCTTGTCCTTTTCATCGCGAAGTCACGCTATTAAGCGAATTTTGATAACTCAACAACCACCCAATACCTTGTAAAGCCGAAAACGTAAGGGTCTTCTGCAAGTGCTTGGTAGATGCAATATTCTGGCCATTTGGATGCTGTTTGTGATCGTGGCAGGTGAATACAGTTTGCGCAGGCGGTTTGGAAGTGCTGCCTGCACTGTAACATTGAGCTGTCATCAGCGAGCGCACAGTAGAGCGGGGTTCCTACGATACAAAACAATATATCCACAACTGGCTTGTGTGTGCTGTGCACTCGACGTGCCGTCGTTGGGCCGACGCGTGGACTCTTGCCAAATTATTTTCCGGCAGCAGTGCACGTGCGCTCACTCGATATGATCGTACACTTTGGAAACCTCAATCTGTGGTAGGGAAATGAAGAAGGGGTGTGCATAGCAAGGGCGACTAGTGGGTGGGGAGTGGTGAGATCGCGAACCGAGGCCTGTAGCTGTAAGGCCTGAGAGCAGGGCAAAAATCGCCTACGGGAGGCGGGGAAGTGGCTTGCACTAACTGACTTGAGAAATACTAATACCTTCGAAGCGCGCTCACAAAATTCACTGCCGCCTTATTGCGTCGCTATCGCCTATGGAGCCTTACCCATAAGCGGACTGCTATTTACGGAACGCTACATTCTCAGATGGGCTGTTTGCCCACAGAGGCAAATAGGGCATGACAAGCCTTAGATTTGGGAATGCTGACCACTAGACTAAAAGCAGCAATCTCGCATATGGGCATCCGCCCAACTGAACAGCTCCATGTTAAGGCGCCCCATAGTTATATAGACGCGGAACTCATTAAATGATCTCTCATCGTGGATAACGCGGATCAGATCAGCGCACAGAATAATTCCGCCAACTAGTATCTAGGGTCGGACCAGTCCCGCATGGATTGTGTTTAATGTGGAAAGTCCGGGATCCCCGAACCCAGGTTCGGTGCTGGCGATGGGGCGCAGCAATAGGGTTATAGATGACTGGGCTCCAAGGCTTGTTTGGTTTGTGTCCGACCACGGCATGCCTTTTCTAACCCAACATAATTAATACAGGCTCTAGACAATGAGCATCCTTCATCAAATCTCACCTCATCCTTCACCATGGCAAGAAAAAACATCGCACGTCTTCAATTCACGCTGCCCCTTGCAGCGATAGCCCTTGTTGCAATTCTGCCCTGCTTATTTTGACGTCCACCTTGCTCTCGTGGTCGTATCTATTGCGCCGCTCAAAAGATCGTGCTTTTGTCAGAACTAGAGTGTTTCCAACAATTCATATCCCGGCACCTTATCCTTTTCTAGCTATTAAGCGAAAACACTAAGCGTTCCTTAGCTGCATAACCCCCCTACCTCCCCCTTAAGTACAGTGCAGTGGCTTGGCGTCAGCCAACCTGCCGTAAGGGTGTACCGCTGCTGTAAGTTACATATAAGACGTTATCAATAAAATGTGCCTCTATGGGTATCTAGATACTCGGCACTCTAGCAGAGGACATACCAAAACTTCTATAGTCTCGGAACCTTGCCTGTACTATACTTTGAGGCTACTGTAAACTGAGTGATACCCATGTCTGCACAATCCCCATTCTTTGGTCGGCCATAGACTTGATCTCCCTGCCTCTCTCTACCTAATCTTCACTAAGAGAGAGTATGCACCAAACCGAAGGATGAAGAGAATTGAAAAGTTCAAAGATGCATCGATGGCAATGTATGTTTAGGGTAAAGACAACCCGCCCGACAAGGCGTCGGGAATTACTTTAAACTATACGCTAACTGAAACTTTGCTATACCTTGTCACATCCGAGATCATGCGACATCACTTCAGGGTTAGGCTTGGATCTGCTGGTCAAAAGCTTGAGAGTGTGGAACTGCTTCTGATATTAGAGTTGGTATACCTGGTATGACTTGACTGATAGGGGTAAAATGGTCTTCATTCTCTCGCTCGGTGAATGACGCAAGCACCTGAAATCACCACGAGACTACCGGGTATACGAAAGTGAGTATATACCCACCTGCACGTACTCCTAATCGCTGTGAGCCATCAGAGCGAACCAGATTTACAGATCAAAGTTTCAAATAGCACAGTATTTGTCGCTAGAAGCATGTGCTGCATAATAGCAACTCTCGGCTCCGCTTCATCGCTAGCAGCACTTTGGTGGAATTTTGACCTCCTACGCACTCGACTAGCAGTAATTTACTAACCAGAAGAGAACGCGATAGTGTTATGCGAAGATGGACCCGCATAAAGAACAAGATATCATTTCAGGGTCACCTACCGTTCTCGAGGGAGAGCGGTTATAACTGCCTGAACGATGGATGGCCTGAACTTCGGTTGACTTCCTAGTCTAACCAAGACTTCTACCTGCCTTGATTGAAAATTCAACTGATGTGTTGATGGGCGGGAAAGTGCCCGTGGACAAGAATGGGCAACCTTCTAATTACGGCCGTAATGGAAAATTGGACAATATGTCACGCGCTCAACGGACAGATTTAGCGTATTCCAAGTACGCAAGCAAACAACAAATGAGATAGGCTAGCTTAAGGAGCCCCTCTCTTTCGTAAGCGCTAGTTCAGGAGTCAAGTTTACAACTGGCGAAAACGTTGGGATCGAGCTAATAGTACACAAGGCGAAATGTCCAGAAAGGGAGCTGCAACTTCTCCGGCTCAATTCTGTATGAAGCACACTCACAATTTTCCTGAACACTTTGTCATTCTATCTGCACTCAAACACCAATCACAAACGTGACCCTCTAGGTTCCGCAGCGGAACCAATACACTTGATATACGCTGGCAATTTCTGGGTGTTTTGGCGACCACTCAAGTTTGGGGTTATAACTTATGACGTTGAGTAATGTTGACTGAGTATGTGCATCCGATGATTTTGTAGTTATCGCATTTATACATATATGTTCCGACCCATACGCCAAATATTTCCGTAGGCCTATAGGTCGACCCATATGTCAATAGGACTACTTGGTGTGCTGGTCAACCCATTGGCCGGACGGTCGACTGGTATAACAAGTTGACCTGTTGGTCATCGACCGGTGCACCAAGTTGACGAAATGCAAACCAGAGGGTACTGTTATTTTCTACAACAACCCTTCTAGGGAACCGTGAATAAGACAAAAGGAAGTTCAGACATAGAAGAATTTCTCGCGCTTTCAAAACCAAAATAAGAAGTCAATTACAAAAGTTTCCATTGCTCCGCCAGGGGCCCGGGCTAGTACACACCCTAGAGTACAAGCATTCACACCATATGACTAATCTTCCGCTTCCTCCTCCTCCTCCTCCTCCTCCTCTTCCTCTTCCTCTTCCTTCTCATCTTCCGCTTCTTCTTCTTCGCCCTCAGCGAGGATAGATGCTGCAAGAGCAGAGCCTGCAGCGGCAGCAGTGGCAGAACTTGAAGTGGAGGTAGATATTTTAAATTGTGTAACGTGTTACGGATAGGGTCACGGTGCGGTGATAGAGATGGAGATGGTAACTTAAAGATTGTGATAAATTGGCTGCGAGGTTTTCATCGCTGTTCCCAACCTCCTCCCCAACCTCCTATTTGGCATATGGGTCGACCCATAGGCCTACGGAAATATTTGGCGTATGGGTCAGAACATATACGACACTAGAGAGTGTGTGGGAGTGATGTACTGCTGTACGGCGTTTAGAGGAGTGCAGTAATATTCACAGGTGGAGCGACGCCTAATGGGTGACATTTTCGATAGGACAATGGAGATGACATTGATAAGATACCGTAAAAACTCCAAATAAGGGGCGTGCACCCTATTCCAAAGTGTGTCACACAACAACCGGCAAGCCCAAACATATACATCAGACGCTCATATATCGTCCATCCGATATCTTTAGTTGAAGACTTCTGAAAGCTATCACCGATGTCGACTCGTTGTTATACAGAATGGTCCAAACTAGCGGTATTGCTACTGTTGAGCCTTATTTGCAAGTAAGCCCTCTTCCTGAGACTCCACGGTAAGTTAAATGTGATGGGGCTTAGAACAAATACGTGTCTGGCTGGTGTTGCATTCTATGGTGAAGTCGAAGTCTCTTGAACTATCTAAGGGAGAGCCTATGCCTTTATATACATGAAGAGTCTGGAGATCCTGCGGAGATGATAGAGTGGCGAGTGGCGGGTAGCGAGTGAGTCTGCATGTATGAGTCTACGTGTATGAGCCTACTCGGCGACTCAGTATCGGCGACCTCATTCCAGACCTTACAGTAACAACTGGCTGAATAGCAGTGTCGAGTGATGTATGATGAGGAACCCCAATGCATTACCGTCAACTCAGCACGTGAGCGGATCTAACCGAGTGCTATCTAATCGCATCTAGTTAATCGCATCCATCAGTCTCTTGTCTCTGACGTCAATCGTCATCGCTATCTCATGTACTCAATAATTCCCTAGCTTTCACACTGATACACTCTTGATCTGATTGGGTTGTTTACGGATAATTGAATTAGACTGTTGGAGATGGCATGGGGCGGGGATATCTCATTCTCAATCTGTGCTGTACCTAATGCATGACTGGGAGAAAAGATGGCGGAGCATATCGATATATCTCAGGGTAGATGACCTTATATCCATTATGTTCAAAGTGTAATAAACTGTACATTAAATTCGCAATTCCATTCACAGATGCTCATTCAGTTTTCCCAAAGCTCAGATACCTGCCCCCGACCCGAGGTAGTATCTCGTCGTTCACCTCCCTGAATCATTCGCCTGGCCGTCTAGAATGCTGATTATCTGCCTATCCCTAGCTGGACCTGATTAGTGATATGCTTAGAAGCCATTTCTCTTGGCAGGGCTAAAGCTTGTGTAGTGGGAAGTTTGAAGTTTCCTGCTCCAGTTCTCGGCATCCAACCCACTGAACCTCGAGCTGCAGGATCTCCTGAAATACTTCGTAGAAATTTCAAGGTACAAGGCCACTTCCGCGGCGAGACTCACGCTGTGTCCCAGATCTTACATGTTTCCACACTCCAGGCCTCTTGATCCATTCCTTCACAAATCGCTTCTTCTCGCTGGTACCTCCCAAACCACGCTCAATGGTCGTAGTTGTAAACTGTGCTCAATTGATCCGCCCATTTTTAGACTTCGTTAAAAGCACACAAGCTCTAGCAAAGTCAGATACTGCCCAATAGTGCTACCAACAGTAGTAATACCTGGATGCGATTCACACCTGAGCTTTGGCTCCATCATCTGAATTCAGAGTGAGCTCATCCAATTGAAGTTTTATTAATCGGCGCGATTGAACGGTCTAAGTCAATATGTTAGAATGTCTTCTTCCGCGGAGTAGCCGAAAGTACCTCTTCAATTGTTCCTGTAGTGACGTAGCAGAAAACAATATCTGGCTTCTGCTGGCCTAATCTATGAGCCCGACCTACCGCTTGTGTCTCCACCATGGGATTCCATTGGGGCTCAAGGAGGTGAATATAATTTGCTACAGCCAGATCCAGACTTGGTCTTGATAGCAAAGGTCTTTATCTTTGGTTTTATCGGAGATGATTTAACCCACAGCGCCTGCACCTGTGGTCATGAGGAGTATTCTAACTCCCGGGTCATCGCGGAACTTGTCAGTGACATCTTTTCGACACGCAGCGTTCAACGATCCACCGAGTCGTACGTAGGTCATTCCATGTGACCACAGCTCATTTCCTAAGACGTTCAATGTCCTTGTCTAGTAGAAGAATACAATACTGCATGTTCCACATCAGATTGTTGTCCACAAACATGGGGCGTGGGCGCTGGAACCCACCTTTTACCATCCACGGTCGTCACACTAATTCGATTTATAACTGCCGAGATCTTTGTAGAAAACCTAGTTTGGGAACTGTAATCCATGTCTACCGGAGATCCATAGCCCGAGTCTGCTTCTGGTGTGGCAATGTTTGTCTCTTCCGCCACAGGCTTCCTACACAGTGGACATATTATGACCCCACTGCCATCCTGTTCAAGGTTTAGGCAACTTTGATGGAGAGATAGACACTCGGTGCACCATGTATGGAAGCAGGAAGCAGAGTTCTCGGTGACTGGACATTGTACGCGTTGGGTGGAATTTTCAACCGTACCAAAACAATGACTGCATGTCGAATTTTCTACCTTCATCAATGCGGAAGAATGTATAACAGCCGGGAGATTTCTTGAGTTGAAATTCGGATTAATTGCTCCAACATCAAATGTACAGTGGTTGCAAAAATAAATGAAGTCGAAGAATGGCGTTTAGGATGCACTGGTACGCGCTTGAGGCCTTTCCTGCGCAGACCAAAGAGCCAATCTCTTTTCGGGATGTTTCAGTAATATTGCTATACCGAATCCGTTCCTCAGGTGATAGTTCTAGGATGCGAATTTTCTCTATTATATCTGGAAGCGCCTGTAGGACCTCTGTCATTCGCTGCAGACAAATGGAGCTCAATAGATTGTGAAGGTTTTGTAGGCCACTTAGGTTGTTGGCCTTGAGTAACCCGGAAATGTACTTATGAAAACTTTTGTCATCATCAAAAGGAGAAAGGCGGAGGAATCGGAGGAGGGATTGGAGGTTATTGTGTTTGTTTTGGATGGGAGTCCCTGTGAGACACCAGCGACGTCCTGCAGATAGGCTGTAAATGGCTTCAAATTGTTTCGTTTGGTGGTTTCGTATGACATGCGCTTAAAGGGACTCTCAAGAAGCTAGAAACAGACGATGGCGGTGACGATCAGTCGTACCTTCATCAAGCATCAGTCGGAAAATGCCAATGCTCTCCAGTGGAGGATCGCTGTTTGAGTGATCACAGGTTAATGTAGAATATGTGGTGAGGATAATGTCGAATTCCTTAAGTTTCATAGGATCCACGATCTGGTTGGGGCCATGATATCGATAGACGGAAATTGAACCCTTGGCCACATGCCTATACGGATTAACATTATGTCTATGGATAGAGGATTGAACGGCCGTGATACTTTTCGATCTCTTCAAACCAATTTATCAGCAGTATCGATAGTCAGCCAAGTCGATGTGCACAACAGAATGGAGATATACATACACGATAATGGCATCACTATCAAGGTCGTTTTTGCGGGATATTTTCGATTGATTCCATTAACAAGAGATATAGATAGCGCACATAGTGATCTATCACCTGGCATCACATTGCTTCTTGCTGTGTCCAAGATCCAAGTATCGTGGCCAGAGTAGTTAGTGATTTTCCTAGGCCCATTGTATCCGCCAATATATCTCCATATGTTGGCTCGGGCAAAAGTTCAGGTTTAGATCCTGCGATTTTATTGCAATAACACCAAGGTTAGGGAATGGGCAGCACACATTGATAACGGCGACATCAACACTCACACTGTTTGGCCGTGATAAATTTCTTGCTCCCATAATGTCTGCTGTAATAGTTCCCATGCTCCAAATTAGTCATGAAGGTTACCCCTTCAAGCTGGTGCCTGTAACACCACATGCGCGTTAGTATGTGAGCGGCAGAGGCACTGGTATCACATGCAAATTCGTAGTGATTCTGCGATCAATAGTGGTCTTAGAAAGCCCTACATTGGCTAATGAGTCAAGAATACCCGCAACAGAATTATTTAGCGAGTGGTGTTGTTGGAGGCTCGAGGGTTCTAACCTAATCAGGGGCGTAATCTCGTGTTCGAGTGAATACGGTAACCTAAACTAGAAATTTATTTGGGGCTGTGGATTTTTTGGTGGTAACTACTTGAGTAGCTCACACATGAATACTGACGTAGGTAGTTAGGAAGGCAACGGAGTATTGACAACCAACCATTTGATACATATTTCAGCCGCATGCTGGTTGCCTGGAGAATTGAATACCCCGCACCCACCCCTCATTTTGCTCGAAGCCATCAGCTTCAGATTGATCCTTTGTATCTGGATTTAAACGCTAGCCACCAAGTCAAATCTTTCAAGAGGACCTCTCAAATGTCTCTTAACAACCGAGCCTCCACTACAAGCGCATTTAGTCGGGCGTTGTCAAGGTTCAAACTTTCGCTCTCGGCTGATGAAGTCAACGATTTTTAATTCACTTCTCTCTGGGATGTTGAGGATGTGATAGAAAATATTCAAGAAAATCAGAAGGCTACAAAAATGATCAAAAGTGTGAACAGATTGAAGCTATTCTTAGAGGCCATCGATCAGTATGGGAAAGTTGTTGACGTGTTTGTGAATGTCTCAAGTGTAGTGGCATTCGTTTGAGTAAGTGACAATTCTTCACATGGCGGGCTTGTATGTATAATATACAAATACCTGAGCCTAGTGACATCTATTTGGAGTAAAAACTCCCGATATAGCGACCTGCTAACGATAGCTAAGGGGCCACTTAAATTTCTTTTGTTGTTGTTGTTGTTGTAATCATATTATATTCACCCCGAAGGGGTGCCCAGCGAAGCATTACACAGAAGCCGGCCGACCGCTGGCGGTCATGATATATACGACAAATCCCACAGTCTTCCCCTCCGCTGCCACTTCTGCGCAAATTAAAACCTCCGCAGACCCCAGAAATCTGACAGCCCCGAAGCCCCGAAATTAAAACCCAAACAGCAAACTTGTGACCGCCACTCTCCCCGGAAAACTGCCCTCTCCCCCATATCACTCCCCAAATTAATTGGCCCCCCTTTCCTAGAGTATAACCTGCACTCCCATCTCAGACGACTGCCAATTGAAAATCCTCGCTCACGCACAGTCCAGGGTCTCATTGAAATTATCACAGTGGAATACCCCAACCGCCTAGAAACCAGGCAGGACTTCGAAGGTCTGGAAGTGAAGACTCCCTGGGTCATAGACGGCGCGCTGACCATCCTCGGGCTATGATGTGAATGGGGGGGCGGAAGGGTGATGTCATCGTAATGCCACTCTTGTAGTTCATCCTAAAATGATGCCTGAGAAGTGGGTCTTTAATCCATCGTAGTCGGTTCAAAGAGCTTGTACGGAGCGTGTATCTCAGCACTCAACGTTTTGCAGGGTTTTCAGGCAGCCGCTTGATGGAACTTCACTGATACTGCGCTGATAGGCTATGGCTTTAACGCTTCTGGACCTCACATACTGGTATATCCACAGGCATGTCATAAGCTTCGATAACTGGCATAAAAAGTTGAGTGGCCAGTTGCTGGGTAGACCACCGGTCGACATCGATGCTGAGAAGTAAAGAGAGCCTTAAAACGACGAGATACACTTGCAAAAGCAAGCGGACACAGACAGAGGAATATCGTGAAGCCAAAGTAATACCCCGCTCCCCCCCAAAAGGAGGGGGGCTAGGCAAAACCAGGCATTGAGTGTGGTTGTCGAAGGTGTGTGTAAATTTGTTTTGTTGGTGAGTACCCAGCAATTTACCACGAACAGAAGCAGCTAACGAGAATCCGAGGCTGCTACAAATGTTGTACAAGTGTTTGGCACTGTCCTTGACGCTTATGAAAGTCTGGGAAAGAGAATTCCACTTTTGACGCAATATCAATCTCTATTTGACCAACCTTTGATGCGGAAAGTTCTGGTCCTCATTTTTGAAGATGTCCTCCAATTCCATCGTGAGGCTCTGAAGATCTTTAAAAGGCGAGGTAAGATCAATTAACTACTTGATAGATCTATTTTTCTCTCACATACCATGATGTTGATTATGGACAGCCTGGACTATCATGTTCACAGCACTGGAAAGACTTTGGGACCAGATTCAAAAGAATTCTGGACAGCCTGGAATGGCATTCTCGCCTCATTGAATCTTAAGCATCACTTGAAAAGTTTGAGATGGCACAGACTGCATGATGGCAGATGGAGCATAACTTTCACGAGCTACGGAAGGCCGAAAAGGAGCGGCAGATGATATCTGTGACCAAGTGGCTAGCGCTCTCAGAAGTGCATCAAGACCAGGAAAGATTCACGGCGGTAAGACGGCCCTACCCAGAATCTTGTGGCTGGGTATTCAAGGATGCTACCATGAATACCTGGCTCGGTTCATCTCAATGGAAGCATTCAGGGCTTTGGATAAACGGGATTGCGGGTGCTGGTATGCAAGCAAGCGCTATGCCTGTCTACAACTGGCTGAAGCTGATCAAAATTCAGGGAAGATGATACTTGCATCCACAATCATTGAACGACTGCAAGAGGACAAAGAAGCATGTGTTTGCGTTTTCTTCTGCAAACATGGTGATCGAGCAGGAATTCATTTCATTCAATCGGTCGGACATTGCTGGTGCAACTCATGCATCAGAACGACGGACTACTCCCTTATATATATGAGTGTCAAGTCACAGGCTATGAAATGACGCTAGGCACTAGTGCTACATTAAAAGACTTATTGAAAGTTGCTATGGGAGATTCAAGAAAAATGTACGTCATAATCGATGGTTTAGATGAATGCGAGAAGTCGGTATTGCATGATAGGTCTCTGCAATCTTATGGCCGGGGATGACTTTCGTATGACCGGAGGTGAGTCTCATATGACCGGAGGTGAGTCTCGTATGACTGGAGATTGCTGTCGGCCTGAAGGGTCTATACATAGATGTGTACGCACGCATTCACACTTGTACTCAAATATATATGGCCTTGTGGCACTCTTAGATAATATACAATCAAGCTTCTCTAAGTATCACTATTTGAACAGTCGGAAAGGTCCAAAGTCCTTGCGTGGTTGGGGTCTGTCACTACGGCAGATGGAGACCCAACAACTAAAATGGCAGCATTTAGCACTGATGAGCCTGACATCAAATGGAAGCTCTCAAAGTTTCTGGAAAAAGGCTCGAAATGGGAGATATCGAAGAAGACCTCCAGATTCATATGAAGTTCCGGGTTGAGCTCAAAGAGAAGTTTGAGTTGCCAGATGCGATATCCGAGCCAACCATTCAAACTATTGTCAAACGAGCAAAACATTGATTTTCCCAATAGAGAACTGAAATATAATCATTTCTGACCAAAGATAGACATGTTTCTGTACGCTTATTTGATGATGGAAAACTTGCTCATTCAACCTACGAAAGCTTCCTTTGAAAATTAGTTGCAGGCGCATGTTTTCCTGCCGGCCTAGGTCAAGCGTTACTTGAACTGATAGATCAATGCTATCCGGATGCTAATTAAGCATTACATATAGGTATGACCGAATAGTCGGCCATATATATAATAGTCTCCACCAGCTCAAAAATGTCAGACAGTGTCCCTTTTAGGATGGGTTGTGTGCGCAAAGCGACCCCTGACTTGGAATGAAATCCAAGGAGCAGCATCTAGAGATCTTAAGGCAGAGGAGGTTGATCACAAAGGCAGACATCTTCGGGACGACATCAACGATCTTTGTGGCTGTTTGGTAGAAATTCAAGCGGTGCCTTGTAACTTGTACACACCACGGCCAAGTTGTAAGTCTATTTCTAGACCCTTCCAAAGTAGAACAAAACTGACTATTATTTTACAGTCACCTTGTCAATCAAGGACTTGTAAAAGTGGTCGCTGAAGAAATGAACCTCGCCAGTCTTTGCATGCGGTATCTTTCATTTGAATACTTTCGGGACAATTTATCTAGTCATACTGTGGTATCATTGCACCAGCGCCATTTACATATTCCTTCAATATGCGGCTGTTTATTGGATATCTCATGTCGAAGCTTTCAATATTATCTCCAATGAGTATCCCTTTGCCGGTAACCGGGTTTGGGCCCATAGATGGGCCTGCTTTTACAATACACATCACACAACCACAATCCAGCCAAATGCCCCCAGAATAAATGTAAATACTCTACATATGGTAAAATTCATAAAAACAATTTCGTTTGGGTGTGAAACACAAAGCCTCATTGCAGTCCTCACACTTTATTCTGGTT